>MDSX01078815.1_pt1 | contig 13162 bp, 8 predicted proteins | sample 811141 | NCBI WGS metagenome assembly MDSX01 (sample SAMN05326642, study PRJNA326480) | marine metagenome | isolation source: seawater | place: Atlantic Ocean: South East | collected 2010
CGTTCGGGATCCCCGGCGCGAAGAGACCGCCCGACTGCCAAAACGCCCTCCTCTGCTCCGCGTCAGGGTGCAGCGCGGGATGGTCTCGTGAGATGGAAATGCGGGGCCTCGTCGCCGCGGTCGGCGGCGAGCTCAGCGGCGTGACGGGAGCAGCGACGTGACGGAAATCGTCGAATGACATCCTGAGCATGTCGCTCATGGACGTCACGCTCGTATCGGTCATGCCCGACGGTGTTTGTCCGTGGGGGGAAGCGCGGGTAACAATGAACTGAGAGAATTCTGGTCTGTCCTGAAATCAAATCTCTGAAATCAGTCCAAACTTTCCACCTTGCTCCCCCGTGGCGAGTCCGTCGCCCTGGGCGATGCCGCCGCGTCCTTCTCCTCCCAGAACCGCCGCGACCCCTCCTTGGTCACGACCTCGTCGAAGCCCTCGTCGCGGTCGACCCGGTCGGAGGTTGGAGACACCCTGTAAGCCTCGGGCCTCGGCGACTCGGGCTCCGCCTCCGCCTCCGCCGCGGGCACAGGCGCCTCGGCGGGTTCAGCCTCCGCCGCGGGTTCAGCCTCCCCCCCAGCCTCGCTCGCGTCCGCGGCGGTTGGCGTGCCACCCTGCAGGTGCTGCTGCCAGCGCTCGTGCGTGCTATGCACCGTGCTGTTGACGGTGTTGGACACGTCCGCCGCGAGTTTGTTGGCGTGGCTCGTCGCCGCCTGGCCAAAGCTGAGCAAGCTGGACCACCCCGAGGAGACGGAGGAGGACACCGCGGCGGCGGCAGCCTCGGCGTTTTTCTTGGCCGCGGCAGCCGCCGCCTCCGCCTGTGCCTTCGCCGCCGTGGCCGCTTCACCGGCTGCGTGGGCCGCCGCCTCCGCCTGCGCCCTCGCGGCGGCGGCGGCTGACTCCGCTCGAGCCGCCGCCGCCGACGCGGCCGCGCTCACCTGCTCCGACATCTGCTCACCGACGCCCGGCTCGTGCGCAGGCGGCGCGTTCTCCGATGCCGATGGAGCCGTCTCCTCCAACGGTTTGGGTTTAATTCCCGGCATCTCGTCCACGAACACGTCGTCGCCCGAGCCCATGGCGGTCAGCGGCGCCTTCAGGTTCACCACGACGGACCCGTCGTCCTTCTCCTTCTTTCGCGCCAGGCCGACCGCCTCCGCGGTGGATGCCAGCCAGGAGGACGTGCCGCTCTCCTTGGTATCCGCCGCGGCCGCCTGGGAGGCGTCAGCCTGTCGCCGCAGGCCGTACACCGTGTAGAGGCGCTCCGACTTTTCTCCCTCGGTCTCCCCGCCGTCCGTTTCGTCGTCCTCGTCGTCAGCCTCCAGGAAATCGTCCAGATCCCGGTTGATCGACCCGCGCATGCTATTCGCTACGTCGAGCTCCGCCGCGGCGGCCGCGAGGCTCCCGCGCCTCGGACCCGTCGGCGTGTCGTCCGCGTCGCCCTCGTTTGACCGTCTCCCGTCGTTCGATCGTCTCCCGTCCCTCGAGAGCAGCCCGAAGTGGTCCTCCTCGTTCGGTGGCTCCGATTTAAACGTACCCTCCCTCTTCACCTGCTTCCTGGCTGACTTTCGTATGGCGTCCAGGTCGCGCTTGAGCTCCTCCTCGAGCGCGATCTCCTGCCTGGAGCGCTGCGCCACCTGGTTGGTCTGCGCCTGCGCGGCGATGGCCTCTCGGAATCGTTCCATCCGCTCCACCTCCTCCCGTCGCGCAATATCCGCCGCACGTTTGGACAGCTCAGTCTCCGTGTCACGGGCGTACACCTCGTCCAGCTTGATGGCCACCTCCGCCTCGAGCAGCATGTCCTCGGTCTCCTTGAGCAAAGTGCACACGCGATCGACGTCGGCGCCGAGTTTCCACGTCGAGTCCGTGAGGTCGGAGAGGGTGCTGGTCTCGCGCTCGAGCTCCGTCCACGACGCGCGGCTGCGCTCCAGCCTCGTCCTGACGTCCTCGGCGAGCGCGTTCGCGGCCTCCATGCGCGACAGGTGGTGCGCGTGCGTCGCGTCGTATCGATCCAGGGCGACCTCGGCGTTGTGGACTAACCCGGCGATGCCGCCGCTTTGCTTCGCCTCTTCCGGGTCGACCCTGAACATGGCGTCGATCTCCTTCGCGCGGCCCTTGATCCTCGACGACGCCGCGGTCCTGGCGTCGGCGGACGTGGCGGAACGAACCGCGGACGCCACGGCTTTCGCTCGCGACTCCACGGCCTCGGCGCCGTTGCTAAGGAAGCTCGTGAGGCTATCGAGTCCGAACCCGCCTGTATCCTCCGCCCCGCGGACGGCTTCGGGGCCGGCCGTGTGACCGGTACCTCCGTCTCCGTCCGACATTGACTCGCGTGCCTCCGCCCCGTCGCCTCGCGCCGCGGAATGGCTGCGCGGGTGTTGAACGAAGGAAAGTGAGGTGGGACTGTTTTCGCCTCGTCGTGTTTTTGCCCGGACCATTTGCGGCACGCGGATATTTCGATAGAGCAAATAGTTACATCGTTAACCGTAATTGGGTAATTGGCTGTTTTTTACCGTTCAGGACCTTTTTACCGGCGTGTGTCATAAAGCAACACTTTTCCAAGATGGTGCCGGCATTGTGCTCAACGCGGCGGCACAGGGGACCTGGTGATTGTCCCTGAGCGGTCGGAGAGGGCAACAGAGACACAAGAGATAGGGCCGGCCAGCACTACCCATCGCAGGAGGAGGCGGAGTCGAGTGGGAGTCTTACCGGCCGTCGGCACCAATGGTTCGCACCACGTCCGAGGGCACCCCCGGTGACGACGCGGCGGCGGCTCCGAGCAGGGGCGGTGGGGAGGTGCTCGTCGGCTACGCGCTGACGGAGAAGAAGCGCAGAAGCTTATTTAGCCCTGAGCTTCTGGCGCACGCGAGGTGCGCGATAGGACTCTCTCCATTCCCACCCGTCGCCGCTACCACCAGGCAGCCGACGCGTCTTTCGCTCTCCCTTTTTCTCCGGGGAATATTTCACATGGGCGACGGTCGCAGATCGCGTATCGCGCGCCACGATGAGGCCTAACTTCTGACCTCGATCCGCCCCTCGCTCCACCCATAGGTCCCGAGGCATATACTTCGTGCCCATCGATCCCCGACACCCCATCGAGTCTCAGGTGCGCAGCCTCGCCTCGGTCTCGGACGCGTAAAATATTCCCTTCTGGTTGACGAGATATTTTGCATCACCCGACGTGACGCCGCCCGTCATTTCTTCCTCGCTTCACCAGACTGGACACCCGTACGATGTTATACTGCAGAAGGTCCCCGTGAGTGCACCGCACAAGCACCAGTGGGATGAGCGCGTGGAGAAGTACGCGCGGGAGTTTAACAGCTGTCGCGTCGTCGACTTGCCGTCGCGGGTGCAAAAGATCACGCAGCGCGACACCATGCTCGACGCCGTGGAGCGGATGAGACACATCTTCGAGCGGAGAGGGGCGGCGGCGGATGATGGTACGACGCCGAGTGGTCCGTCGGTGCGCGCGCCGCGGCAGATCGTGTGCGCGCCGGGAACGGCGGAGGAGGTGAGTAGGCAGGTTGACGCCGCGGGCCTGCAGCTCCCGCTCCTGGCCAAGTCCATCCGCGCGGACGGCAGCAGCGACTCGCACAAGGTGGCCATCATCCACGACCAGGACGGGCTCGCCACGGTGGCCGCGGGAGGGGTGCAGGGGCTCGCGCCGCCGTGCGTCATGCAGGAGTACGTCAACCACGGCGGGTGCCTGTTCAAGGTGTACGTCGTGGGAGACGTCGTGACCAGCACCATCCGCCGGTCGCTTCCCGATTTACGCAGCGCGAAGAAGAGCTCTCGGCGAAGGGCCAAGGCCAAGGCGATCGCGTTGGCGAACGTGAAGCTGGCGGCGGCGGCGGCTGACAACACGGCGACCAGGCAGGGTGCGAAGCTGGCTCGGGGCCGCGACGGCGACGGGGACGGGGGTTCGTCTTCCTCACTCTCACCCTCGCCCGACGACGACGACGGGTACGATCAGGACCACTCATCCCCGGGTGAGGGTGAGAGCGAGGATGACGAATCCGGCTTTTACCGTCGATCCACGGGAGCGCAGCAGATCCCGAGGGTGTCGTGTTTCAAAGGGGGAGCTCACGACGGCGAGACGAGCTGGCGCGACAGGCTGACCGAGGAGGAGAGACGAAAGTTGCAGCTGTCGTCGTGGCTCGACTCTGACCAATCCGGCATGAGCAACGTCGACGTGGGGGCGAAGGGTCTCAGCGGCTTACTCAGCAAGACCCTGACGATGACCACCGTGGGCTCTGGGAGTTCCATCAACAGTTTCGACGGCGGCGAGGACGGCGGCTCCGAGTCGAACAGGGTCACCCCTCGCGTGTCCCGCGACGGCGTGGGTTTCTCCCCGAGCAACAGGCAGTCGTCCTTCGCCCCTACTCGGTTGTCCTGGGGATCCAGGTACGGCAGCGACGATTCCACCGACGTGGGCTCCGACGTCAACGACCCGCACTATCGGCTCATGGCGAATCAAAACCCGAATTTCAAGGTTGAGCCCACCGTGCAGCTGGGCGCGGTCGGGGAGAATGGACGCGAGGACAACGGAGCCGTCGTCGAACCCCCCGACGAGGGGTTCATCAGGACCCTCGCGCTGGGGCTGAGGGACAACCTGAAACTGCAGATGTTCAACTTTGACATGATCAGGGCCGGCGGCGACAGCGACGAGTACCTCGTCGTGGACATCAACTACTTCCCCGGAATCGCGAAGATGCCCGGGTACAGCGACACCTTCTGCGATTTCTTACGGCGAGGCAAGGCGACGAATCAGTGAGCGCAGCGTGCGTAGACAGGGGGGGCAAAGGGCCACCCCACAATATTAATATTAACGCCAAACTCAAAATTGTTTTGAAACAAGGCTACGGTCATCACGCTTCGAAATCGCCAAAATTTGCTGAAGAAAAGCGGCCGGCGCCCAACCTTGCCTCAAAGGCGTGCGCCGTGAACGGTTCCTGCCGAGGGACACCGCGGCGATGGCGATGATGGACACCGGAAATGGCGTCCGGGACATCATCTACGTCCCGATCGGGCAGACGGAAGAGGCGGTCGCGCTTCCCGTCGACGATCTCCCCGACGACCCCGACACCGTGCTCGAGCTCCTGCAGCAGGAGTTCGCGCCGCTCGACATCTGGCTCGACATCGCCAAGGCGTACCTGCAGCAGGGCAAGGAGGACAATTTCCACGCCATTTTAGATAACGCGACGGCCGACGGTGCGTCCACTTAACCCCGTCCACGGAACCCCGTCCCTCCCGTGCAACCCCGATCGTGCGCGCGGACCCTGGAAAATATATATAATCCGATCAGACCCGAATCCCTAATCCGCGTGCGACGAACACCTTCCTGACCCCGCGCGCGAACCCTATTTCCTTAATTTTCGACAGAGATCGAGGAGTATTATCCCGACTCGCAGTACGAGCGCAGCTGTATCCTCTGCACGCTCGCGTCCTACTTCGTCAACGTCGCCAAGGGCGAGAGCGACCAGATCAACCGCGTGGAGTACTTCACCAAGGCTGAGAAGCTGATCGATAAGGCGGATCTGCTGTGGCAGGACAAGCGCAGGGAGGACAGGGAGCAGATGCCGTGCGTCGCGAGAGCGCATTTGGAGATGGCAAAGGGGAACGCGGTCGATGGGGAGAAGCTGCTTGACGAGGCGCGAACCCTCAAGGACGGCGGCAAGGACAACATCGGCCCCATGCTCTGGAAGGCGATCATTCTTTTCAAGAGGGATCAGGTCGAGGACGCCCTTCAGTGGTACAGACGGGCGCTGCGCATGCACCCGGGCGCGCCCGCGGGTGTGCGTCTCGGTATCGGCGCGTGCCAGCTCAAGCTCGGCAACTTCGAACAGGCCAGGCTGGCGTTCCAGAGGGCTCTCGACCTCGAGCCGGAGAACCCGGATGCGCTCCTCGGCCTGGCGCAGTGCGAGCTCAACGAGTTCTCGCCCGTGCCCGCCGGCCTGCTCCACGGCGACGACGACGACGACGACGTCGATGAGAAGCTGGAGGCTGCCGCGGAGACGTACACGGCGGCTGTGCAGAGGGGTTTGGAGCTGCTGCGCCGAGCGTTCAACGCGGATCCGCATCATCCCGCGGTGAACGTCGCGCTGGCCCAGCACTTTGTGCTCAAGAAGGACGGAGCCGCGGTGGACCACCTCACGGACAAGCTCGTCCGCGGCACGTCCGCGATCGAGCTTACCACCCCGAGGCTCCGCGCGGAGGCTGCGTACCAGCGGGCCAGGCTGCACCACCAGGACGGCAAGCTGGACCGGGCCGAGGCGATGTACACCGCCGCCGTGCAGATGGATGAATCCTTCGCCGCCGCCGCGTTTGGACTGGCGCAGGTGCACCTGGCCAAGGGGGACCACAAGTCCGCGATGCTGTACGCGGAGCGGGCCTACGCCGCCCACCCGGACAGCGTCCCGGTGCTGAAGCTGTACGGGCATCTCAGGCGCAGGCGGGACGCGGCGGATGCGGCGGCCCAGGGCGCGGGGCTCGTGTCCGTCGGCAGCCTCGGAGCGGGCGCCGGGCGTGACAAGGAGACGGCGTCGATCCTCAAGAAGGTTGTCGAGGCTGATCCCGCCGATCTGGACAGTAGGCTCGAGCTGGGCGATGCCCTGTTGGCCTCGGGTGACTACCCCGGCGCGCTGGGCGCGTACGAGACGGCTGTCAAGATTTACGAGAATCGCGCGAGGAACGGCGGGGGACCCGACGTCCCCGCCGCGCTTCTCAACAACTGCGCGGTTCTGTGCGCGATGACGGGTAAGGGTGTGGACGGATACGACAAGTCCAAGGCCCTTTTCCTGCGCGCGCTCGAGGCTTCGGCGGCTGAGGAGGGTGGGAAGAAGACCGGCGCACAGCTGGACGCGCAGAAGGAGAGGAAGAAGGCGGCGAAATCCGCGCAGCCCGTCGCGTTCAACCTCGCGCACCTCGACGAGGACTTTGGCTACGTCAAGGACGCCAACGACCGGTACGGTGACCTCCTAGACGCCAACGAGGGTATGATTGAGTGCCTGCTGCGCCGCGCGGCCATGGCGGCCAGGCAGGAGGACTTTGACAAGGCCATGGAGCTCGCCAAGGAGGCTGCCGAGCGCAGGCCCGACGACGTCGACGCCGCCGCGTACGTCGGCCACCTCCTCATGAAGCAGGAGAAGTACAAGGAGGCGCAGGAGCAGTTCAAGCGGCTCCGCGAGATGCCCAAGAAGCTCTCCGCGGAGGACGCCGCGAGGAGGGCCGCCTCGGGCAAGACCGACCCGGTGACCCACACCAGCGACGAGTACGCCCTCATCTCCTCCGCCAACGCGGCGTACTACCAGGCGGTCAAGGCGCAGGCCGGCGCCAAGCTGGTGAAGTCCGGCCCTGACCGCGAGAAGTGGAGGAACCTGGAGAAGGAGCACCTGAAACAGGCTGAGCTCTATTACACCAAGGCGCTTCAGAAGAGCGGCAGCAACCTGTACGCGGCGAACGGCCTCGGCATCTTGCTCGCCGAGAAGGGCAAGATTAACGAGGCCAAGGCTACGTTCCAGATGGTCGCGGAGGGTCTGATGAGCCTCGGCGGCGGCGACCACACCAAGGAGGACGGCACGGAGGACTCGGACGCCAACGCGAACAAGGATATGCTCACCTCCCCCGACATCTGGATCAACCAGGGACACATCCAGATGGCCAAGGGTAACTACGTCGCCGCCGCGAGAAACTACGAGCAGGCGCAGCAGCGATTCTTCTTCGGCATGGACGCCCGCGTGGCGCTCTACCAGGCGAGGAACTACTACGAGGCCAACAGCATGGAGGAATCCAAGGCTGCGCTCAAGAGGGCGCTTCACGTCGCGCCCTGGGACCACAGGGTTCGCTTCAACCTCGCGTACGTGTACCAGGAACACGCGCACCGGACCCTCAACCGCACCCTCAAGGGTGCCGAGAAGGGGAAGCAGCAGGGCGAGGGCGACGGCAGGCTCGCGCAGGTGCTCAACGCCGTCGAGGACTTCAAGCTCGCGCTGCAGCTCTTCCTGCAGATACAGGCGGCGCTCCAGGCTGACAAGCAGAAGGAGGGCAAGAAGTCGCTCGCGCAGGAGATTGGCATCGACAAGAAGCGCCTCGGCATGCACATCCAGTTCTGCAACAAGGCGCTGACGGACTCGCAGCCCCACCTCGAGGCGGCCAAGGCTGAGGAGGACGCCCTCAAGGCCCGCCGTGACGCGCAGGCGGCGGCGAGGAAGAAGGCGGAGGAGGCGCGCGCCGTCGCCATCGCGCAGGCGGAGGCTGCGAAGGAGCTCGAGAGCAAGGCTGCCGAGGCCGCCGCCGCCGCCGCGCAGGATCGGTTCAAGCACAACCAGACGAAGTGGCTCAAGTCCCAGGCGGAGGAGAAGGCCATCCTGGAGGGGATGGAGGAGGGCGAGCCCAAGCGGGGCAAGAAGGGCAAGAAGGGCTCGGGCAAGGCGACCAAGAACGAGTCTGTGTACAACGAGGACGACGACGACATCTTGGTGCCCGAACCCAGGCCCATGTCCAAGGAGGAGAAGGAGAAGCTCAAGGCAACCGGCCTCTTCGACTCCGACTCCGAGGAGGAGGCCGACGACAAGGAGACGGACGCGGACGAGCCCGACGAGGACGCAAAGGCGAAGCTCAAGGCTGCGGGACTCGCCTCGGATTCCGACGACGACGACGACGACAAGAAGGAGGCATCCCCCGAGAAGGAGGAGGAGAAGGTTGACGAAGGAGGACGAAGGAGGAAGAAGGATGACGAAAAGACTTCTAAGCACGCCAAGGCTAAGGATGCCATGGAGGCCATCAAGCGGAAACGCGCGGCGGCGAAGAAGGACGAATCCGACGACGAGGAGGCTCCGGCGCAGGAGGAGGAACCCGACGAGGAGGAGGGCCGCAAGTCCGCGAAGAAAAGGAGGAGGGCCGTGATCGACGACGACAGCGATGAGGATTAGGCTCTCGCTGGCGCTGCATGTTGATATTCAAAAACTATGATTCTATTCTTCGCTCTATCCCGCGTTGTCGCCCGGGTCCGTTCGGGCCGCTATTCGCCCCGCCTCTATGTCCTCGCCCGCCCTCACCCAATCGACCCAGAAGAGTATCTCCTCGTTCGGGTCCTTGCAGCACTGCAGGGCATTCACTGCGAGCTGCCAGGCCTCTCGGTACTTGGTAATCCTCCCCTGTATCCGCACAAGAGCCCCGACCCGCAGTCCTTCCGGATCCACCCCGAACGCGTCCGCACCCACGGTTCCGTCCACCCCGGCGCCTCCCACGGTTCCCGTCTCGTCGATACCCATCCATACCACGCACTCCACGCAACCCGTGCCGTCGTCGAGCGTGAACACCGTCTTGCCCGGCTTTGGGTTCACCGCCACGACGTGCCCGAGCATCTCACAACGCCGTACCGGACGTCCCCGATACAGGTGCACCGCCCCGTTGCCCTCCGGCGCGGGGACCCACACGTCATCACCGCCGACCAGCTCGCGGATCGCGAGCTTGGGGTGCGAAAAGAACAACGGGTCCAGGCCCCATTGAGAGACCGGGGGTGCACCCGTCATGTGTGGCTCGGGGGTGCTCATATTTAGAAGGAGTTCAATAATTCTGGCGATCAGACTGAGACTGCGCGGCGCTCGACAAGGCCGCGATGAGTAAGGAGGGCGACCAGTCCTCCGGTGGATGGGGATGGGGTTCCGACTGGGGCGTCGGGAACTTGGACATCACCTCCACCCTGAACTCCATCGATCTGAACTCGGTGATGGAGAGCGCTCAATCGATCGATATATCCTCCACGGTGAACTCCCTGTCGGAGCAGGCCAGCACCATGGCGGAGCAGGCTAGCACCATGGTCAGGGAGATGGAGCAGACGGTGGAGCGAGAGTACAAGGCAATGGAAACCAACGAGGTCGGGATGGCGGCTGCAGGCGCCGCCGCGGTGGGAGCCACCGCCGCCGTCGCGGCGGCGTCGTCGTCGTCCCCAAAATCCTCGGGAGACGCGGGCCTGGGCTGGATGACGGGAGGCGCGGCAGAGGAGCCGAAGGACGACGCCGAGACCGTCGCTCCGGGATCCCCAACGTCCCCAACAGCCCCCGTGGCCGTGACGGAAACGGGCGGGAAGGGCGAGGAAGAGAAACCAGCCACCCCGCCGGCCCCGACGCCGACCCCACGATCCCACACGAGCGACGACGCGAAGGGTAGGGTTGACGCGGAGGCGCCGGTCGCCGAGCGGGAGATCGTCTCGGAGGAGACTCGGGTGGCGGACGAGGATGTTGTCGAGGAGACCGAGGAGGCCGCCCCTGAGGCTCCACCCCCGCCCGCCCCGGTCCCACCCGAGCCGGAACCGAGCGCCCCATCCCCGACCGAGTCCGACTCCCCATCCTCTCGCGTCGCCGCGCTCGAGAGTGAGCTGGCGGCCGCGCGCGAGACTCTGGACGCCCGCGAGGCGCAGCTGCTCAAAGCAGCGTCGAAGGCGACCGCCGCGGCCGAGATGGAGCTCGCGCTGAGCGAACTTCGGGATAAGCTGGCTGCTGCGGAGCGCGAGGCGGGCCAGACGGTGAAGGAGCGGGACCAGTGGAAGCGGCAGTACGAGAAGAGCGGGGATAACGCCATGCTGCTCAAGGAGAAGGACGCGATCATCCAGGAAGTCATGGAGGAGGGCGAGAACCTTTCTAAGAAACAGATGGAGATGGAGATGCGCCTCCGCGAGCGGGCGAAGGAGATTAAGGACCTGAAGGAGAAGCAGGGTGACCTCGTGGAGCAGGCGGTTGCGGCCAAGCGGATAGAGTTCCAGGCTGACCTCAAAGCTGCGATGGCCAAGGCGGCGAAGGAACTGGACGAGCAGAAGGCGTACTACATACAGCAGCTGACCAGCGCCAAGACGGCGGCAGCCGCGGCGGAGGCGGCGACCGACACCGCGGCTCGCCAGACGCTCGGGGCACAGCTCAAGGAGGCGGAGGGGTCCATCGAGTCCCTCAAAGAGCAGGTGGACGGCCTCCAGCAGGCTCTCGCGCGGGCATCGGAGAAAGCGGCGGCCAGGGAGGAGCGCCTCGCGGAGGACCTGAGGGACGCCGAGCAGAGGCTGCAAGAATCCGACGCCCGCCATGAGGAACTCGCGCAGCGCCTACCGGAGAGCACCCGCCCCTTGCTCCGACAGATCGAGACCATGCGGGCGCAGGAGAGCGAGCGCGCGGAGGCGTGGTCGGAGGCGGAGCGCGCCATGCTCGCGCGCGTGGCCGCCGCCGAGGAGGCTGCCGAGGCTGCGACGGCGAGGGAACGCGCCGCGATGGAGGAGGCGGGCGACGCCAAGTCGAGGGTGCACGACGCCGAGGTCGCCGCGGACCGCGCCGGGGCGGAGGCTGAAGCCGCCAAGAAGAGGCTCCGGGAACGAGAGGGGCAACTGGCGGACGAGCGCGTCAGGGTCGAGGCGGCGATGGAATCCGCCGCGGCGCAGGAAGGGAAGCTCCGCGCGCAGGAAGACCAGGCGAGGGAACGCGAGAGCCGGCTCAAGAAGCAGCTCGCCGAGGAACGGGGCTGGCTGGAGGCGGCCAAGTCGGCGCGGGACGGCGAGAGGCTCGAGCTCGAAAACAACCTGGCCGACGTCAAGGACAAGCTCGCTGTCGTCACCAAGAAACTGGAGGAGCGCGAGGAGGAGCTCAGGGCGGCGACACGGGCGAAGATATCGAGGGTCGAAGAGCCGGCGGAGGGGGCGGATTCCGTGGTGGTCGCGTTGACTCGAGCCGCTCGAGGCGTCAACGCCGAGGGTTCGGGCGGCGCCGAGCTGGCGGTCATGCGCGCCACCGAGGAGCTCCAACGCCAGGTCAGGAGTAAGGACGTCGAGATCACGATCGTGCGGGACAGGGTGAGGCAGCTCGAGGCGTCCGAGCGGGCGCTGTCCGACGAACTCGTGCGACAGACCCAGCTCATGGACGAAGCCGGCGACCCGAGGGAACTCAGGGCAGAGCTTCGGACGCTGGAGGGGAGGCACGTCGACGCGCTGGAGTTGATGGGCGAGACGAGCGAGGAGAACGAGGAGCTCAAGGATAGGGTGCAGGGTCTGCGAACGGAGGTTGACAGGCTGACGGAGCAACTCGCGGCGGCGATGGCGTAGACGGGTCCGAGGGGGCTAACTCTGAGTTTTAAAAGTCTAATTAAGCTCTATTGCGATCCAGGAGTGCCTGGGGGGCCTCAGCGAGGTGCACCGCCACCAGTTTATCGATGTCTTCCTCCACCAGAGCCACAAAAACTTCCCCGCGCGCCTTCCCGCCACGCCCCGAACCCCCCCGGCGCGCCCCTTCCTCCAGGATGTCGTGCAAAAATCCAACCATCGCCCCCGCCGCGAGAAACTGCTCCGCCGGCTCCATCTTTCTGATCGCACCGTGGTCCACCGCGAACGGGTTCGGTGGAGTCGGAAACACGTTCATCCCTACGAGCTCCTCGGCCACGTCCCACACCCTCGCGCTGAACCCTGTGACCCCGTCGTTCACCCTGAGCGTCTCGAGGTCCAGGGGAAGGTCATCCGCGCCCGCGCCGTCGGACCTGACCCGACCGCCCTCCCGCAGCCAGACGTACGGTCGGTCGTATTTGGCGTACGCGCCGATTAAGAACGTGGACGCATCCGCAGCTGCGGAGATGGCACGTGGCGGGGACGTGGGAAGCTCCTCGGCCTGGAGCTCTGTCCTGCGGGGCCGCGCGCGAGGCGACTCGGGCTCGCCCTCGTCGTCAGCCATCTTTGCCTCCCTGCGAACATCGTCGGTGATGAGGGTGATGAGCGTGGGGCACGGGCGATTTGTGTACCTCGCGGGTGGGTACTCATGTGTCCAGGGATATCGAACGCGGGCGGTGTCGGTCAAAAGTATGCATCTCGTCGCATCAGGCGGCGCGTTGGTTCGCACCCTCAGAGCCCTTGCGCAATTTAAGATGGCCTTGTATCGTCATCCACCGCCCGAGTGGAGGGTCCGGGGGTCGAGTTTGGGGTCTGGGCGACATGAAGTCAGGTCAAGTGGGGTGCGTTGGAGTCGACGCACCTCTTGGATTTTGCCCTCGGGCTCTCGGGCTCGTCGTCGTCGACCGAGAAGTCGCGCGGTCTGGGCGGGGGTGCCGTCACCGATGGGCCGGGCGACAACCCGAGCGCGTCGTCCCTGTGCTGGACGGTCACGAGGAGCTCCTCCTTGCCACGCGGGCGCAAGGACATGTGCTTGAACC
>MDSX01037125.1_pt1 | contig 13155 bp, 12 predicted proteins | sample 811141 | NCBI WGS metagenome assembly MDSX01 (sample SAMN05326642, study PRJNA326480) | marine metagenome | isolation source: seawater | place: Atlantic Ocean: South East | collected 2010
GCAGTTGTATTAAATCCATTGATATTGGCATAGCCAATATGGCGTGCACTAGTGCCTACTTGAGTGACGTCAATAGCTGTGACAGCTAAAAGACTAGAAGGGCTAATACATAACAGAAAAAACAACACTCGTATGCGTTGTTGAAAATATAGCATTATGACTTATCGCAAGGATACAAACATCAACACCAAACCGGTCTCCCCACGACTAAGACTTGTCATTGCTTTGCCAATAATCCCGCCCTTGTCTAGATCCTCTGATTTCATTGCATATCCTGGCGTGTTGGAAGATGCTAACCAATCGCCTGGCTGTATTGATTTCTGTTTTGCATCACAGTATACCCATACAATGCCAGACAAAGCCACGGGGTAATCCCCTGCCCCAATAATGGTGCCAGCTTGAAGATTATTCCCCCCACTGACAACTCCCACAACTGTTTTTTCATACGCCTTCGTTGATTGCTTGAGCGTACCAGGAATCGACGCGTTTTCATCAATAACAACAACCATGCCTGGCTGAATCTTTGATCTATTTGAAAAGTAAAAGCGCTCGGCATAGTCACTCCCATTGTTCAATATTGTTATTCCACCAATATTTGTTGTTGCTGCATCAATATCTAAAATGCCATTGGGCGTTACTAGTATGCTTAAGTAACCTTTCAGGCCATGGATAGCATTAATAACCAGGGGCATTTCTACTTGACTCGCGACAAAGGCATATGGAACTGAATATACAGGGATTAATTGTGTTACATCGGGCTTGTTGTTCACTCGCTCACTGAGAACAACCTGAAATTTACTACCTGAATCCGTTAAATCATCCGGCATTAACTCACTAATTATTTTGTTGACAAAACGACCCTGTAATTGAGTATTTGGGGCTTCCATTAGACTTTTAACAAAATCACCCTCTGAATTAACAAGGTTAATTGTTAGGTTCACTGTTTCATTTTCAGACACCATTGTTTCTGGAAAGTAAAAATTAATATTCATACTCGGTGAAACTGAGGCATATGTCCCAGTTGAGAGAAAAAAAGAAAGAGTCAGTAAAAACAAGTTGAAAGCGATGTATACAAAAACATTTTTTATCATTATTTTGGGGTTTCCTTTCTATGAATTTTGTAATATTTTATGTTGGAAAATAAATTTATAATTGTCTATCTAACTGTAGAGAGCAACGTATTAAGAAACAATACCACAAACCATGGGTGTTATTCTAGATTTAATATTTAAGACCTTATTCATTATTAACCAAAGCCCATGACGTGTAGATATAGCCGAGCAACCGTTTAATCTGCTACTATAGATTGTAAATGGCGACGTAGCTCAGTTTTGGTTAGAGCACACGGTTCATACCCGTGCGGTCACTGGTTCGAGTCCAGTCGTCGCTACCACCCCCCTCATGTATTTCAGTTTTTGGACTTTTCATTGATACTATCCATATTGAGTAAGGAGTTGCTTATTTCTCGAAAAATCCCCAATTTTATACGCACGTTGCCCGACTTGCTATTGCATAATGTACTGACGAATCCCAATAAACCCTTGTTTTTCACGCCGGATTCTTCTGGAGATTACTGTGGCAGTTGCGCACTAGATATTCAGCGACACGTCATGCAAATTAGTCATGCCTTGGGCGCTATGGGGGTTAAACCCGGATCTGCCGTTGGTATTTTTGCGCGAAACCAAACACGCTGGATCATTGCCGATTTGGCAATTATGAGTATCGGCGCTATTAGCGTTCCCATTTATCCAACATCAACACCTGAGGAAATTGCCCATATCACTCAAGATGCTAACTTATCTATTATATTTGTTGATACTATTACACTAAAAGATTACGTGCCAGAACCCGTACACCAAATTATTTTAAATTCTGACCAATCCTATGCCGCCCGTGAAACCCTATCGTCGTGGTCTCAAATTTTGGAGCGCGGTCAATCCGCCAATACCAACAGCGGCGCCTTATCCAAACAATTGGCTAACTTGGATCCCCACCAAACCGCAACCATTGTTTATACATCTGGAACAACCGGGCAATCAAAAGGCGTTGCCCTAACCCATGCCAATATTTTGAGTAACGTCCGGGATGTTTTGAGCATTATTCCGTTAAATGAAAACGAAATCGCACTCAGTTTTTTACCACTATCGCATATTTTTGAACGCACCGTTGGTTACTACACGCTACTCGCTGTTGGTGGCCGGATATACTACATTCAAGATATCGACACCTTATCCGATTCTATTTTGACTATCAACCCAACCATTATGCTAAGTGTGCCCCGGCTCTATGAAAAAATATACCACCGCATTTATGCATCCGCATCCCGAATGCAGCGGTTGGCTCTCACCAATGCACTCAAAGTTAGCCAGCGTTACCAGTCTAAAAAAAGACCCCGTTGGGGACCTACAGCGCTGGCTTACTCACTGGCAGACTCCCTGGTACTCAAAAAGCTGCGGGATCGATTTGGAAAGCGCCTGCGCTTTTTTGTATCCGGCGGTGCCGGCTTGAATCCAGCGATTGCTCAGTTTTTCTACAACTGCGGACTGCTTATTGTTGAAGGGTATGGCCTCACTGAAGCGGGGCCCATTATTGCCTGCAACCGGCTCGATTCGTTTAAATTTGGCACTGTTGGGCAAAGCTTGCCCAGTGTTACCGTTACCGTTCAAGAAGGTGAATTGTTGGCCAAAGGACCCAACATTATGACTGGGTATCACAATAAACCGACAGAAACGGCTGCTGTTTTATCTCCAGATGGCTGGCTATCTACCGGTGATTTAGTAACCATTGATACCGATGGATTTATATCAGTTATTGATCGAAAAAAAGATTTAATCATTCTCTCAACTGGAAAAAACGTACCCCCTATACCCGTGGAATCCAAACTAAAAGAAAGCGCATGGATTCAAGAAGCTGTGCTTATTGGGGACAACCGAAATTACATCACTGCGGTTATATTTCCGGACTCCGCTACATTAGCGGGTCATTCCGATTTGTATAATTGTTTAAAAAGCGCCGAGCCAGACGACTATTCAAAGCTTCATCAATTTTATGCGCCAATTATTCGCAAACAGTGTCAGTCATTCACCGCGTTTAAGCAGCCCAAGCAATTTATATTAGCCACCGAGCCGGCTGAACAATTTAGTACCCCTACATTAAAAATAAAACGCCGTCTCATTCGTGATTTCTACCGCAGCCGATTGGATGATTTATATCCAACGCCGATTGGATGATTTATATCCAACGCCTGTTGAATCTTAGATTAAATACTGTATAATGCTATTAATCCCTATGAATATAAAGCGCACTATATATATGACGCGCAATGCCTAAAAAAGATAGGCTAGCCATTATTAATGGTTTGCGTACTGGCTTCGGAAAAGCCGGCGGCCAATTCAAATCCGTTCAAGCGGATGATCTTGGTGCAAACCTATTGCGCGAAGTACTGGCCCAAAGCCCTGTTGACGCCGAGACAGTCACCGATGTGTTTTTAGGCAATGTTGCCCAACCCGGTCATGCCGCCAATATTGCGCGTGTAATTGCGTTAAAAGCCGGGCTAGATCAACGTATCCCCGCAGCGACTGTCCACCGAAATTGCGCCTCCGGCATGGAATCCGTTAGCACGGCCTATCAATCAATTGCGGCTAAGCAATCTGAAATTTGTGTTGTGGGTGGTGTTGAATCCATGTCCAATATTCCCCTACTATTTAATGCATCTATGACCCGCTTTTTTGAAACTTTATCTCGACTCAAATCTACCCAGGACAAACTGCGTCATTGTTTGTCTTTTCGTCCACGATTCATGACACCTATTATTGGTGTTGCCCAAGGGCTAACCGATCCCGTATCCAATTTAATTATGGGTCTCACTGCAGAGAATTTGGCCCAAGAGTTTACCATCACCCGTGCAGAGCAAGATGCCTATGCGTTATCCAGCCATCAAAAAGCAGCCAAGGCTGAGTCTAAGCATCGGTTTGATTGTGAGCGCCATGCACTCCCGGATCCAAGCTATACGACTATAATTCATCGTGATGAATGTATCCGAGATGACCAGTCTCTCGTCGCTCTCGGAAAATTACGCCCATACTTTGATCGAAAGTTAGGTACGGTAACCGTAGGGAATGCCTGCCCCATCAACGACGGCGCTGTGGCCATGATTGTCATGGCCGAGTCCAAAGCTAAAGCTATGGGTCTATCGCCTATTGGTTATATTAACGATTATGCTTACGCAGGCCTAGAGCCTGAACGTATGGGTCTAGGCCCTGTATATGCTACCCAAGCTTTATTTAAAAAAACAGGATTTACGTTAAACGACTTTGATATTATCGAAATCAATGAAGCCTTTGCGGCTCAGGTAATCGCATGTGAACGCGCATTTGAGCGCTATGGCATGGGTAAAATAGCACCCGAAAAATTAAATGTTAACGGAGGCGCTATTGCATTGGGGCATCCGGTTGGGGCTACCGGAGCCCGCCTTATACTAACCGCCTTACATGAACTTAGAATTCAAAAAAAACAACGGGCTTTAGCGACATTGTGCATTGGTGGTGGTCAAGGCGGCGCCTTTATTGTAGAGGCGGCTACATGAGTTGGCGTCTTGATGCAACCAACGGCCATTACTCCCTTACGTACACGTGCGATGCTCTGTCTATGCCCATTTTAACAACGACTGCTTTGCAAGCGCTTGATACCGCGCTCATAGAATTAAGCAGCAATCCCGACTGTTTAAGCTTGCAAATTTGCAGCGAAAAACCTCACGTATTTATTGCCGGCGCAGACATTCAAGAAATCGCTAGTATTCACGACGCTCAGGATGGTGAAAAGAAAGCAACCATGGGTCAACGTATATTTAATCGATTGGAAGACCTTCCGTTTCCAACCGTGGCGGTCATTGACGGCGCCTGCTTAGGTGGTGGCTTGGAATTAGCCCTAGCTTGCACCTACCGCATCGCATCGGATCATGCAAAAACACAACTGGGTCTACCTGAAACCACACTGGGTATTATTCCGGGCTTTGGAGGTACCTATCGATTACCTAAAACCATCGGGTTACCCGCCAGTCTTGATATGATTTTAAGCGGCCGATCCGTATCCGCTAACCGGGCCCTTAAGTTAGGCCTCGTGGACCAGTTAGAAAAACCGGCATTTTTACATGCCACTAGCGCTCAATTCGTACAAAATATACCCAAAATTACTAGACGAAAGCATACTGCTGGATTTCCTGGAAAATCTCGATTTATGACTCAAATAGCCAAAAAATCCGTACTAAAAAAAACCAATGGGCATTACCCCGCCCCATTAATGGCTTTAAAAACAATTCAAAAAACAGCATTTAAGCCAAGAGCCTACGCCCTAAAATGTGAAGCGCATGCGTTTGGCGTCCTTGTTCATACCAATGCCTGCAAAACACTCATTGACCTTTACTTTTCTAACGAAACTCTTAAGCGGTGCGGTGGCGACACACGACTTGAACACACAGCATCCAAACTCCCGAAATGCGTTGGTGTATTGGGTGCAGGGTTCATGGGCGGCGGTATCGCATTTGCCTGCGCTAAATCAGGAATTTCCACACGATTTCAAGATTTAAACTGGGAAGCCATTTTAAGCGGCTATAAAACTGTGGACACTTACTGTCAACAAGCCATTAATCGAAAAAAAATGACACGTCATGAACACCAGACAATGTTACATCGTTTATCTGGCAACATTAGCCCTACTAGCTTATCCAAACAATCGTTTGTTATTGAAGCCATCGTTGAAGACCTTGCGATTAAACAAACTGTTTTCCAGGCCATTGAGCCCCATATTGACCCAGCGGCTATTTTGGCCAGCAACACATCAGGGCTATCGATTGATCACATGGCAAATGGGCTAAAACACCCCGAGCGATTCATTGGTATGCATTTTTTTAGCCCTGTTAATCGCATGCCCTTGGTTGAAGTTATCCCCGGATCCGCCACCAATATTGAAACGCTTCAAGCTACATTTTCTTTAGCCAAGCAACTTAAGAAAATCCCCATTGTTGTTAAAAACAGCCCGGGTTTTTTAATTAATCGAATTTTAATACCTTATATTAATGAAGCGGCTCATATGGTGTGTGAGGGGTACTCAATTGCAGCTATTGACCGCATTGCTACTCAATTTGGAATGCCCGTAGGACCGTTAACTTTGGTTGACGAAGTTGGTATCGATATTGGCATGAAAGTAGCCAATCAACTGGGCGATCATTTTGGTGAGCGCTTACGCATTTCTAGTTTATTTGAAGTCTTCGAGCAAAACCCTAGCTGGCTGGGTAAAAAAACGGGCTACGGATTTTACGACTACACGAGCAAAAAAACTGTCAACAAAAAACTAACGAACACCGTCGTGCCTAAAGCGTACGCAAGCACTGCGATTGAAGACCGATTGATGCTCACTTTATTAAACGAAGCCGCACGATGCTTAGAGGAGGCTGTTGTGTCTGACCCTAAATTATTAGATATGGGCTTAATTATGGGCATCGGATTCCCGCCATTTCGTGGGGGCATATTGCGATACGCGGATGCAATAGGCATTGACACTGTAGTCAATAAATTAAAAGCCCTAGCCGATACCATTCACCCCCGATTTTCACCCAGTGATCTATTGGTGACTATGGCCGCAAACAATCAACGATTTTATTAAGGAGATAGATAATGAACAAACCCGGTAAACAAGACAAGCAAGCATCCATGGATTTAGCAGAATCTGCACGACAAACAAAATGGCAACACCCCAGCTTTACAGCTGAACTATTTAAAGGGTCGTTCCGATGGGATTTGATTCATCCCTATCCCGCACAATCGGACACCGACAAAGCCATTGGCGATGCCGTATTGGTTGAATTAGAAAAATGCCTAAAAACACACATTAACCCAGAGGCGGTTGACAAAAGCGGCGTATTGCCCGAAACAGCACTTGACGCCTTAAAAGCCGGCGGGTATTTTGGCATGAAAATTCCCAAAGCTTACGGCGGCATGGGGTTATCTATTACGAATTATGTGCGCGCAATGGAACTAGTCGCCAGTTGGTGCGGGTCAACTGCCGTGTGGTTATCCGCTCACCAAAGCATCGGGGTTCCGCAACCATTAAAAGAATTCGGCAATGACGCACAAAAAGAAAAGTACTTGCCTCGATTAGCGGCCGGTGCCGTATCCGCTTTTTCATTAACTGAACCCGATGTTGGCTCTGATCCAGCACGTATGGGCACTACAGCGACCCCCATTGACGACGGCAATTACTACATTATTAATGGTCAAAAACTATGGACAACCAATGGCCCTGCGGCTGAACTGTTGGTTGTCATGGCTGAAACGCCCCCCAAGCTGGTTCATGGAAAAGAAAAAAAACAAATTACGGCCTTTATTGTTGAAGCGCCTACCCCTGGGCTATCCGTCTTGCACGAATGTGAGTTTATGGGCATTCGGGCCATTCGAAACGGCTGGATGGAGTTTAAAGACGTCAAAGTTCCTAAAGAAAATATTATCGGAAACTTGGGTGATGGCTTGAAAATTGCATTAGCCACCCTCAATGTGGGGCGTCTCACCATTCCCGTCATTTCTGCCGGGACGGGCAAAGTGTGTTTGTCTTACTGCCAAGATTGGATCAAGCAACGGGTGCAATGGGGACAATCTATTGGCAAGCATCAAGCCGTCGCTAATTTGGTCAATGATATTGCCACCCATACATTCGCCATTGATGCGATGAGCTTTTTAACCTGTTCGCTGATTGAAAACGAAACGGCTGATGTTCGTTTAGAAGCAGCCATTGCCAAGTATTTTGGATCCGAACGTGCATGGGATATTGTGGACAAAACCATGCAGATACGCGGCGGGCGAGGCTTTGAAACCGCGGACTCGTTACGCAAACGAAATGAACCTGGCATTCCCATTGAACGGGTTATGCGTGATACGCGAATTAATCGAATTATCGAAGGCACCAGCGAAATTATGCATTTGTTTATTGCACGAGAAGCCATGGATTTACATATTAAAACTGTGTTTGCATTAAGCAACCCCGCCATTAGTATCAGTAAAAAAATTGGTATTGTATTAAAAGCGGGTCTATTTTATTCTCTATGGTACCCCAAGCTTTGGCTACCCTCTTGGTCTATCTTTTCAATCAAGCACTTAAATCAGCGCAATTTATCTCAACTGCATTATATTTCACGAACATCCAAACGGCTAGCACGTAGCTTGTTTCACACGATGGTTCGGTTTGGCCCAAAGCTAGAATACCAACAGGCTATTCTTGCGCATTACGTTGATATTGGCACTCAACTGTTTGCCATGGCTGCAACCCTATCTAAAGCAGAATCTATTTTGCATAATCATCAAAACCCCAAAACAATCCAAGCCTTAACGACAGCATTTTGCCACCAATCCCGCAAAGAAATTGAGCAGCACTTTAGAGCTGTTCGGACGGCGGAACCCCAAGAGAAAAAAGTGGCCAGCGAAGCGCTTATGAATGCTGATTTGGATTGGTTGATGAATGATATCATTCGATTCGAAACTACCGATACCCCCATCAATTGACGTGTACGCCTAATTCCTTGTAGACTGCCACTATGGATAAGCATAAACTTGAACTATTTTACTTTGATCAGTGCCCCTACTGTCAACTTGTGCTGAATCATATCCACACCCATCAATCGCCAGTTACCCTATGCAATACCCAAACCAATCCCAAGAACCGTGCCCGTCTAAACGCCGTTGGGGGTAAAACCCAAGTTCCTTGCCTGTTTATTGACGGTCAACCCTTATACGAATCTCAAGATATTATAAATTGGTTAATTACCCATGCTTAGTACTATTCAATCCGTTATTGAATCCGCGTTGCCGGAGTCAACCGCCTATATCCTCAACCCCGAGCACGATGGCAAGCATTTTCAAGCCATTGTCATCTGCCCATCATTTGAAGGCGTACCGCTGGTTAAACAACACCAAGTTGTTATGAATGCTTTGAAAGCCCAACTTGAAACAAAAGTGCATGCCCTGGCTTTGAAAACATTCACGCCCGCTGCTTGGGCTGAAAAAAAACATCTTTATTCTTATCTTGAATCTGAGGAGGTTCCCAATGAGCAATCCCGTCGCGCTTGCAAAAGACCAAATAAAAAACGACATTAATCAACATGCTGTTATCCTATATATGAAAGGGACTAAGTTTGCCCCTCAATGTGGGTTTTCAGCACAAGTTATCCAAATTTTAAATGATTTAGGTACCCCTTACGAAACTCGCGATGTGTTGCAAGATGATGCCTTGCGTCAGGGCATTAAAGAATTCACCGACTGGCCAACTGTGCCCCAGTTATATGTTAATGCTAACTTTATCGGGGGCTGTGATATTATTATGGAATTGTATGAAACCGGCGAACTCAAACCGCTACTTTCCTAATTAAATGTCAGCACTGGTTGACTGGCCCGATGCACTCACCCAGTGGTACAAAAAACAGCAACGGGTATTGCCCTGGAGAAACCAATCCCCCAACCCCTATCCCATTTGGGTGAGTGAAATTATGCTTCAGCAAACCCAAGTAGACACGGTTGTTCCGTATTTTAATCGCTTCATTGAAGCATTCCCAGAGTTATCCGATTTAGCCAATGCAGAGGAAGATACCATACTAAAATTATGGGCAGGCTTGGGATACTATTCCCGCGCGCGCAATTTGCATGCCGCTGCCAAAATTATTAACGCCACTGGCTGGCCCACTCAATACGCCAACTTAAAAGAATTGCCCGGTCTTGGGTTTTATACTGCAGCGGCTGTAGCGAGCCTTGCCTTTGGGGAACCCGTCCCTGTCGTCGATGGCAATGTAATTCGTGTGTTTACTCGATTTTTTGGTTTGCCTGAAGACAGTACGACTCAACGAATGAAGACTCATTTATTTGATCGTCTTTTGCCGGCTGTTAAGACTCAAAAACCGTCCGATTTTAATCAAGCCATGATGGAATTGGGCGCCTTAGTCTGCAAACCCCGGTCTCCCCAATGCCCCGCTTGCCCGTTACAGGCGGGTTGCTTCGCATTTACAAACAATCAAGTTGCGCATTTGCCTAATCGGCCGGCACGAAAAAAAGTCCCCCACTACCCTGTTGGCATTGGTGTCATTCAGCATAATAATTGCGTATTAATTGGTAAACGAAAAAAAGAACAGATGCTTGGTGGGCTTTGGGAATTTCCTGGTGGCAAGCAGTTGCCCAATGAATCTCTGACTGAAACAGTAATTCGAGAAGTTTATGAAGAAACCCGACTAACTGTTGATTGCCTGGACGCAATTGCTAGCATTAATCATGCGTACAGCCATTTTAAAATCACCGTTCATGCATATTGGTGCACACTAATTTCAGGCACCCCAACCCCCATTACAACGGATGCCTTACGCTGGGTGTCGTTGGATGATTTACACCACTATCCGTTTCCCACTGCAAGCGTTAAGCTTATTCAGCATTTGCATCAATCATGAGTATGCGCATTCAAAAATACCTATCTCAAGCCGGCATTATCTCTCGTCGAAAAGCTGAGGCGTTTTTAAAAAATGGCTGGATTTTAATTAATGGAACGCCAGTCACTACACCCGGCACCCGAATTAACCCAGAAACTGATACCGTATCATTTTCAGACGAGGCTCTAGCGGAAATGACAACTTATTGTATCTTGGCCTTTCATAAACCCGCCGGCATTGTCACGAATTGCAAACAATCGGGTGAGCGAGAAATTACCGATTTGCTGCCTCAAAAATACCGGCACCTAAACGCTATCGGTCGATTGGACAAAGCATCAGAAGGGCTTATCTTACTCACTGACAATGGTTCGGTAGCCAATTATTTTTTAAATAATGCCGAGCCACATTCTCGCTTATACCGCGTACTAGCCGCGCACCCCCTGTCTCAGTCTCAAGTAGCCGCTTTGGAATCCGGTGTCGATATTGGCAACTATGTTACAAAACCCTGCCGCATTCATCAAACCACGGCTCGTCATCTTGAAATTACACTAACGGAAGGAAAAAACAGACAAATTCGCCGGATGCTGTACGCCGTTGGCAACCGTGTACACCGACTCATTCGGCTTCAGTTCGGCACCATTGAATTGGGTGATCTAAGCGCTGGGGCCTATCGAGTTATTCCCAATGATTCGCTGCCCGTTCAAAATAACGCCTATTAATGCTACTCTTGAATGAGAATGTCTGACATTATTACAATTAAAAACTTAAGTAAAGCGTATGCTTCCGGTGTGCAATCACTATGCACTGTATCGTTATCAATACGCAGTGGCGAGTTATTTGCACTTCTGGGCCCCAATGGGGCTGGAAAAACCACGCTAATCAGTACTGTATGCGGTTTAACCACACGGACAAACGGACAAGTTACCGTGAATGGCTATGATATTTATCACGACTACCGCGCCGCTCGCAAACAAATTGGCTTAGTCCCTCAAGAAATTACCATCGATATTTTTGACACCCCCTGGAAAACGGTTCGCTTTAGCCGATCATTATTTGGACTGCCCCGAAATGATGCCTATTTAAAAGACCTGCTAAAACAGCTGTCTCTATGGGATAAACGGGATCAAAAAATGATTACGCTATCTGGGGGGATGAAGCGTCGCGTTATGATTGCCAAAGCCTTAGCCCATGAGCCTAAAATTTTATTTTTAGACGAGCCCACCGCTGGTGTTGATGTGGAACTCCGACAAGCCATGTGGAAACAACTCCAAACACTTAAATCCAATGGAGTGACCATTATATTAACCACTCATTACATTGAAGAGGCCGAAGAAATGGCCGATCGCATTGGGATTTTGAATAACGGCCGCTTAATGCTTGTTGAAGATAAACATACTTTAATGAAAAAAATGAGTGCTAAAACTGTGATGATTGATCTTCAACATCCCCTTTCCAAACTACCGGAACCTTTGCGTCACTTATCCCTTGAGTTACTCAATAACCAGTGTATTAAATTTCATTACAACTCTGAAACCGGGCCCCACACAATTGCCGATGTGTTAAGCAGCCTACAAACGCAAAAATTGGCCTATGTTGATATTCGAACGGAGCAAGACTCATTAGAAGACATTTTTGTTCGACTGGTAAACGCATGATGCTTCAATCTGTTTTTACCATTTATAAAGCGGAAATTATGCGCATGAGACGTACGATTGTTCAAAGTGTTTTAGCCCCTATTTTATCCACAAGCTTGTATTTTGTTGTGTTTGGATCTGCCATTGGGTCTCAAATTAATGAAATTGATGGGATTGGCTATGGCTCATTTATAGTACCGGGATTAATTATGCTCTCGGTACTCACACAAAGCATTGCCACTGCATCATTTGGGATCTATTTCCCTCGCTTTAACGGTACTATTTATGAGATTTTGTCTGCCCCTTTGTCCTATGTCGAAATTGTTTTGGGTTATGTTGGTGCCGCGGCTTCTAAAGCCATTATCATTGGGTTTCTGATCCTGGGCACCTCGTTTATTTTCACACCTGTTAGCATTCAAAGCCCCTGGCTTATGCTTGTATTTCTAATACTAACATGCGTTACCTTTAGCCTGTTTGGCTTTATGATTGGAATTTGGGCGGGAAACTTTGAAAAACTCCAAATTATTCCGGCTTTGATTATTACCCCTCTGACATTTTTAGGGGGTAGTTTTTATTCGATTTCAATGTTGCCACCGTTTTGGCAGACCGTATCGTTATTTAATCCTGTTGTGTATTTAATCAGTGGGTTTCGATGGAGCTTTTATGGCAAAGGCGATGTTAGCCTAACCACCAGCTTTGTAATGATTGCTATTTTCCTATTGGTATCCCTCATGGTTATTCATTGGATTTTTAAAACGGGCTACCGATTAAAACCGTAACCGCTTAACAGGCAATTGCTTTTCTGCTAAACTAGTTTTAAATGCCCCTGAATACCATTAACACATCAAACGCGCCCCAACCAATTGGGCCTTACTCACAAGCAATTAACCACAAAGGACTACTCTATGTTTCGGGTCAAATTCCTATAAATCCCCAAACCGGGGATATCCCGACCCGCATTGCGGATCAAGCCCATCAAGCCCTTGATAACTTGCTCGCTATTATTACGGCTGCCGGCGCACAGGTAACCGATGTTATAAAAAACACAATTTATATTAAAAACATGAA
>MDSX01050224.1_pt1 | contig 13155 bp, 10 predicted proteins | sample 811141 | NCBI WGS metagenome assembly MDSX01 (sample SAMN05326642, study PRJNA326480) | marine metagenome | isolation source: seawater | place: Atlantic Ocean: South East | collected 2010
CAGAGTCCTTGTGCACAGACATGTTTGAGCGTCGTGGATGCTCTGGGAAGATACTGTTGGGTGCAGACACCAGCCAGACTGACCCCGGAGGGCTAGGGCCAGCTCTCTTGGAGAACTAGCGAAAAGGGTTGAAGGACAGGTGGCTCGGGCAGAGAGGATCCGAGTATTATTTGGTCGAGGGTGTGGTCTGCTTGTATCGTCGCGCGTGGGTCGGCATGAGCATTGACCGGTGTATCGCGGAGGCGCACGCTGAGCGACATCTGCCCTCCCCCATGTTGCGGCTCTGTAAACATCCGGGCAACGTTGAGTACGCGTTATTCTTTGAAAAGGTACGCCAAAAGGCCGTCGAGCGCGGTAACAACGAAACGTGGATCAACGCGCTTCAGAAAGTCGTGAGCAGCGTCGCGAAGTACCCGATCAGGGTGCGACACCTTACGCACGCGAAGGGCATCAAGGGGGTCGGACCCAAGATGCAGGCGTTGTTCACGAAATACCTCGACGCGCACCCACCGGCGCCTCCGACCGCGGACGAGCTGGCTCTCGAGAGGGCTGCCAAGGACGCCGAGGCGGAGGCGCGAGAGGTGACGCGGGAGAAGCTGAGGGCTGAGCGAGAGAGGAAGAAGCGCACGAAGGAGGCGATGCGAACGAACGATGCGTCCGATATATTCGGAACCGTCGGCACGATGCCGAACCAGGGGGATCCCCCGACGTGGGACGGCACCGGTTGGAGCGGAGGTTTGGTCGGCGCGCCGTCGGCTGAGCTCACCGACCGAACCGCGGACGATCCGCCCGCAGCGAAGAGGCCGAAGAAGGCCAAGGGGGAGCCTAAGAAGGCCAAGGGGGAGCCGAAACCCCCGTGGGAACCCGGCTATAGGACAGCCGCATTCGCCATAGGCTGCACGTTGCATCGGTTGCACATCGAAGGGCGAAAAATTGTCGGCATCAAGGAACTTCAGGATGAGTCCGAGGCGTCAGGGCTCTCCAACCAGGGGATCAAACCCCGCGGCGACGCCGCGGGCGCGCAGAACATGGCGGACCCGACGGCAAGATATCGCGGCGGTCGGGGCGGCGGCAGGAGATTCGAATACCACGGATGGTCGTGCTTCGAATCATCGTTCGTCAAGGCTCCGCGCGGCCACGACGTGCCGCTCGCGATGCGGTGGTCCAACCCGGCAAAAATCAAGCTCACGGACGAGGGTTTGGAGTGGTGCGCGACATGGCACGGGGCAGCGCACCAGAGAGGTGACTGCACGTGCGCAACGTTCAGTCGTGATGCGGTGGACGCCGCGATCGCTAACGGTCCGAAGGCGAGATGGGAGCGAGAAACTTTGGAACCGTGGAGGAGGGAGCGGGAGAGGACCGTGACGGACGAGACCGCCGAGGGACGCGACAGACCCGCGGCCGGGGGAACGGCGGCGACGGGAGGTTGTATCGCAAAGGGTCAAGTTCGATGGGGCGATGGTGGATACGCGAACACTTTTGAGGCTACTCGTGCGCGTGGCGCGGAAGCATCGCCGCCGACGACGAAGCGCGACGCCCGGATGGCTGCGACGGAGGCGGTTGCATCTCGAGCGAGAGCCGCGGTGGACGCCTCCAACGCGGCGATGTGTGAGTCCGCGTCGCCTTTTCGCGTAGATTCGCGCGAAGAAGTCCGCCCCACCGCAGACGAGGTCAGGTCCATGTCCGTCCGGGAGCTTAGGAGGATGTTGGAGCTCGCTCGCGTCGCGATCACGGGGTGTTCGGAAAAGCCGGACTTAGTCGAGCTTGCGCTGCGACTCTGCGCGGGAAGTACCGCACCGTTCGGCCGACGAGGAATAAATGGAGGCAGCCACGACGTGATATGCATCGACGACGACAGCGACGAAGACGAAGACGGGAGCGGCGGCGGGGCGGATCCCGCGCCGAGACCCGCGAGGGACGGTGACTTCGTCGACTCCTCACCGAAGCCCCGGGGTAAATCGCGCGGCGGCGCAGCTCGGGAGCGGGCATCCTGCCGAGGGCGCGGGGACACGTTCGGGCGCGGGGACACGTTCGGGCGCACGGACGACGACGTGCTACTCGGTGGCGCGCCCCGCCTCCCGCCGATCCCCCCCGGTCGACGCTTTCGCGACGTGTACGACGTGGTTCTCGTCGTCGATCAGCGCGAAAACCTGCGCGGAGGACGGACCGCGCGAATGGAAATACACCGCGAGGTGGTCACGAGCCTGTGCACGCAGCACGATATACGCGCGGCCGTCGCGCAGATGGAAGCCGGCGACGCCCTGTGGGTGGCGAGGAAAAAAGACGGCGACCGCGGCGGGCTCGTTGACGACGGCGACGGGTGCGGGGCTTGCCACGTGCTGGACGCGGCGGTGGAGCGAAAGCGTCTGGACGACCTGTCAACATCCATCCGGGACTCCAGGTACCTGGAGCAGAAGTACCATCTGAAGAGCACGGGGTTACGAGACGTTTCCTACCTCGTCGAGGGTGATTTTCGGCACATGGATCGGTACGAGTGCAACGAGACGAGCGCCAAGGCTGTAAAGTCCGCCACCGTCCAGACGGAGGCGCACGACGGCTTCCAGGTGATTCGAACATCCGATACCAGGGATACCCTGCAGCTGTACGCCCGCATGACCAAGGCCATCGCCGATAGGTACGCGCCCCTCACGTTTGAGGACTCCGCCGAGTTCCTCCTCGGCGAAGGCGCGGGCCCCGCACCCGACTCTGGGGATCACGACGGCGCGAAACCGCCGACTCTCCGCGAGTTCAACATGCGCGTGAAGCACACGAAGCAGCAGAAACTGACGGTTCAGAACGTGTGGGGATCCATGCTGATGCAGGTGAGCGGCCTCGGGGTTGAGATTGCCACCGCGATCATCGGGAGGTATCCAACGCCGGGGCACCTCAGGCGCGCGTACGGTCGGTGCACGCCGGACGCGGCGGCGGCGGCGGATCTGCTCGCCACACTGCCGTCGTCCAAGAGTCGCACCGTCGGACCAGCAGCGAGCAAGGCTGTGTTCACGCAACTCTTCGGCGGGGTTTGTTGCGTACGCGGAGGTTGAGATTGACGAGGACGAGGGATACGGCACGGATTGAATTGAATTACGAGTAGTAGGACACGTCGAACGAAGGTTTTGAAACGTACGTAGCGAGGATTTCAGGAAGACGACATTTATCTTCTGTGAGGTCGATCGCGGACGGGCGTTTTGAATGCTCTGAATGGTCAGGGTTGATCGATTTTTGCCAAAAATGTACAGGGTAGTTTAAGAGTTAGTTCAAAACAGGTACTCGTCAGGCAAGTTTTACCTTCTTTCTATACTATCTGCTTCAACAGCTTTCTCCGCCGCTCCCGAAACCTCGCAGCGAGCGCGCCAGCCTCGGATGATCCTTCTTCACTCTCGTCCTCCCCTTCGCGTAGGACACCAGAGGCTCTCAACCGAATGGCGGCGATCGCGACGTCCTCATCTCCACTCAGGATGCTATATAATCGAAGCAGCCGGTCATCCACCGTTGAATTCTCGCCTACGTCGAGCGAGGCAGCTTCCCTCGCGGCAGCCAACGTCGCTCCGTCTCCGTCCTCGCCCTCGTCACCCGGTCCCCCGCGGGGATCGATCGCCGCGACGGCATCCGCCCTCGCCCGCGCCCAAGCCTTCTCGCTCTCCGGCGGATCCCCGCACAGTCGCTCGTACCAAACGGCAGCCTCGTCCAGGGTGCGGAACAGCGGCGCGCGATTGTGCGGGTTCGGCTCGGGCAGGAAACCGTAGTACAGGAAGAAGTGCACATCCGAACGCTCGCCGTAGGAAACAATCGCCTCGCGCCCCTTTGGAATGTTTCTCGACGCCCGGACCACGAATTCGAAGCCGTCGACGTCGTCCACGCCCGATTCTTCCCCCGCTAGTGACTCTTCCGCTAGTGACTCTTCCCCCGCTAGTGACCCTTCCCCCGCTAGTGACTCTTCCCCCGCTAGTGACTCTTCCCCCGCTAGTGATTCTTCCCCCGCCGCTCGTTCTACGTCCCACTCGCAGCACACCAAATTCGGGTCGCTGTCGTGGTTGAGGAGGTCGGCGAAGGGCGCGAGGAGCCGCGCCGTCCGCCGCTTCCGACCGGCGCGCTCGAGTTCAACCCGAAACGTGCGGGAATGAACGGCGCTCATTGCCCACCTCCACTGCCGCGCGGTCCACGCGCCGACCGCCGCGTGGGAACCGGCGACGAGCGCGGCGTACGTTTGGAGCTCTTCCCGCACGGCTTCATCGCCGCCAACCTCCGCGCCGATGACGGCTTCGTCGTAGCCGACGCGATTGCCGGCGTATCCCACGATCTCCTCGGGAAGGCTGGCAACGTACCGGGCCCATCGCGACGATTCACCCGCGTCCCTCTCCGTCAGGATGGCCGCGGCGAGCGTGACACTGTACGGGCAGCCAGGGTACGGGGGTCGGGAGTCAACGTCGGTGAGGCAAAGCGAGAGAGGCACGGAGATCACAACCTCTCCCTTTCGGATATCACGAAGAGCGAAGAGCCCTCGGCCACGCGAGCCGACCTTCGCTCTGACCACGGCACCGCCTCCGTTGGACTCGAGCCATTCGGCGAGCGCGTCGGCGGACGCGTCGGCCCTATCGAACCCGGGGGCGGACGCCTCGGCCACTCCACCACGGCGGATCACGGGAAAACGGGCTGGGGCACCTCCTCTTTGGCCACCTCCTCGATTAGAACGCCCGGTGACCGCGGGAAACGGGCTGGGGCACGCCCTCGTCGCGGACATGGACGCTCCACGACAAGAGGGCGAACCCTAACCCTGCGCCGAAGGTTCGCACGTGGACGGGCACGTCGTGGCGGAATGAAGTGATTTGGAAGGAAAGGGAAGAAGGAAATAGAATATGAACAAGCAGACGTTCAAAGATTTTCAAAGTTGCGATAAAATACTGTCAGGTCATGGAACTGGATGGCTATGAGACGCACGAGTGTACAAGTTCCCTCACTTGGGCGAGGTCATCGCGTCGTTAAGGCCAGGAAAGATCGCGGGCTTCATTCCCCTCACGGTCGTCCTCACGAAGTGCTCTCTCCATTGAGTACCTTCGCGAACGCGATTTTTCGTCTCCGGGATACCCTCGTTCGACCTCCCATCTTTCCACACGCGGAAGCCCGGGGAGCTGGAGATCTGACGCGCGCAGAAGAAGGAGCACAGGCCGACCGCGCCACCGATGGCGACCACGATGGGGTACACCTGAAAGAAGGAAAAGCAACGCGAGGGTGTTTAGAGGGGTGAATTGAATGGGACATGAAATGGAGAGGAAAAAAGGGGAAACGCAAGGGAGAGGGAAAAAATGCGCCCCGAGGTTCAGGCGGGGGCGGGTAAGGCGATTGGCCGTGATCGTCACCGCCGTGGCTGCAGCCGTAGCCGTCTTCCCGCCCGCGGTCGTCGTATCGGGGCGGATTCCTTAAAAACTTTTTCTAGGGTTCCCACGGGGAGGAAAGGATAGGGTGGAAAGGTCGTGATCGACGGGGGGGGAAGGGTCGAAAGGTCGACCGCACCTCTGGGCGAATCCAAATCTCTCTCCAGGTTTTAGAAGCGACACCCGCCATGATCGTGGGTCGGGAGGTGGGAGGAGGCGTGACCCTGTTTTTTTGGCAACGGCTCTTGAGTGGGACGACTAACAAAAAACAGTCACGAAATAATTTTTGTCCCCAAAGCATTGTGCAATATGGGCCCCGGGGTGTCAATGTGTCTCAGTCTGAATTATATTCATTCAGGTTAGGCGAAAAGCCACTAAAGTGGCTTTTTGCGTATTTGCAATGTGCGAAAATCGTACATATTTGTTCTTACCCAATGCGTGTTTTCACAGAATCGCCCAATGATATTACGTTTTTACATATTATTATTTGCAAACCACATATAAGAGTCCCATGGATTCGCTCACTTTAACGAGTGTCTACACATACGCTATGATAACTATTTGTGCAGATTCATGGAATTCACGCTCGGTGCTCTGGCCAATGATGTTTTTTGGGGCAGCAAAGTTTCCTTGGGCATACAACTAATCGAATCAAGATACCAGTATTTTTTTTTTCTCAATTAATCGTCTTGGAAAAAACGTCGCGAGGATTTCCTCGTGCCACCCAACACTCAGTTCTTCGGGGAGGGGGGGAGTACGTCCCTTTGCCGCTTGGATTGCTGTAGTAGGTCGACCCGTTGTCGTTCTTGTAGTAATACGAGCCATTGCTGTTACTGTAGTGATAAGAATTGCTCTGGTTGCTGTTCGTACCGCCAGTGCTGTTGTATCGGTTCCCCTAGGAAAGAGAAAGATCACGTTTCAGTCCGAGGGAAAAAAATCCCCAAGAAGGGAACGGAACGGAGGAAGGGAGGAAAGGGAAAAGTAGGGGGAGGGGCAGCACACCTGACTGTTAGTTCCGCTGTTTTTCGGCATTGTTGGATATGAGAGGGGGTTATTTTGATGGGGTGCCGTAGCGCGGTGGCGCGGTGGGAGAGTGTGAAAGAAGGAAAAGTGTCTCGTAACAATCGAAAAAATGAGCCAATTATTCCGACGAAAGAAGTAGTGCGTTCCCGCGAACCGTTATTCGGTGTTCGGCAGTGGCGTCGCGCGCGATCCGCTAGTGAACCGTATCTGACCTTGACGCCTTATCTTGCCTATACGTCTCAGAGCGAACCCATCCATTGAGGTTCGACGATGAACGCGGACGGCAGCCCGATGAGCGAGGGAGGACCTCAGAACGAGGGAACCTGGGAGGTGGTGAGCGACGAGGACGAAGGCGCTCGCTCCTTCGCGACCTCGAGTGATACTCACTCATCGACGGCGCACAGCAACCCTTCCAGCAACCCTGTTGACCCGGCCAACGTGCACATGGCCTTAGCGGAACAAATGCTCCGCCAAGACCCGCGCTCGAACGCGCAGGTGCGCAGCAGGTCCACGAACAAACCAGTGCGGGTCAGGTTCCACAACGCGACCACCGCGCGCGTCTGTTTGAACTGGCACAACTACGCGGGTATTGGCGAGTCCCACTACGAAATCGACCCGGGGTGCTTCAGGACAGTGTCGACGTACGAAGGGCACCCGTGGACGTCGTGTACGCGGACGGATAACAGACAGTTGCTCATGAACGGAGACACAGTCCACTTTCCCGAGGCGGACCTGACCACGGTTGAAATAACCGATCCGATGCCGGAAAATGTTCCGTCGCCATCGAACTCTGAGCCCGGCCCGTCGGCAGTGACTCCGTGTGGTGGGGAGACTCGCCCTTTTAACCAGAGGCCCGAATTCGCCGTCGCCGTCGCCGTCATGCTCCTCTGCGCACACCAAATAGTTACCTCCACTTTAAAGTACTACTTCTGAAACCTTGTGTCCAGGTCGTTTCCCTCCACCTTCACGTTTGCTTTGTAACGCGTTCACGTTTTGTCGTTACGTCTTTCTCTCTTCCATCCCGTTCTTCTCTTCCGTCCCGTTCGACTCCTCGTTCACTCGCCGTCTCCCCGCGCAGATTGCCCGCACAGGTCGCCCCGCGTCAACATCCCGACGACCTCGTTCCCGTCGTCAACCACCGGCAGGTGCCTCAAGCCCACGTCGACGAGATAATCCGCCGCGCGCCACACCGAGCACCTCTCGTTCACCGTCAGCGGCGCGATCTTCATGAACGCTCCGACGTCGCAATGAAACGCGGCGGGCTCGCGATCCGTCAAACCGATCCGCTCCAACGCCGCGGTCGACACCGCCACGGTCCTATCCCCGTGGCTGTGCCTGTGGTGGAAGGTTCGCATGTCCGCGTCGAGGGCGTCGTAGTACGTCCGCAACTCCTCGACGCCGAGAACCGACCCGCCGCCGCCGCCGCCGGGGTTGGCCGCGACGGAAATCTCCTCAGAACCGGGAACCTCCTGGGATCCCGGGCCGCCGGCGGCGGCGGCGGCGCGCTCTCGGCGGAAGACGTCGACGAAGCCCCGGAGCCTTCGCCCGCGCGGCGATGACTGGTCGGGCGCGAGAGCGGGAGCCGGGGGCACGACCTCGACGAACGCGCGCCGAGCGAGGAGGACCATGAGCTGCGAGCGGAGGATCAAACCGACGACGCGGCCTTTGCGGAACGTCGACCCCGTCGGTGATCCTGACCCTCGGCCAACCGCGGCTTCGACGACTGGGTAACCGTTGTGCGAGTCAGAACGCAGCACGCTCACGATCCGAGCGACGCTCTCGACGCGGTCGAGGCAGACGGGATCGCGCGACATGACCTCGGCGACGGTGGCGCCCGCTCGCGAGTGCGGCGGCGACTGGACGTCGCCCGCGGTTGTCGGAGCGCCGTGGTGCCGCAGGAACGGGACGCGCGCGGCGGCCAACTGCTGGTCGTAGAAGGAACCGTCGCACCCGATGATCGCGCCGATACCCGCGCCCGCGAGGTTCGCCACCGCCACCCCGACGAGCAAGGGCAGCAAATAACCCATTCGACCGGTTCCCTCGAGCATGATGACGACTTAAGATATGGATCCGCGGAAAACCCCGGCGAGCGCGGCGGTGCTTCCGACTATGGCGTAGCCCCCGGGCCTCACGTCCGTCTCAGTCGCCGCGTACCGAACGAGCTCGCCGAAGAGCGAACCGAGCAAACCGCCCCACAATATCGTGGGCATGAACACCCCGGCGGGGAGCGACAGGTCCGACGCGAGGGTCATCGTGGCGAGAGTCAATCCCAAACCGATCGCGACGGATCTAGCAGAGAACGTGAGGGGTCGTTCGCGGCTCGCGCGGGGTGGACCGTCGCCAGAGGACGGCGGAGCGGGAGCCGGCGGGTACGATTCACCGGCGGAGAGCAGGTCGACGATCACGTCGTCCCTGAGTCCGAGGAGCAACGCGGCGAGGTCGTTGTATTCGCCCTCGCCGCACCCGAGCTGAACCGCGACCGACGCGTCGCGGCCCGTCGCCGACGTCGACCGGCACTCCCCCGCGAACGTCGCCGCGGCCACCGCGCATGTGGCGCAGAGCGCGGCGACGGCGACGGCCTCCGCCGCCCGCGTCGTCGACGAAGTCGAAACCTTCGTTCGGATCCTCGAGAGCGCGGAGGTGCCGCGGGTGACGAGCGCGCCGATGGCACCCGCGCAGGCGGATAACGCGACGAACGCCGGAAGCTCCCAGAGGTAAAAGTCAACCTCCCCGGGGTCGCCGTCGCCGTGAGATCCGCCGAACGAAATCAACCCGGGCGCCCTCACCGAGTACACGGACTCCGCGGAGACACCGTCGGCCCGCGATCGGAGCAGCGATAACGTGAAGATGGACAGCGTCGAGCACAGCAGCGACCTGTCGGGTGTGCGCGAATAGATGGGGCGGCGACAGTTGTGGTAAATGAGGAGTTGTGGTGAATGGGGCGACGTGGTACGTGAGCCGCCGTTCGGTGCATTCTAGAAAAAGTTGGGGGAACTGACTGTTCCGTTCGGGCTGGACTCACCTCCACGTGGTATCGTGCGACCAGTGCGTCGACGCCTCCTCGAGGGAGAAGAGCACGCCTCCGATGGGCGCGCCGAACGCCGCCGCGACCCCCGACGCGACCCCCGCGGACAGGAAATCCCGCCCGTCGCGGTCGTTGAAGAAGGTGTCGAGCCACGCGCGGATTCGCCCAGACTCGGGCACCTTCCACCGGTGCCGGCGGGTGAAAAAGGACGCGACGCACGCGCCGACGTGCACCAGCGGTCCCTCGGGGCCCACGGGGAGGCCCGACGCGACGGAGCACACGGTTCCGACCACCTTGACGACGGCGGTGCGGAGAGAGAGGAGCTTTGGGACGTGGACGCCGTTGAGGGACGCCATCACGAGCGCCACGCCCGCGCCCGTCGCGGGCGGCGCGACTTTCACCACGAGCACCGAGGCGACGAGGGCCAGTGCGGCGGCGGTGGACGCGAGGACGGCCCACGCCGCGAGGATGGGCGCGGATGGCGCGGATACGATCGCGGCGTGGGCCCATCGCAGTCTCAGCGCGGTCAGGACTGTGACGAAGTGCTCAATCGCAAACGCCAGCGCTCCGATCACGAACCCGATGAGGTTGGTGACGCACCACCTGCTGCCCCTCAGTGCGACGGGCCTTCCGGTGGCGCGGAAGCTCTCGTTGTCGATGACTTCGTAGTCCAGCGATTCGAACTCGGCGATGGATGACTTCCAGTCGCGCTCGCGGCGGAGCTTGGCCAGCGCCTGTGGATCGCCCCTGGAAATGCGTTACGTCAGATCTGGCGGGCGTTCATTCGACAAGATTGAACCGAGAGTGGCGCGCGGGTGCGTATCGCGCGGGTGCGCACCGGTACACGGACACGTGGCGGCGGATGATGGACTCCGCGCGCGGCGGGGGCAACAGGCGCTCCTCCATGGCGCCGGAAGAAGTGGGCTAGTCACGACAACAACGGAATACAGTGAGGTTGCCTTCGAACCAGATACTACAAGAACCTGGCACCGGCGTTTTGTCGTCACAGCCACGGTAAGACTTGGACTCCACTTCACACTGTTCACGGCGCGATGACCGAGGCGAGCAAGAAACGATCGCGGGACGATATCCCTTCTGTACCCATCGGATCGCCGGTGTGGATCGTCAAGTCATCGAATGCGCCAGAACAGTGACAGTGAGCAAGTACCTTTTTACAAACTGACACAGCTGAACGACCTGTTGTGATAGACTTTTACACAGTACCTTCGTACTTGAATTGTACAATACCAGACACTAAGATTTCAAATTCACTCCGCCAGCGTCGAGGGCAAGGTGGCTTTGTGGTCATCGCTCGCCTCCAGAGACTGCTGCAACACCGTACTCTGCATGGCACGATACTCACCCTCCAGCTTCGCGTGGCTCTGCTCAAGCGTCGCGTTGCTCTTCTCCAGGCTGATCACCCGCGAGCACAGCTGTTTGATCACGCCGAGAAGCTCGCCGTCTCTGTTCGCCACGGGGAGGCCCGTGAGGGCGTTTGTCGCGCGAACCCTCTCCTTATTCCTCCTCCTCAAGAAACGCACGGGCGCACACACGGCGCACACGTCGTCCCTGCACTCGCGCAGGTGGTTCAGCGCGCGCTTGGCGGGGGCGCAGTAGCGTTGCTCGCACTGATCCGTCTTGCACGTGGCCAGGTGAAGCGCGGCGGCTTTCCAAATCGAGCACCCCTCCCGTAGGCTGCATCGCATGGGGTCGCGGCAGAAGTTGGCGTGGTACAGCTTCGCGAGGTCTCTGGCCATGGCTTGCTCGGCGGCGGCGGCGGCGATCGCGGCCGCCGGGGCTGCAGCCGGAGCCGGTGCGTCTGCAGCCAGAGTCAAGGCGGTTGCAGCCGGAGCCGGTGCCTCTGCAGCCGGAGTCAAGGCGGTTGCAGCTGGAGCCGGTGTTTCTGCAGCCGGAGGAGCCGGGTCTCCGTTCAACGCGTCGCGACGGGCGTAGACGCGCGGCGCGACGCGAACGAACGCTTCATCCCGGGACAGCTGGCCGGTGAGCCTGCTGACCACCTCGGCCTTGGCCTTTTTCCCGCTGTATACTCCTCGCCTTCGCCCCAACTCGACGATGGAATCGACGGGCATGCCCTCCGCTCCGGCGGCGTGGAGCACGTTGTACGCGAAATCTCGCGCGGCGGCGGCTTTGGGCGTGGCGGGTTTCCTGACGCGACCTCCCCGGGTCGCAGCCTCGCGGAGCGTGAAAAGCGCGTTCACGGCGGCGTCCTACTCATCGCGCGCGATTGAAGCCGAGGGCGGCGGCGGTACCGGCGGGCCCGTATCCCCTTGAATCGCGGCTGGGGGAACAGCCGCTTCCTCCCGGGTCGACGGCGGGGGAACAGCCGCATCGGTGACCGCGTCTGCTTCCCGTGGGGCTGCTTCCATCGCCGCTGCTTCCATCGCGGCTGCTTCCTGCGCCGCTGCTTCCATCGCGACTGCTTCCATCGCGGCTGCCTCTAGGCGTTTACGCTTCTTCTCGGCTGCTTCCCGCGCGGCTGCTTCTAGGCGTTTATGCTCCTTCAGCACCCAAGGGTACCTCGCGCCCAGCTTTTTCGCGTCGTCGCCGAGTTTCGCCACGTCCAGCGTATCAGGCGCGGCGTCGAACCCCGTCCACTGCGCCAGACCGACTTTCACCAACTCGTCCAGCGCGTACGGTTCGTCGACGCACGACGTAGGCGGAGCCTGTTGACAAAACACGACGTCATTCCAATTGCCCGCGCAAAGATAAAAAATAAACTCACCTTGGCCCGGCTCGCAGCCTCGGCGTCGCGCCAGACGCCGAACATCAGGTCGTACCTGCCGTCCGGGACCTCGACGCGTTCGAACACGTCGTCGGCGTCGTTTTTAACAATCTCCGACTGGAGGTGCGCGTCGCAGACCACCGCGTGTCGCCACGGGGAGTCCGTCGTCTCGCGGATGCGGAGAAAATATCCGAGGTAGCTGGGTTGCGACTCGGTGTCGAACGGGACGTCTCTGACGGGGAGCCAGCGATTGGTGTCGCGGCAGAACCACGTCTCGGGGGGTTGGATCGGCGCGCCCGGGGAGCCGGCTTCCGTTTCCTCCGTCGACGCAGCCGGCGCGTCGTCGGGTCCTGACGTCTCGGGTGGGATCTCGGCTGCCGCGTCGGCAGCCTCGGCGGCGGCGTCGTCCGTTTCAGCGGCGGGCAAGGTATCGAGCGTCATGTCGATGACATCCTCTTCTCCCGTCAGGTCCACCAACACGTGCGCATCGGGGTTCTCCTTGACTTGAGAACGCGTCGTACGGCGGGTCCTCTTGGCGACGCTCTCCTGTGACCCCCCCTCAAATCTCACGGCGTCGATGTTACCCCCGGGTGTCGCCTTCCGGATGTTCGCGTTCTGGATGTTCGCCAGGACGTCGCCGGTCTCTTTGCGAGGTCGCTTGCTCCCAAACGACTGCGCGGGCGCGTCCGTGCACTCAGGCATGGTCGTCGGTGTGGTTGCGCGACTCACAGTGTCTTCTGTGTTCGCGCGCGAAAAAATACCTTCGAAAGCAACGGGCATTTCAAACGGTTTATACAATCGAGACATTCTATGGGCATTTTTTGATATATAATTTTTTGTCCCATAAGCATTGTGCAATATGGGCCCCGGGGTGTCAATGTGTCTCAGTCTGAATTATTCATTCAGGTTGGTCATTCAGGTCATTTGCGTATTTGCAATGTGCGAAAATCGTACATATATGTTCTTACCCAATGCGTGTTTTCACAGAATCG
>MDSX01070558.1_pt1 | contig 13155 bp, 13 predicted proteins | sample 811141 | NCBI WGS metagenome assembly MDSX01 (sample SAMN05326642, study PRJNA326480) | marine metagenome | isolation source: seawater | place: Atlantic Ocean: South East | collected 2010
ATGTCATATTTAAACAACAAAGACCAAGTTGAATTGGCTTGTTTTCACTCATATTTGTTTTGATTGTTAATAACTTAATTTATTTATTAAAAATCTAATTCAATTTTTCTTCTTTTTCTTCTTCTTCTTGATTTTACTTTTGAGTTTTTCCTTCATTATTTTTGAAAAGTCTGTATCTTCAAAATCAAATCCTAATTTATATAAAGCTATTTCTGTAGCTACTATTTCTATCATATATGCTTTATCCTTTTCAGATAAATTATCAAAACCTTCTACATCTTTTAAAACATTTGCTGCTGAAATATAATGTATTTTTTTGGGGCGACTTTTATAATCTTCATACATTGTTAATGCTTTTTTTAACCATTTCATATATTCTTTATTAATTTCTCTTATAAAATCGCTATCTTTTCCGTCTATTTTAAAATTCATTTTATTGTTAAACATTCCTGATTTAACAAATGAACAATAAGGTGGAAAACCTTTACCAATTTGTATCATTTTACAAAATGGCTTTCCTCCCTTTTTTTTACGAGTTGATTTTTTCTTTTTTTTCTTTCTACCATACTCACAATATTGTCTTTGAGAAAATCCTTTTGGTTTTTTACAATTTATACTTTTTTTATATTTTTTACTCCAACCACCTCCTATTTTCACTTTTTTTACACGACGAGTTCCTTTATTATATTTTTTCATTGCTTTTTTAGCTAACCTTAATGGTTTGCTATTTTTTTGACATTCATCTTTTAAAATATGATAATCTACTGCTGACGCCTTTCCTCCTGTTATTCCACTTGCCATTCTTGCATACCCCCACGAATGACCTGTCTGATTTGGACGACTACCACTTGAAAAATATGCACCTTGTCCCTTTTGGACCATTCTCCTTAAACCCTTTATACTACATTTTGTCGCTTTTGCCAATGCGGTTGTTGGTTTTACATTATCAACCTTATACATTTTACGCGCTTTCAATATATGTGGTGACACTTTTGATTTGAAAGATGTTACTTTTTTACGAGTATAATAATTTCCTTTTTTATAATTTTTACGAGATTTTAATAACTGTTTCTTTTGTTTTTTTTTATCCTTTTTTGTTAAATTCCTTGGAACATATCGTTGTGGAACATTTACCATATAATATATATTATTATTTAATTTTTATAACCGGTAATATACAATCACTATACCATTGCTTCATTTCTTTTTTTTGTATTTTTACTTTACCATAATAAAAACCCTGACGCAATGCCATTTTCTCACTTTCTGTAAATATCTCAAAATACATTCTAAATAAAAATAATATTGTTGATTTTCTATTATGGTGACACGCATAATAAAATAATTTTAAAAATATATCACCTATATGCAATTGATAATCTCTATTTAATGTTTGAGCATAAATCTCTTTCAATTCTTTATGGTCTTGAATAAATACTGCTTTTTTTCCTTCTTTCAATAATCTTTTATGCATATATATATATTTATTAAATACTTATATTAAAACTATTTAAACTAAAAAATATTAACAAAATTATATGACTGATAGATTAAATTGGGATGAATATTTTGCAAAAATTGTTTCTGTTACTGCTGAAAGATCTTCCTGTCATAGATTACATGTTGGCTGTTTATTAGTTAAAAATAATAGAATAATTAGTCAGGGATATAATGGTCATTTACCTGGTTGCAAACATGAATCTATCGTAAGAAATAATCACGAACAATCTACTGTTCATGCCGAACAAAATGCTATTTGTGATTGTGCAAAAAGAGGCGTTAGTTGTGAAGGAGCTACTGCGTATGTTACACACTACCCCTGTATAATTTGCAGTAGATTACTATTAGCATCTGGTATTAAACAGATTAGATATTTAGAAGATTACAAAAATGATGAATTAGTTAAATATTTTTGTAATCAATTAAATGTTCAACTAATAAAATTATAATTTATCTTTCTATTATATATATGGCTGCATTAGTTTCACAAAAACAATCAAAAAATATATATATAGAATTTATAAATAATACAAAAAAAAGTTACGCAACTGTTCTCCAAAAAGGTCGCGGCAGAAATGTAGAAGAAAAGATAAGAAATTGGAATGAAGGACAAATAAATGGTAACTTAAATAAATGCGAACAAGAATCTTTATTTTTATTACTTAACAGTAATTTAGTTTATAAAATGTGGTATCAAATGGCATTTTTAAATTATATAATATCTCATAAGAAGGGTTGGGGATCACAGAGTAAAAGTCGTTTTGAAGAAATGATGAAAAATGACTTTAATGGTTCTCCTTTTAAAGAAGATGTTCAATTAAAAGATATAATCAATAATAGTTATTTTATGCGTATGGTATTTATTTATGAAATGATAAAATCTATTCATTTAACCAGACCATTAATAAAAATATTACCCAATAATGAACCGTTAAGAAAATCATATACTCGTCGTCGTCGTCGTGGTCGTGGTCGTCGTGGTAGGACAAGAGGCGGTGGGCAAAAAGGAGGTGACAGAAGACAATATATTAATAGAATTATGAAAATATTTAAAATTGGATTTTGTGCTGTTATGTGGTCAATAGTTTGTAATAATTATTATGAAAAATTAGAGACATTTGGACCTCAAATAGAAAGTCTAATTACAGCTCACTATGGTGATGTAATAAATCAGGCAACCATCAATGAATTAGAAAATGTAAGAGGAGTAATTGTTAAATATAGCCAATCGCTTGAATTAAAGGATGGAGAGCGCGATAATGAAGATAATTATAAAATTCGTTATAATAATATAGAAAACACAGATAATATGAAAAAAAATAGAGCTGAACAATTTCCTGTTGCAGAAACACGTCTAATTAAAAGAAGTAATTTAAAACAGGTTGCTCCCAGAGAATCTATAGTACCAGCTTCTGGTGCTGCTGGTCCTCCTGCCATAAGAATATCTTACAGTCAAATTGCAAGTATATGTGGTTTAGGTTTAGGTAGTATGATATTTGGTAGAGGTGAGAAAATTGTCGATATGGTTCAAACATTTGAAGGTGAAATAACTAATGCATTTGCAAAAGATACTCTTAATATTATTAAAAAAAAAGTTATTGAAATTAAACCAGTAACAGCTGGGAGTACTGGTAACAATAAAGGAGTTTTAACTAAGGTCGGGGATGTTGTTACAAATTTATATGCATCTATATTTCAAAGTTCTTCAAGAAGTTATACTAATGCTCCAGGAGTTCAAGATACTATACAAAGTTATCAGAGACGTGCAACTGCTCTTAGACAGAGATGGACTAATTGGCAAAGTGAAGCTAATACTGCAAATGTTAATTTTATCCAGGATATAATACTTCATATTAGAAATACCAGTTATTATTTATGGGTTTATTTTGTATTTATGCAAGCTTTAGAATTATATGCTGTAAAAAAAATGTTAGAATTAGTTCCTGGTTCTCTTGAAAATAGAGAACAAAGACAAAGAATGTTGGAATTAGTTGATGATAATCCAAGTGTAATAACTACTGTGAGAAGTAGGGTCGAAAATGAAGCAAGGAGAATTAATGGGGGTAATAGAATAATAAGAGGCTTAACATATTGGTTATTAGTTGCGGTTTTTAGAGGACTTGCTGAAACTATTAGGTTTCAAATTGGACGTCCAGAGGGATTCACTCAGGTTGATATAATGAATAGTATTATGGAACAAAATATTAATCCTACTATACAACAACCTGGTGTATCTACATCTGTTAGCAGTGATATCCCTTTTAGCTCGCAATCATCAGAACTATTATCTGATTTTAGAAGAGCAAATGATAGAGAAATAAGACCTCAACTATTAAGACAGCCATCTGTGGAAGGTGTTGATATGTCTCTTGAAGTAGGACCAGCGGATAGTGATAGTTTTAGAACTGCTAATGGTATAAGAATTCCTGATGAAGATATAGATGTTAGTTTAATAGATGAGGCAATTGATACAATTCAAGGAGAAGAAGAAGAAGAAGACAATCTTGCACTTATACTTAAACGCGGTGGTAAAAGAAAAAAGAGAAAAACAAGGAAAAAGAAGAAGAGAAAAATAAAGAAGAAAAAAACAAGAAAAAGACGCAGATAATTATATTTATATCTATAATTTATATATATATAAATGAAAATTCTTCCTTTATGGTTTATTTGTATTTCTGTACGTTTAACATTGATTTGTTTAATTATTTATCTTAATAAAAAAAGAAATACAAAAATAAATATAATTTGTAGAAGTATTTTACTATTAATAGGACTTGGTTTTATTTATAAGGGTTTTACTGGTTCTAATAATGAAATACAAGCTGATAAAGTTTTTTGGCATGAAACTCGTTATGTACATGGAATGTTTTATCTACTGGCATCATTTTATCTTTCAAAAAATAATATAAATATGACTTCATTACTTTTACTTTCTGATTTAATATTTTCATTTTTATATCGTTTTATTTTAAAAAAATAATTTAAATTTCACTTAGTTGTTTCGTAATTTTTGTAATTGCATAAAAACTTACACCAAACATTAAAGTTTTAACAAAAAATCCGGAAAATTTGGGATTACCATCTCTTGAAAATAATGATGGAGCATATTTAGTAAGAGATTTCTGAAAAAATGGTAATTGAAAAAAGAAAAACAAAACCATAACCATAACAGGAGTTTGTAATTCATCATACATAATATCTAATCTATCTTGTTCTACTTTTTTATTTTTACTCTGTTGTATAAGTGATTCCATTGAACTTTCTTCTTCAATATAATTATTATTATTAGTTTTTGGAACATAATTAGGTTGAACTGCTTCATCTTGAGTTATGTGATTATTATTTGTAGAAATTTCTCTATTTGGAATCAAAGTACTTCCTCCAGCATTTTGTAATCCTTGAACTATTTGATGAATAGAATCCTGAGATAATTCTGTAGGAATTGGTTTTTGTTGTGGAGGATTAGGTATTTTTTGATTTTGTTCTTTAACATCTAAAACTACTTTGTTTGGTTTAATTTCATTGGGCAAAGATGCTATAGCGGTTGCCATATAATAATACTTAATATTGCTATATTACGTATTATTACGCAAATTCTACTATTTTTTTATTAGGTTTACATTTTGTTATTTTTTCTTTAAATGTATAACATTTATCGTTGAATTTAAAAATTTGACCTTTTATTTTTTCAATATCAGGGGCATAAAAAACTATACAATCTCTATTTTTGCATACTTTTCTAAATAAAGTTGCTAATCCCAATCCCAATAATACTGACATAAATATTTTCCCTATTTTCCCATGTAATATTCTTTCAATATTCATATATAATAGAATTATATTATATTACTGTATCTGATAAGAACGGATTTTGGATACATCATCTGGACAATCTACTTCTTGAGATTCAAATTTAAAACAATTATCTGCTTTATCTTTATATAAAATTTTATCTTCATTATCAGGATTAGGATAAACATATATAACTTGAGTTGGTGGCATTGATATATATACTACAAATAATCCTATCGATAAACTTGTTATAAATAAAGGAACATTGATTAATTTCATTAAATTCATATACATATTATTTTTATTTTTATTTTTTTTATAAAGTAAAAGATAAATTTCTCTCCAAATAAAAAAAAGAGGAGTTGAATTCCATTAGAAAAAATAAAAATATCAAATAAAAATCATAAATTATATGGAACTCTTCGGATTATCAAACTTTCTATAATATTATTGTTAAATCAATGATATTATAATAATTTTTAATTTATTTCAACTCCATTAAAATTTTTTTGGAGAGATTTTTTACTTTATTGCACATTTTGTATTATTTCAAAATCATCTGCTTTTATAATTTTATTTTCATCAGATAGTTTAATTGCTGTAAAGTGATATGTAGGCATTTCTTTTTTTGTAAATTTACCGTTTGAATTATTAATTTTTTCGATAAATATCTCTTGATATTTTATATTTCTTATTTGATTTTGTAATGGTATTATAACATTTTTATATATTTGTAAAGTATCGCTTATAATAGCAATCTCTCCTGTCTCTTTAAATTCCTTAATATTTTTTTTAAAAGTATTTATAAATTGATTTAATTGTTTTTGTTTATCTTTTAAAAATTCATTTTTTGGTATATACGTATTTTCCCCAGTTTCTTCATTCATTATTGGTATTTTTTTATTATTTCTATCAAAATATGTTTGAAATTCAACTGCAAAACTCAGTATACCTTCTAACTGATCTTTATATGTTTGAAATTCATTTAATATAACTTCTTCATCATCTAATTCAAATAATAAATCTAATTTCAACTCAGTTATTTTTTTTTTATAACTATTTATACTTTCCTTTGCTTCTTCTAATGTTTGTCGAGCATCTGTAGTTGATGCACACTTTATATCTATATTTAAGTTACATGGTTCTTTTGTATTACCACATTTCATAATTAAATGATTATCTTCCTTAGAAAATATAGTACCTCCTGCTTTATTACATTTTATACATCTCATTTTTCTTTTAAAATTAGCTAAAGATTCCTTTTTTTGTTCTAATGATAAAATTTTAAATTTCTTACTTTTTTTAAAATCACGAATTTTTTTATCATATTTTCCTTTTTTTACATAGTAATCCTCTACTAATTTTTCATATTTTTTTCTTTCTACATCATCTCTATTCACTTTCTCTGCCATTATATATTAAGTATTATAAAAATTTTTATGTAATAATTCAAAGGGACTTTCAAATTTAGGTAAATTAGTTATTGATTGTTGAAGCTGTTTTGCTTTTTTACTTTCTAATTGTCTAACTCTATTCACAAAATAATCTCTTTTTAATCTTTTTACTTTTTCTCTATCTTCTTCTGTTGGTCTTGTTTTAAATTTATAATAAAGTAATGAACATGTTATTGTTACAAATGTTATTAACAAACCTAAATTCATTAAATTGTTCATTTCTACATCTTTTTTTATTTTACATTTTTTTAATGTTTCCTTTAAAAAATAAGATACCCCTGGTTCCGTTAATATTGGTCTATTCATATAATAAATAAAACTAAAAAATCAAAAAATTTTATACCTATTATCTATAAATGATTTCTCCATTACAAATTACTATATATTTTTCTTTAATTACATTAGGTTATTTTATCATCAAATTTATGCTATGTGAAACATATTCTCAAAAAAAAGAAGGCAAAGGAGTTATGGCTTGCAGAATTATAACTGCAATTTATTTAGCAACAATATTAGCTATTCAGTTCATTGCTAATTACCAAATTGTTCTTAAAAAATGCGGAGAACCCCAATTTGCCAAAACAATCACTTATACTTTAGGGCCTAATTTAATTATTTTTGGTGGATTGATGACTTTACTTACTGTATTCCCGGGATGGAAAGCACCCTTTTCTAATACTATTGGTTATGTTATATTAAATGGATTAGGTAAATTAATAATGGGAAAAGGTATCGGAGATGCTTTACTTGCAATTCTTAAAAAAGATAACACAAATAAATTACTAAAAAAAGTTTATGCTGACCCATCTATGATGGTTAATGATATTACTCCAGATAATTTTAATGTTTTTATTCAAAGACTCGGTGGTAATAATTCAATAAAAAAAAGCGATGTTAGTGAAGAAGACTTAGCAACTTTATATAATTTTGTTGTTCTTAAAGATAATATTGCCAGTTTTGTATGGTATTTTTTAACTGGACTCTTAGTTATACAAAATTCTAATTCTTACATTCAAACCATGAAATGTGTTAGAAGCGAAACACAATTAGCCAAAAATTTCAGAGAATCTAAAGTTGTAAAAGCTGATAAAGATGACCGAAAATGGAAAATTCCAGCAGAATAATAATATTTAGAATATATTAACAAAAAATTCAATATATTATATATATTTATATAATATATATGTCAGAAACAGCACCAGCAAACACAGAACAAGTAGAACCAGAAACAGCAAAAGAAACAGAAGAACAACCAGCGAATAAAGAAACAGCACCAGATGATAACACAAAAGAAGTTAAACCAGTAGAAGAACCATCAGCACCAGAAGCAAAAGCAAAAGCAGTAGATACACCTCCTCCATTGCCGCCAAGAGATAAATATGATGACAATGAATTCATAAAAACTATAAAATCAAGTGATATATGTAGTAGAATATATATTTCACAAGGAACATATAATGTAAAAGAAAAGGACAAGAAGAAGGATAAAAACTCTCTTGAACCTCAACAACTTTTTAAAATTTATGAAAATAACAATAATGGCAATTGGATACAGAAAGATACTATTGGAAATTTATTGAAAAAGGTAGAGGGGGATGGTGATGTTGATGGCACTATAATTAATTTTACGCCAAAAGAAAAATTAGAGCCAAATAGTATTTTACTTGTAATAAAATATAATGATAAAGGAGATATTTGCCAAAAAATTAAAGATTTTCTTAAAGAAATTAAGGAAAAATCACCAGAAACAGAACCAGAAACAGAACCAGCAGAACCAGCAGAACCAGAAAAATCTGTAGTAGTAGTTGCAGAAGAACCAGCAGCAAAAGAACAAGCAAAAGAAGAAGGAGGAGAAGAACCAACAGCAGATGATGAAGCAGCAGACCCGGCAGCAAAACCAGCAGCAGACCCGGCAGCAAAACCAGCAGCAGACCCGGCATCAGAACCAGAACCAGAACCAGAAACAGCACCAGAATCAGCACCAGAACCAAAACCAGAACCAGAAACAGCACCAGAAACAGCACCAGAAACAGCACCAGAATCAGCAAAAGAATCAGCAAAAGAAGAAACATCAGAAGATATTGCAGATGAGACGCTGGCTAATATGGAAGTTATCCCTACAACGGTCGAAGACGAAAAAAAACAACAAGGAGGAAAAAAGAGAAGACGCAAATCAAGGAAAAAAAGGAAAAGAAAAAGAAAAAAACAAACAAAAAAGAAATAATTTTTAATTAATTTTTTTAAATAATTAATTAAAAACGAAATTTAGGTATAGATATGTAGTATAACACAAATAAATATGAAAATATAGCAATAATAAATGTCAAAAACCAAATAGGTATGATAGTTTTTTTTTGAGTTCCTAATCCAAATCTTCTTAAAGAACCATCTTTTTCATATAAAAATGCAGGTTCTGCTAATTGAATTAAAGAAAATATAACCACAAATAATACTATAGATACAGAAGTAATATTTTTACGAATATATGTTCTATTCATTAATAACTTATATATAGATTAGTTTTTAAAATTAATTACTAAATATATCAATAACTTCCACCATGACCATCCATATCTCCAAAATCATCATCTTCAGGTAAGAAACTTAAATCATTTATTTCAGCATTAATTCTATTTGTAACATCATCATTTTCTCTTGTATCAACAATATCACTAATATTATAAAGTTCTCTATTAAATTCACTTACATCATCTAAACCGCCTGTTTTCATCTCTAATAAAGCATCTTCTTCCATTTTTTGTCTTTCTTTATCGTATTGATTTTCATCATATTCATAAACCGCCTTAGTTTTCCCTAATCCCCAATCACCTAATGAATAAGATTTCATCAAATCTTCTATTTCTCTTTCTTCAACAGTTAAATCTCCTAATCTTTTCACCATTTTTTCCTTTTCTTTAGTTTTACTTTTTAATACATTTTTATTTATTTCTTCGGGTGTTACATCCAAAGTTTTTTTATATTTTTTTATTTTTTCAATATATACATTCAATAACTCATTAATAGATTGTTTCATTTTAAATTTGGCACTTCTATAAATTTCATCATCTTCTTTTTCAGGTATATTCAAATCATTATCAAATGCAGATATATAAATATTGAATGAACATAATAAGAAATAATACCCTAACTTTTTGACAATTTCTCCGTCAAAAATAGAACTACATTTTTTTGTTTGTTTTTTTGATTCACCATCTTGCGAATCATCAATATCAGCATAAAATGGAATACTATTTAGTAACATAAGTATATCTTCATTATTTTTTAAAACATATTCTAAAACAACAGCAATTCTTTCATCTCCATAAAATTTTGAAAACTCAACCCCATCTTTTAACATAAAACTTTTAATATCTCTGGAGTGCATTTCACTAAATTTTTTAGAACCCTTTAACCAATGTTTGGGAATATATCTATCATTATAATCTATTTTATTTAGTATAATTGTTGGATAAACTTTGCATAATAAAAGGACTAATTCTTTAATCATATTAAAAACAGTTAATCCCATTTCATCTTTTTTTGAAATATAATTATCATTTTTTTCTTTAATTGAATCTGAAATCATCCAAGAGTCGTATCCCTTCCAATTTAATATAAATCTACCTCTCTTTTGATTTTTAACTTTATAACTAACATCACCAGTAGGTTGAAACAATTTCAATACATCTATATTATTTCTGGTAATATTTAATTTTTCTAATATATTTTGAACCATAGTATTCGTTATTTGATTAAGATAAACTTTAAATTCATTAATAACAATATCATTTTTATCAGTAACGGATATATCAAATCTATCTACTAATTCATTTAATTTTTCTAATAATGTTCTATCGCATATAGTGAGTTTATCTTTTGATAATAAATAATTTAATGTAGATTCTAATTTATTTTTTTCAGTAGTAATTGGTGGGTCTAAATCATATTTCAATATATTTTGTCTATTAATAATATTCAATAATATATTCAATGATTCCTTATTATAATTTAAATCATCATTTTCCATAGCTATTATTTTTTCTTTAATAGGATCAAATTTATTGAAGTTGCATGAATTATTAATACATAATCTTTTTAAATTTTCATCTAATTCTATTCCTGTATTAAATTTGCAAAATTTAATGAAAGCTAAGTAAATAGTAGTTTTGGAAAAATCCCGAGAAATAGGAGTGTACAATATTTTTGTATTTTTTAAAATATTAAAAAATGGAGATTTATGACTATTTTTATATCTGTAATAAATTTGAGCTAATTTTTCTATAATATTATTGTGTTTTTGTATGCTACTCTCTTTTTCTGAGAAATATAAATTAGTTTTAGGTTCACCATTATTACAACATGCATTCTCCAAAAAAGGTATTCCATTTTTTGTTTCTAATAATAAAGGTTCTTTATCTATAACTCTCTGGATAGATTGTATAATAGAGAAAGAATAACTTTTAATTTTTCCATATAATGCAAATAAATGTTTAAATTGTTCATAACTACCTTCTTTCATACGAGACCTTAAAGTATTTTCAAAAGTTCCCGCAATATTATTTATACTTTTTACATTAACAGGAACTAACGGAGGTAAAAATTCAGTCCATTTTTGAACATCAAATTCATCAGAAACGATTTTATAATCAATATTTCTCTTATTCCATTCTCTTTTTAAATTCAATAATACATTAACTTCATCTATAATTAATATTTTTTCATCCATATAATTTTTTATTTTTGTTACAAATTTTTCCATAATATCAGAATAATTTTTTTTTCTATTTTTTTTACCTGATAGTGCTTTTGGAATAATATTCCAAGGTCTATCTCCTCTTTTTAAATGAAATAACATACATGAAAAATATTCAATAAAACTGAAATCACTATTTCCATCAATCGGAAATCCAACAAATGATTTTTTACAATTTCCAAAAGCTTTTGTAGATATAACTCCTGGAATAACAGATTGAACAGCTACCATATATGCAGAAATTAATGAATAGAATAATATTTCATCATATTTTTTTTCATAAGTTTTTAATTTTTTTCCTTCTTTAATTTTTTTAGCATATATAGATTTGTAAGAAAGTTCATCAGGAACATATTGGTTAATACATTGAATTGTTATTTTAATTATAAAATTATGCTGAGATTCAGTAGATATATATAATTTTTCATCAAACGTTTTAATCATTTTTTCTAATTCTTTTGCTAATTTTGTAGAATACTCTAATTTAACATCTTTTATATTAGATTTTAATTTATCACCCATAGTTTCTTGCATAATTTCTCTAGATTTAATTTTATATCCTGATTTATCATAGCCTTCAGTTGTATCTAACATTATATTAGAAATATAATAACCACTATATTTATCTACCCATTTATCACCATCATCACTCAATGTGCCTCTATCTTTATAAATTTTTTGCAATACATCAACATATTGTTTTTTCTGGAATCCTTCTGCTAATTCATAAAAAAATGTAGGTAATAATTTAATATTTGTATCTATACAATAAAACCAATTATTATCTTCATTTCCATCAGCAATTCTACAATATTGATTTATAAATATCAAAATATTAGCAAATTTCTTAATTATATCAGATTGTGATAATACAGCATCTCTTAGTGATTCATATGGAGACACAATAATTTCCTGTTCTTCCAAAGAATTAGCTATTTTTAATTGTAATAAATCTTTTTTAATTAATTTATTTACTTTTAATTTTTTTAAAGATGTAATATTTTGTTTTCTATAATTAAATTCAGTTAATAAATTTGTTTTTAATTCTTCTAAGCCTAATTTCATTTCTTCATCAAAACGATTAACAATGTCTTCCAGAATATTTTTTTTTAACATTTCTTTACCGGTATCTAAATTTGTACACGTTTCTTTTATCTTAAGACAATTAGATTTTATATTACAAAAATTAATTTCATCGATATTTTTTCCTGATAAATTTTTATCATATTTCCAAATATTATTTTGTCTGATATAATATTTAATATCAGAATCACCCCTATCTAATATTGCATATTCCCCTTCATATACTAAACGGGATTTATCTATCATAGCTTCTGCATCTCTTTTAGCTTTTCTATCTTCAATACCATTATTTACAATTAAAAAATCTCTTAATCCTACTTTCATATCTTCAGCATTTTCATATTCATCACTATATTTTGATATCCAATCATTTCCAATATCATATGGTGTTTCATCATACTTTTTATCTACAAATGTAGGAGAATTGTTATCTTCGGTTAGTTCATCAAAGTCTTGATATCTTTTTACTAATGTTAGTTTATTACATGATTCATCTGAATCTTTTTTTCCTTCAATATTCATCTCAGTTTGTTTTAATTCTTCTTGAATTTTTTCTTCAATTGCAATAGGCTG
>MDSX01090569.1_pt1 | contig 13153 bp, 11 predicted proteins | sample 811141 | NCBI WGS metagenome assembly MDSX01 (sample SAMN05326642, study PRJNA326480) | marine metagenome | isolation source: seawater | place: Atlantic Ocean: South East | collected 2010
GTGCATCGGATTTGTAATCCGAAGGTCGGGGGTTCGAGTCCCTCCGCAGGCTCCATACCAGTGTCGCAATCTTGCGATAAGTCCGATAACCTCCGTGTTAAAGGCCAGTACATGCGTCCCTTCCATCTCGCATTCCCTGTTAATGATTTATTGAAGACTGAACGCTTCTATGTCGATGTCTTAGGTTGCTCGATAGGAAGACGAACAAAACGTTCGATTAATTTCAATTTCCACGGCCACCAAATCGTCGCTCATCTGGTCAGTGAAATGCCGAATAATACCGGTGATGGCAAGGTGGATGGCAAGAAAGTTCCACCGTTCCACTTTGGCTTAGTTATGGAATACACACAGTGGCATGAATTTCGTGAAGAGTTGATTCGAACGGGGATTGATTTTCGTCTTCAGCCTCACGTGCGATATCGCGGCAAAGTTGGAGAGCAGGCCACGATGTTTCTCAATGACCCTTCTGGGAATGCAATTGAGTTCAAATCTTTCAAAGATGATGAGAGGTTGTTCGCCACTGTGGACGGAAAAGAGCATACCGCTGGCGGTGGTGTAATCGAAAGCGAATCCTCAAAGTAAGAGGTTCAGTCGGGATGTCATGGTGGCCCAGCGATTAGATGGTAGAGCGTGCGCTGCAGAGGTCGAGAAAGACCTCATTTCTCGGATTTCTGCCTGTAAAAAAAATGGAATTGAACCCCATTTAGCTGTCGTCATTGTCGGTGATGATCCTGCAAGTCATGTCTATGTAAAATCAAAAGTCAAAGCCTGTGAACGTCTCGGAATCAAAAGTACGCATGTCGAGTTACCTGCTTCTTCAACCGAGGATAATGTTCGCGAAATTATTGCCTCTTTGAACGAACAAAGCGACCTTCACGGGATACTTGTTCAATCTCCTCTCCCTTCTCATATGGATGAAGAGGCACTTACCGATCTCATTCATCCAGAGAAAGATGTTGACGGTTTCCATCCACAAAACCTTGGCCGATTGGTACAAGGACGGATGGATGGAATGTTGCCGTGTACTCCAAGCGGAGTGATTCGAATGCTGTCATGGGCTGGAATTGAAACAGAGGGGAAAAATGCAGTTATCCTCGGTCGTTCTCGAATTGTTGGTATGCCACAATCTCTCCTGTTGGGTTCTAAAGGTGTCGATTCTACCGTAACTGTAGCACACTCTCGAAGCAAAGAGATATCCAAATTGTGTGCGAGTGCGGACATCATTATTGCCGCAGTTGGTCGTCCTGAAATGGTTACTGAAGATTGGGTAAAGGAAGGTGCAGTCGTTGTCGATGTTGGCATTAATCGTGTCGATGACAGTTCTCGTGAGCGGGGCTGGCGTCTTGCAGGTGATGTCCACCCAGATGTTGCGAACAAAGCATCTTGGCTTTCCCCAGTTCCTGGCGGAGTCGGTCCGATGACCATCGCTATGTTGATGGAGAATACAGTGCGTGCCGCCGAGCAATCAAATCTTCTTTGAAAAAACTCTTAGGTCGTTGACTACTACCATGGATTGACATGGACCCTAAGGCACCTCGAATTGCTACGGCGTCTGTGGTTTTAGGCGTTATTACTTGGATTCTCGTTGGCGTGAGTTATGCTCTCAATCTCGGTCTTGATGAGGGCTATGGAAATGAAGAGGTTCTCCTTTCGGTGATTGGGGGTATCTTTTTTCTTATTACCTTCTTAGCATCTCGACCACGTGAAGAGATGAAGATGATTGAATCTCGTTCAGTTGAAGAACAGTTTGCTGCAATCGAATCTTTACCGACAAAGTTCAGTTCCTCCTCTACAAGCACAGACCAATTTGGTTTAGAAACACCTCAAATATCACCTAATTCTCAAGCAGTCATCACCTCGATATTAGGTAAAAGCGAAAAAACCGATGCTCAGGAGATCAGTGATGCAATGGCTGCACTCTCATCCGGCGAATCCGGAAAATTGGCTGCAGAGAAGGCTCAGAGTAACCCTGCACCCCATGTCCAAACGGCTCAATTCCGTGAAGTATTCAAAGCATCAAGTGCGACCGAAGACCGGTTCGAACGAATCAAAGTGGAAAATGTACCCCTTCCAGGTGGTGCAGTGGTTAAGGATACACCTGAACTTCCGTGGCACAAACCGGAACATGAGTTTCAAACCTCGGGAATTGAGCACATTCCTTTGCCGGGTGAGTCGAACATTTCATCTCAAAATGATGTGTTACAAGACGAAGTTCCTGCAATGCCGGATCTCGATGATTTGTTTACTGAGTCCATCCCTTCCGTACTTGAAAAACCCCCGAAATCCACGCTTCCAAACCTTGATGATTTATTTTGAGGAACTCCATAGTTCAATAGAGGTTGACCTCTTGGGTTCATACATGTGGACGGAACTGTTTGATTTACACAGCCACTCCACAAACAGTGATGGGCAGCATTCAGTAGACGAGGTCGCGCAGTTGATGAAGGCCTCAAAGGTCCGTTTTTGGTCGTTGACAGACCATGATACGATTTCTGGTTGGGAGGGTGCAAAAACAGCAGCTGAAGCCAAAGGTCTTGTGTTCATTCCTGGAGTTGAATTAACATGCACGCCCGGACTAAAGGCTGATCCAGATGTCATGAAAAAGCATCAGAGAGAGCGTGCTTCAGATTCTTGGCACCTTTTGGCATATTTCCCTGACATTGATTTTCAAAGCGAACAACATCTCCAGTTCAAATCTTGGCTTGCTCCACTCGGTGAAGGCAGGATACCCCGCATGGTTACGATGGTGAACAAATTAGGCGAATTGGGGATGCCAATCGATCTCGATGCTGTTCTTGCTCGAGCAGGAGATTCCGTTGGTCGTCCTCACTTAGCAGATGAAATGGTGAAACAAGGCTATGTCGAATCTCGACAAGAAGCATTTGACAAATGGATTGGTGATGGAAAACCTGTACACATTACTCGTATCAAGCCAAGTATTGTTGAGGCGTGTGAAGCGGTACATGCTGCAGGTGGAATCACCTCTCTCGCTCACCCATTGTACTACTGTGTGAACACGGATGAATTGGTTCGGTTTTGTTTAGACTCAGGTGTCGATGCTATCGAGTGCTTCCATCGAAGTCACAAGGACTCTTATCGCTTCCAATTGTGGTCCGCTGCAAAAGATACATCTCTCGGCATCACATGTGGCTCAGATTTTCACGGCACGATGTATAACCAAAGCCCTGGTCGTATGGCAGTGCCAGCAAGCACTTTGCCTCAGCAATTGAAAAAAGCACTCAATGCTCTTGGCGCGTGAACGTATCAAGAATGAGTGCCGCCTCGAACAATACGATGACCGGCATTGCAACTAAAAACAGCGATAGCGGGTCTGGTGGGGACAGAAATGCGCCGAGTAAAAAGGCGCTAAACCAGATGTGTCGCCGATACGAACGAACAGTTCTTCGACGTACGATTTCCATTCGTAGGATGAGGAGTGTGACTAATGGCGCTTGAAATCCTACACCTGATGCAACTGCGAGATTCGCAATAAATCCAGTATAGCTCGTGAGCCTCCATTCAGTCGATAATCCTGCGGCTTGGGCATCGTTGGTGAGGTATTCAAGCAGCATCGGGATAAGCCAATTCCAAGCATAAAGCACTCCCCCGATGAGGAGTAGAATGGAAATGAGCAATGTCAAAACAAGTGCACTGTTCGGTCGTGGAGTATGGACCTTGAGTTCAGCAAGCCGTTGTCGGACAGCTCGATTCTTACTGGCACGCCAACTTCCGTCTGCAACCAATGTTATGACCATGCACAGTAAACCAACCTGGGCGGCAAGTTGGACTTGAAGTAAAATAAATTCGACTGGACTGATGACAATAATCTCGACGTTTTCAGGTAACCGTGTTTCATCGATAAGCCATGAAATAAATCTCTTTGTCAATGGAAATGTTACCATGAAAGCGAGACAGAAAATCACAGCCAGCATCTTCATCCTTTTTCTCAAGTACGAGTGCAAGGATACAAGAATTTCACCACCGGGAGTATCAAGCAGTTCGTCAACGGCATTGACGACCCCATCTCCTTCTGCCATTGGTGTGTGGAGAGGGCTGACCCTCATAACACACACTCATTGATGATGTCATTCTTGTTCCCAAAGATGGGAGGGTGTTGAGTCGTAGAACTTTCGATTGTATTTCTTCAGGCGACGTATACGGTTAAACACGAATCCAGTCATCCACAATGAAGCAAGTGAGAGGAATACCGCTTGGCCCATTAAATCTTCATGATAGTCATTGATAATTCGTACCTGGATGACATCCCCTGTCTCTGAATCACTCGGATTATGCATCATAATGTAGTGGTAGACTTTGGGAGATTCGATCACCAGCGGAAGCGTAGTCTCTGGCTCCACTGTATACACTTTACCAAGGCTCTGGGCAATGTTCCAGTCAATCGAACCGTTTTCCATGGAAGGTGTTGCCAAGTTGACCATGATGACAACCACTTCCATAGTCAGTGTGTCATCGAGATTCGTAACATTAGAGTGAACTTTCATTCCCGGGTCAAATTTTTGAATGATTTCAAACCTTGAATCATCAGGTCCGAGTTGAAAAGAGACTCGCTCATCAATGTTCTCAGTTTGAACTTGAACTGCCATGAGGATGGTTGTGAGCATGAGCAAAGTGACAATTCCTTCGACCAGTAAGTGTTGACGGATTTTTTTAGGCGTGAATCCTTTGAAGAAACTACCGTGATCGTTTCTTAATCGCGGTTGTAAGTGGTGGATAAACAAGGCACCAATTCCACCAATAAGCAGGCCAAGCGGTATGTCGATAATCCAGTGGATTCCGAGATACAAGATTGTGAATATGAAGAGAAGCGTATTCAAGAGGATGAACATGTGATAGCGATAATGGCGCCACTCTTTCAACGTCTGACCTCGTTCCTTTACATGCAAGTAATTGAGCAAGAGTATCCCGAACGGAATCGCTACGTGGAGTGAAGGAACGGCATTGTCCAATGGATCATGTGTAGCATAAAATACGCTATACCATCCTTCATGGTAAAGTAACGATTCCATTCCGGGAATCCAGGAAGAGGTTACTTCAACATTAAAAAACAGGTAATAAGGGACTGCAAGTGCATAAATCAGCAAATAGTTCAATGTGACTTTATCCGTCATATCTCGATCACCAGTATAGGCGAAGTATACCGTGGTCACATAAATTAAGAAAAGATAAATGAACAGATAGTGGAAGTTGAGGAATGCAGTGAGTGAGTCGTTGAGGAAGAATTGTTGAATGTGAAAGGTAAGTTCTCCTTCAATCGAATAAACTGCTTCAGTCCAGTGACCTGTTTGAGTTTTAATCGGCTCATTCAATTTATCAGTGAGTGCTTTCCATCGGATGATGACAATATAGCCCATTGCATGGAGGTAAAACCGTTGGTCATGAATCACTTGCATCCATTTTCTGAAAGGTGTTCTCATTGAAGGGTCATGAAAAGTAAAGATCCAACAAATGAACGGTGTGAGGAGTAAGATGAGCCCCATCATGATTTGGTATGGGTCCATAACTCCGGGGTACAGATAATCCATATAAGCCAGTATGATTCGTTTAACGAGAATGCTGCATTTCTAAATGGCAGGCCTTAGAAGGGAATACCCCGTCGGTTAACTCGTGACGCCAATGTGGCAACAAGCCCCCGAGAATACTCTCGAAAGTCTTCGTCACGCAATTCAGTTTAATGATGGCATTGAATTTGACCTCAGGTTGACTAAGGATGATGAATTGGTGATTCACCACGATGTAAAAGTTTCAGTTCCTAAGGAAAGGTTACCTCACTCTTTTTCCTGGACTGAAAACCATACTCTTGATGAACTCACATCGCTTGGTTTCATTTCTTTTCGCTCAATGCTTGAGGATTCTCAAATCCGCTCAGAATGGGTTGAGGGTGGAAAAATGGGATGTATTGAATTCAAAAGACCCCATCCGCGTGCATTGAATGGAGGTGGATTTTTTGGTAAAAAGAAACATATCTCTCATGTATCAGTAATGATGGAAAAAGTGGAAACAATCCTTGAGGAATATGAGGTTCCATTAGAAAATACTGTCTACTACTCTTTTCACACGGGAATGAAATCATCTATCAAATCATCGAACATTCAACGCCCTTGGGCTGAATTGGTACCTTATGTTCCACCTTTTGGTAATTATTACACCAAACGGATAAGGTCGGGAACCCAATTTCTCTTCACATCAATCTCACGTCTTATTGAATCGCATCGGCGCTCAGGTGCATCAATGTCCCCCTGCGCAATTGAATATTTCTTGCCCCCTCAGAGTTTGATCCCGTTGGGCTATTCTGGTGGTTTACATGGTGCAAAGGCGAAGCGGTTAAGTGCCCAGCAACGTGGTTTTCCAATTTATGTTTGGCCTACATCTCTTGAGGTGGAACATGACTTACTCTCAGCTGGACTTACCGGATTAACCGATTGTTCCGACCCTCGTACAACATGGCTTCCATCTGGCCATGCACGTTGGACTCAACCAGGAACTCGTCCTCTTGATGCAACCCAGATTGAAGTATTGATGCAAGCAACCGAAGAAAATCATCAAGAAATACTTCGTGAACTCAAGAAGGAAGTATGTCCTTGGTCGGAATGTGACCAAGAGCGTAGAAACGAGCTTATTGCCATGTGGCGTAAAAAATGGCAATGGGAAAAGTCGCATGATTCTCTTCTTGAACAGTCATTAGGTGCTTCCCCTCCGTGGGAATCTGTGCGACTCATCGGTCATCGTGGTTCCGGCAAAACTTCGCGACCGGTATTCAAATAGCCATCACTCGACATGTCGAAGGGTCTGTGCTTCTGCGATGTATTTTGGACGATAAATCGGAAGACCTTTTCCGTCACGATACACCGCTCTTTCATCTACGATTTGTGCACCAATTCCAGCAACCCGAGCCCACCCGAAAAACGTAGTGTAATATGTCGGGTCAGTCATGCCGGCATGATGCAAAAGAGCACCACTCGCAATATCGACATTTGCGTGTGGATTGCTTATCTTAGGATTCTCTGATAAGACACGAGGGGCAACTTCCCTGAGTGTCGTGATGATCTTGAAGTTTTCATCTTCTGGACAGATTTTGTCTCCAAGATTAAATTGAACGGTAGCACGTGGGTCTTCGGAACGAAGAACAGCATGACCAAATCCGAAAATTGGGCGGCTTGCTGCCAGTTCTGCTCGAACGAATGCTTCAACCTCAGCAGGGTCGCTTGTACCCACTTTGAGAACAAATTCCAAGCATGACTGATTGGCACGTCCATGCAAAGGCCCAGACAACGCATTCATGGCACCAGCCATAGCGGAATAGACTGTTGCTTTACTTGATGCAATGGCCTTTCCGGTGAATGTGGAAAGATTTCCACCACCATGATCCATATGGAGGACGAGGTAAGTGGATATGATTTGCTTCATTTTTTCGGTTTCTGCATTGTGCAAATCAAGACAATGGATAAAACGCTCAACCATCGAAAGGGAGGTGTCATCTGCAGGTATGTTTTCCTCTCGACCTTCTCGAATTCTGAAAAGAAGCCCCATCAAACGTGGCATTCTGGCAATGAGATTGAGTGCGTCTTCCTTCCAGTTATTTGTTGTCTCCATCATGCCAAGACTATGGATGCCCACACTTAGCCAATCCATGGGGTGGCCAAACTTTGGAAGGGATTTGAAAACCGATTCAAGGTCACCAGGAATTGCTGCACGTGATGCGAGTTCTTGACGGATTTCTGCTGATTGTTGAGCGTTTGGCAATTCTTTGTTGAACAAGAGATACACGATGTCTTCTGGTTCGAAGGCAGCTAATTCTGCAATAGGATAACCGCAGTAATGAACACCTTCGGAAGGTGTGACAAATGATGTGCGACAGGTTCCAACAGGTATCCCGCGAAGACCAGTGTTGAGGTGCTTTTCAGTGACCTCAAAAAGCACCTTGTCACTCGTCATAGAATCCCCGCCGATTTCTCCCACATACATCTTTCGTATAAAGTCGGCTCTTCGCCAATCAACTGGTTTGACTCAGTTCTCACTTTCGCAAGATGAGCTCGTTTCTAACTGCGGTTCCACGCAGGCCATGAACGAAATCCTTTGGTCGACTCACGGTCAGCAAATACTTGGATTCGAATTGTCTCTCCGTCGATAAGAATTGCATCGTCACTGGTCAACCCCGGGCATTCTTCCTTGACCTTCTTCCAAGCACGTTCGGTAGCTAAATTTTCACCCCACCACGGGAATGCTGCACACTGTTGCGGGCGGATTGAATAGATCGAGCACTGCTTATGTTCATTGAGATAAATGCAAACATCATCAACTTGCCGACTTTTCAACACATATCGTCCGTCAAGGGTCTGGCGACAATCTCTTTCAAGCCAATCTTCGACATTCATTTCGTTGCTTTGAGCAATTCTTTCAGCATCCCGTGGTGAGAGATAAACAATTCCTCCAGGTTCGTCACAACACCTCCCACAGCCTTCTTGGCAAGAAAAACCTACGCCGTTCTTCCACCATGGACCTCTCATTCTTCTTCCCCAGCAATAAGTGTTGTAACCTGTTTGATTCGACCGAGCCGAATTAAACGAGTGACTTCTTCATCATCGAGCAGATCCAACATATCGACGGTTCTTGCATCAATATTCCATTCACCATCAGGTTCGTGACTTTCAAGTGATTTTTCAGCAGATTTCGATTTGCTTCGTCCAACTTTACGACTTGATTTACTTGGTTCTTCGTCGAGTTCCATTTCAGGCCATGGTTCACGACCCGGGTCAAATTCGGTGAGGCTCTGCTCCATTGACTTTAATTCATCAGCAATTGAAATCAATTCATCCATCGATGCATCCGGAGTTCGTTCATGCATGCTGAGCAATTTGTTTTCGATGTTTGCAAGTTGCAGTGAACTTTTCCGAAGCTCGTTTTCAAATGCATTGATTTGGTTATCAAACGCTTCATCAAGTTCAGTAAGAACATCTGCAGCACGTCCGTAATCACGTTCCTCGATCGTACCCTTTCGAGTGATGAGATGCTCGTCCCGTTCATGCAATGCAAGAACAGAGGGTGCGGCAGGGGCAGTATCTTCAAGCGCTAATTTGAGATGTGCTGCATGCCGTGCATCTGCCTGAAGTTTCATCGTTTCGACATCAAATTCAGGAGGCTCGTAATTATCATCGCCAATTTCAGGAAGTTCAGAATACAAATCGATGCCACCATGAACGGTGTCGCTGTATACGGTGTCGACCGCAGTTGAGATTAATCGAGTAGCGATATCTTCGACTTTTTCGCGAACGATTGGAAGTTCATCATGTGCCTCTGATAATTGGTTCGAGAGGAGTGAATGAATGTCTTTTCCGTCAAGAATTTCTTGACCGGAGTCAATGGCAAGGGCGACTAAATCGAAATTTGCTTTTGTCGAACGCCAGCCAATTTCATCTTGAAGAACGATATTTTTCAATTGAGCATCGTCAAACATGAAGCCCTTCTTGTGAGCTAAGCTTCTTGCATAAAGCATCATACTTGCTACTTTAGGCGAACCCAAGTGAACTGCAGCAGCATGACGTACTAATTCCCACAACCGTGAAGTAGGCCATGTTTCGGGTTCGGATTGTGATGAAAGAAGAACATGAACTCCCATGTTGAGTGCATAGTCGAGCATCGTTCCAATTTCGTGTGCCAAATCAGCGTTATCTGCACATTCGTGAATATCATCAATGGCTAATAATCGAGCATTTACGAGCGTATCTTGCCATCCGATGGGCAGTTGGCTCATTCCGGAGAAATCAGTTGCAGAGAGTAAGTAAACACCGCCTTCTTGACGACGCAGGATGGCTTGAGAAATTGCGTGAAGTAGATGGGACCTGCCTGTTTCAGAAGGGCCTATGAAGAGCATTGGATTGAGTTGTCCTCCCGGAGAATCAATGATAGCTTCCGCTGCTTGCGTAGCACGAATATTTTCCTCAGTGGTAAACCACTGCTTGAAACTCATACGGATGTCAGAGCGTAAGCGAACAGGCCATTGAGCATGAAGCGGGAGAACGGTTTCATGGTGGTAAGGTGAAATTCTCTCCACAGGGGCAATGTCGGGCGGTAGTGCGTGCGTTTCTCTCCCTCTTTGTTCATCAAGTATACGTTCCCATACTGGCCTGCCGTCTTCTTCAAGACCCAAAAATGCGGTTTCTTCTGTCTCGACTACTTCTTCAATCTGTTCATAAGTGCGTTGTCGCAAAGAGCGAATACGACGTGCAGCGATATCTGAAAGTGAGTCTCCGTTCGACTGTAAGTCGAGTGAGGGGACTCTGTGCCTGCTTTCTTTACCCAACACTTTGTCTGCAACCAGATCAAATGTTGGTCTTTCGGCCACTCCAGTTCTTTGTAACAGTGTAAACGGTCGCTGGTCTTGAACACGCTTTCCAAGTAAGCGATTCATTTTGGATTTTGAACGAGGTTCTTCATTTGCAGAAGTTGCAACTCGCTCAATACCAGTTCCAGTTTGGTTGAGACGTTGTTTCGCTAATTCAAGAGCGAGGGCGAGTTTTTCCTTTCGTGAACTCATTTTTTATCCCCCTCCAACTCTTTTTTCAACCTTTCACGGTCTTCGATTTCCCAAATACTGAGTTTTTCTTCGATGGAAGGTTGCGACTGTACCCTTGATGCTGATTCGCGAGTCACAGTTTTCGATTCAGATGATTTCTCTGCACCGGGACGGGCGCTGAGCGGTGTGAGATTTGTCTCTGTATGAACTGGTCGTCTTCCTTTTACGGATTCAATTGAGACTTTTTTCGAAGCTAAGTTTTGCGGTTGTAGATCTTGAATGTCTTTGAATTGAATTGTAGAGTTGTTCAATGATGAATCGCTTTGAGGTGACGAAAGAGTACGCATATTTTCCAACGCTTGGTCCTGGCGCAGAGCATATGATTCAAGCGAATTGGAAAAGGTGGCTCTTGGAGCGTTGCGTACGGTTTCAATCTCGAGTAATTCCTTCACCTCAACTGCATGACTCGCAGCAGCCTGAATAGCTTGTTGATTGTGAATGGTTTTTCGCCCACTTGACTTTTTCTTTCTTCTTCGAATGCGCTGAGCTGGTCGTGGGGCACTTGGTTTCTTAGGAGTCTGCAATGGTCTATTTACTGATGCTTCATTTGACTCAATTTCGATATTTTCTTGTTTCTTAGCTGGAATCTGAACCTCTGATACGTCGTTTTCTGGTTCTGTATTGTGTTCGTTTTCCAATGGTTCTTCCTGTTTTACCTCATTGACCGGTTCGGAAGGCAACTCCGTTGGTAGAGCAACCTCGTTATCGTCTGAAACAACTTCATCCGTTTGAATTTGGTTTGGTTCATTCCACTCACGAGCAACTGTTTCCAGCGTCTCTGTAGCAGCAACAATCTCATCTGAATCTGGAGATTCGACTCCTCCTTCCATCGTTCCAAAGACAGTGGCTTGAGACGACATGTTTTCGTGGTTTTGAATCGAAATTGCTTGCTGTAGTTGTTGTTCAATCCATTTCGCTTCCTCTTCACTGGGTGGTGCACAGAGCGGATGATCAAGTATCAAGTCTGGCTCTAAGTTCCAATGCTCAAGAATGGATGGTTCCAAAATTGACATGTATCTTGACACGTGTTCTCTGGTTGTTAGAGGGAATGCATTGAAGTCACCAGTAGCAAGGAAAAGGTGGTCTTCGAGTCGCACTCCATCAACGATGTCACGAAGGAAGTTCACCACCTTGTCATCACCGTGAAGACTTGCCAAATATTCGATTCCTTCAAGGACGACAACAGCACGTAAATTCTCCCATAGGAACGAATCGATACGTCGACGAATCGTCTCTAATGCAGGGTTTGTTGAACGGGCATCACCGTTTTGAGACAACCATGAACTTGATGCGATTGGGATGTTATGCTGGACATTCAGAGCTTCTATGTCGTGTCGTGCGAGTACAAATAACGGTCGCCCATGAACCGCTAAGTGCCCAGCAAGGTCAAACATTGGTGCAGGATTTTGCGAGTCAAAGAAGTACGCATCGCCAGGTCTCAACATCTTCTCAAGGCCGTCGTGACGTTGCAGAAGCGCTTTACTTCGCTGTCGAATTGCTTCAGGTGCTTCAATAACGACCTCGAGTTCAGGTAGTCGTTCTTCACGACGCCATTTACTTGTTCGGATATTTGTTTTCGACCACCACTGGTGTTCATGTTCGCTCTTTTCATTTGCGTCGTCCATTTGGAATTGTGCCTCAGAATAAAGGCTTAGCATGTTTGTGATCTCAAGCGATGGCAGTTCGTGGATGGCAAGTAACGCATCGAGAAGGGCTGCATCGTTTTCAATATCCAACAACGCTTCCAGCGACATAGAAATTGCATCAGCCTCATGCAAAGCAAACATGGGTTTTCCTTCAAGGAAAGCAATGTGGCCTATCCGAGGCATTTGCTCTTTTGGACGACGTTCAATCCGAATGTATCCAGATGTCCCTAACCTTGCCATGTCCGTCGATAAGAGCCTCAACGATTCGGGACCGCCGCGACGAACTTCGGTCACATCTCCCTGCGGTAGTTCTACCATTTCGCCTCACCCCTTCGGGGTGATGCTTACGGGACACTTCTTGAAAGGTGCGGCTCGAATGAATCGAGAAGAGGTGTTTCGAAGGTCCATTGAAGAAGCCGTCTGCGAATTGCTCTGTCTGTTAAACCGTGAAGTTCAAAGACGACCAATCGATGGTTAATTATGGCCGAAGAGCGAAGTGAATTATCGGTTGAAATGCGCCGATTCATTTCTCTTGAAATTGCTCGTCCTTTTGTTTACCGTTTTGTTTTGACACTACTTTTCTTTGAAGCCTTCGTTATCGTTTTCATTTGGTTTCTTCTCACAATTGAAACCAATTTTTCCTTACTGCTTTTTCCGCTGGTCGTTGCTGCCGGTATTCTTGGTGGATTATTTATTTACCAAAAATCACCACTGCTTCGCGTTCCTTTAGCAGTGAATTTGAATCACCCCTTTATGGGTGATCTCGAACTGGGGCAAGCTGTCGTCATGGTCCAATTCTCTGATGGTTTATGGGCCGACGTGGGAGAGGGTCGAGTGCGATTGACCGTAGATGAATTGATGGGTGGTTCCCTTCTTATTCGAGATGATGACACTTATGCAGTGATTGGTCATTTCA
>MDSX01039707.1_pt1 | contig 13150 bp, 32 predicted proteins | sample 811141 | NCBI WGS metagenome assembly MDSX01 (sample SAMN05326642, study PRJNA326480) | marine metagenome | isolation source: seawater | place: Atlantic Ocean: South East | collected 2010
GTGTCCTGTTTTCTCATTTCCGTGTCCAGTCACGTCCCAATAACTAAAGAAAGTTACCTTAACGTTCATGAGCGCGGATTTAACATCATCAAACTGAGATTTCCTGATGATTGCTTCAACTTTTTTCATAAAAATAATTGATTTATTTAATACGTACAAACATACAAAGCATTTGCACAGAGATCTTTTACTAAATCAATTAGATAGGTTTTAGGTTTAGTATAATAAAAAGAAAAACGATTATGATTAAAAAATTAATACATCGTATATTAGGAAGAAACCAAGGAAGGGCAATATATTGGAGGAAGGGGAGAAAGGAATTTGTAGGATTTCTCTGTAACAGCGGAAAGATACTTAATGTTACTGAAGTAACCGATACTGAAGAATTATTAAAAGATTTAAAAATTATAAGATGACTTGGAAATTTAAGATTATTGAAAAAACATTTAAAGAAACCTTAATAACAATCGAGGATAAAGATTGGGAAAAAGGCTATATGATAGCAAGCAAGGTATATAGCAATTTATGTAGTACTATAAATAACTTTGGAGCAGACTACAGTTTAAGCTATCGTACTAACTATTCAGAATTACCAGACAGGGAATCAGGAATAATATTCTAGTTTATATCTGTTCTATTTATTTATCCCTCTCGCCGGGCTTTCCGTGAATATACCCTCTCCCTCTCGCCGGAATATTAATAATAATATAACTAGTCTTTATCCTATTCATCTATATAATAATTAAAATAAAACTAAAAGAATTCTATTAGATCCTATAGGCAATACTTACTCGGTAGTCCACTATCCTATAGACAATAATTATAACCCTATTTCAATTATCTCTTAGGCTAAACCTTAGGCCAGGTCAGGCCAGATCCTTTACCGTTACTCCGTAGTCCCTCTCTATAGACCCTCAGGCCTGGCCCTCTGCTCTACCCCTTGACGTGATCCTAGGGCCCAGTCAATTCCGTCCCACAGGTTGGGCACTCTCCGATCGCCGGAAAAAATAAAACGCCTGGCCCCCTCCTCGATGGTTACCGCAAGGAGGTAGGTTACAGCCTAGGCCATCTATCGAGTTTTGGCCTATCGATTATTAATATATAATACTATAGGTTCAACCCCTAGCACGGACAAGACACTCCGTAGTAACACATAAAAGAATAGAAGTATATGACTAAGAACGAAGCAATGAAACATCTAGGAGTAAGCCTCACGACCTTGAAAAGATACGCAACACGGGGACTTATCCGGGTAACGAAATATCAGATCCCGCATAGGATGGGATGGAATAACTATGACGACTCTGATGTATTTGCTCTACTAGGACAGGGACTCCGTAGTCCCAACAAAATTATCATTGCCTACGTCAGAGCCAAGGGGGAATCTAAAGAAGCGGATGCCAAGGTCCAGGAACAAAACAAAAGGATCCTCGCCTTCTCCTCGGCCAGGGGAATATCCCTAGATCGAATCTATGAGGATCGTTCAGACAGTATGGCGACTGACTATGGACTTCGTCCTGGCCTAAGTGATATGATGGAATCCGTATTACGTGGAGAAGTCAGTGCTATCGTCTTAGATACCAAGTGTCGACTAAGCAGGTTTGCCTTTCATGCCTATGAGCATCTCTTTAAATATCATGGAGTCAGTGTGGTAATAATTAATAAAGTTCTAGGGGATCCTTATTATCAAGCAGAGCAGGCAGACGACATTGCAAGGGTTCTGTCTGAGGCAAAAATCGCCAGGCTTGGAGAGTAGAGCCAAGGGTCCTAGCAGGTAAGTTTACCCTAGAAATTCTCGCTCTAAATGGAGCCAGGGATAAGGTGTTTAGGCTAGTGTAATCCATTTCCTCGTTCGAATGGGGAGCGAGAGCGAGAAAGTTGCGCCCTGTTAATTTAATATCCAGCAGTTCAGAAAAAACAAAACCTCCAGTCGAACTTCCTTTCGGACGAAACAACTGGAGGAAAAAATGGATAGGTCTTTAAGCTATCCTTAATTTTGATATAAGGGAGTTGCACCCTCTTTACATTATTGGACTGTAATTGTATCCACTAGTTTGTTTTCACTCCGGACTTTAACTAGCATAACTAATTCCGCTGTGAGTGGGTTCCTGACCTTTCTAGAATATCAGGAACCTTGTTGGTCATCTAACTACTAATGCGGTTAAGGCTATTAATATTACACTAACCGGTAGTATTATAAATATAGTTCTAAGTATTTTTATTTTTCTATTCATCCTACTTATTTTTTCTTTTATTTTTTATTTTACTATCTATATTATCTAAGGCCTCGACCTGTCTCTTGTTTTCGTATCTAACGTATACGACTAATATAATAATTAATAATGCTACTCCTATTACCGAGAAGATTCCTTTATCTAATCCCATTTTAATTCTGATGTTTATATATTTAATATTACTAATTAATAAAGTTATTTAATAAATCTTAAAATAATAAATCATCTATTCCCATTTGCTCAAATACATTGTCATGTTTGTATTGAGAGATAAATGTGATATCACTATATCCATACCCTAGAGACTCTAATTTATTAGCGAAAGGTTTCCATACATTTACACAAACTTCCTTCCCGTTAACCTCTCCACAATGATCCCGCGTTCCCCAGTAAGAGGCGATTGCCATTGCTCTTCTGATTAATTTATCCTCCTTAGTAATTAGCTTAGCCATAGAATCAGCCTTGCCCTGAAGAGGGGTATCTCCTAGGTTTTTAATATTCTTCCTAAATGAAATGTTACGTGCTCGGTCTAGGTCTTTCTTATCCGGTTCTATTCTTCTTACGTTTAGCATATTATATAATTTATGGTTCTATACAAATATAAACCTTTTATTTGAATAATGGGCTATAAAAAATTAATTTATTTAGATTTTGTACATTCAATAAGGCATTCCATTATTTCCTCCTTAGATAAAATATTATCTATATCAGATTCTTTAAAGTTGGTACCTAGATGTTTATTGAATTCATTAGGGTCCAGGCCTCTGGTTATCCACTTTAAAAACTTTTTAGTATTCTCTGTTATCCTCCATCTGGCCTCCTCCTCACTAGGTATTCCTATCTCATTTCTTTTAAATATTCCGTGCTTAAACCATTTACCGTCAGGTTGAGTAATAATATATGATATTTCTAAGCCGAATTCATTCTTTACTGACTCGGTCTTTATTTGATCTCCTGCCTCCATCAAATAGGTTTCTATAAACCATTTTAAATGGCTAGGGTCTGATGTCTTCTCTTGGTCTTCAATACTTAACTTTCCAAATTCCAAGGGATCGTTTACAAAATCAGTTAGTCTCTTCATAGGAATATTATATTTAAAATTAATTTATTTCCCAAGGAATTTCATCGTAACCTGGAATAGTTTCTATAATTAAATCAGTAAGAACCTCTTTGAATTTAAAAAGGAAAGTCAGACATTCTCGCTCTTCATCAAACAGTTCTCTAATATCCGTTATAGGATCTAATTCTATTTGCATTAATATACAATCTATTGCTTTATAGAATTCTACAGCACTTATCTTTTTACTAGATAATTTATTCATCATAAGATATTCTGTCTCCTCCATTATAGTCTTGTCAAGTATCCCTTGTAACTCGTCTGCGTGCTGAAGTGAAACTGATAAAACTGTAAGCTTTCTCATACTATTCATTAATTTCCGTATCCATTCTACCGTAACTTCTGGCTCTATTTTTTTAACTAAATGTATTGAGTCTATAATAGCGAGTTCAACACTATTAAAATGATAGGGATTTGGAGTAAACGTATATCTTTTTATTTCCATTATCTTAATGTTTTAAAATGTTCAGCATAGAATTTCTCTTCAATGAGTTTCTCCTTTAACCACTTTATCTCACGATCTAAGGACTCCTTTATAGTTTTGTTCTTGCCTCTACTTGAATTTGGTAACTTTGCCTTAATGGATGTCAGATGAGATATCTTTACTTTAATTTGCATCACATTAACATTTGCTTGGGTAATTAATTCAGAAACATATTTCTTTCTAGCTATCTCGTTATTAATTGACTCCGTAGTAAGACGTTCTTGCTCTGCTATTCTTTCTTTAATTCGAGTTTCATTATATTCTTTTATTTCTTTTTTGATATAATTTAGAATTGCTTTCATAATGTTTTTTATTATAATATAAATATACACTATTCCAATGAATTTATCCTTGTTATTTCAATATTAATTTCATCGAATATGGCGATCTGTTCTATGAGAACGATGCGAGCTTCTTCATCATCGGTTTCTTCTAGCTCGAGATAGAGGCCGTGACTCCGTTCGGTCACGTAATCCTCTAGCATCTTTAGCTTATTCAACAGGTCTGGCATTCTCATCTACCTCAATAGCATCATCAGACCAACAATCAAGACCATGTAGGTACTGTACCTCATTAGAACCTTTTAGTTTAATCTGAACAACTTGAATACAGGTATCACCATCCGCTCCGATATTATATTTGTATTCATAGGTTCCTTCATCCCAAGACATTTCAGAAATATTAGACCAGCTAATAGTATCTCCAGTTGCACAGCTCATATATCTCATAAGTTCTGGCGGCGGAAGAGTTCTTACATATCCGTTTTTTATGTATTCACCAGGTCCAACGTGTTGCCATGTACCTAGCTCCGGAGGTGATCCATTATAGGTATATAATAATACACTTCCGATAGTAGTGATTGCTGCTGCAAAAATTAAAATAGTCTTTTTCATAATACATTTGATTTATGGTTTATAATACTAATATAACACTTTTTATCCGATAATTAATACTTTTTTACATTTATTATTGAAACACAGTGAGAGCCAAGTTTATCTTTTATCATCACTGCCTTGAATTTGTTAATTCGTGCGAGAGCTCCTTTGTACCCAACATCCGGTTTAGCGATTTCTCCTATAGACAGAGCGAGAAAATAGGCGGACTTAAAATTTAAAGTAACCCCCATTGAATCTCTTAAAGAAGTTTCCCAATCCTTCGAAGGATCTATCATACTCGATACTACTACATAACATTCTCCTCTCATTTCTATATGTTAAGTATTTTATTTATATAATTAGACTTAAGAGTAGGCCAATTATATTTATAATAATCATTACCTAGATTGTCCTTATACATTATACAATGCTTCTTAGGATGTTCTAAACTAAATACATAATGTCCAAGTTCATGGTATATTGCATTACGAATAGAGGCAGTTCCCATTGATATTATTGTATCACTTATATGTATAGTTCTATGTCTCTCATCTGCGACTCCATGGGATCCTAAATTATGAGTAACCTTTATAGATTTGATGTTATAGAAATGAGAGTAATCGATATTGTTATCTTTCATATCTTTCTTCCACTCATTCACGTAATTAACCAGTAGAGGATCCGTCTTAGGTCCATCCATCTCGTTTATGAATGCTCTTATAGGTAGATAAAATAATCCAATTAAACATATCAATCCTATTGTGTTACCTAAACGTTTCATAATGAATATTTTCTATCTTGTTAATGATCTTAAGTGCGTCATGATCTCCGTACATATCTCTTAACATTCCTCTTAAGATTGAATTACCTCTCTTGATTTTATCTATGTCAGGCTGCGACTCTCTTGTTTCTGGATCTTTCAATAATTGTTCAGTAACGTCCTGTAAGGTAAGAGTATTAATATATGCTTCTTCTACATCCTGTTTAGACATATTAGCTATCCATTCGTCTTGAAAGAAATAATCTAAGTCAATCGTTCTGATGTTTTCTCCGTCAAATAATATTGCATTTTTCATATTGCTAATTTCTTTAAAGTTTTCTTACTGTTATTTAATATCTGATACACATTAACTTGAGTCATTCCCAAGTCGTCAGCTATTTCCTTTGCTGTCATGCTGCCTGTGTTGTTTACTCCGTAGAACATCTCTATTACCTGACGGTCTCGTTCCTTTAATTGACTAAGAAGATTTTCAACTGTTGCGTTTAGATGACTAACATCATGCTCTACCTCTATTGAAGGTTTAACCTTAAACATATTAATAGATTTAGTAGAACTTTCGTCATCACTTGCAACAAAATCATCTATTAGTACAGGAGTAAGATTCTTAACCTCTTTACCTGCTTTCAGATCCAAGTATCTTTCATATTCCTGATTTACTGGAATTCGTACTATTCTTCCGCAATCATCAATTAATTTGTTAATATACTTTAATACATAGGAACCTGCAAAGGTAGTAAACCTTACATTCTTTTCAGGATTGAATCTTTTAAGAGCGGCTATTAATCCTAAATTACCCTGTTGAATAAGGTCGTCTATTTCAATTCCTCTTCCCTTGTTCTTGTTTGCAATCGTAACTACGATTTTAGTATTATGCAAAACTAACTTGTCCATTGAGCGAGAATCTCCGCTAGCTGCCTTCTCTGCTAGTTCGAGTTCCTCAACTTTAGTTAGAGGGTTTAATTTCTGGATACTTTTAAAGTATCTGTTTAAGCTGTCTGATTTAGTGTAGTTCATATTATTTTTGTTTTATAATTTAATTAATCTTCCTAATTCGTATGCAATATTCTCATCCGTAGCTGTGTCTCCGATTCCAGCCTCACTTGCTATTGTTGTTTTCTGTAGTATCTCTAATGATTCTACTGCGAAAGCAATAGCCTTATCAACTTCAACATTTCCAATTAATTCAGGACGATCCTGAATAGATCCGAAATGGTAATTACGATAAAACATACTTACTAATTTATCATTAGCAGGTAAATCTAACGTATTTGTTTTATCCTCTTTGTTTTTGAGTATAACCTTAGCCAGTTTATTTATAATAGCATCTATCATATGTTCTGTAGTAGTGAAATCTAACGTTTCAGTACGGGTATCCCAATCATAATTTAATAAAGAATATTTGTTTTTCATAGTTCAGTATTTTCAAGTTCATCAATATCTTCCAAGTTGGCTCCTTGCATCGAGCTCTGTACACATTTAGAGCAAATCCATTTTGCTACATCATCACCTGCGTTAGTTTTCTTTGCATCGCAATGCTCGCATCCAATCGTCCTTAATTTCTTCTTCATATTTCTTGATTTTTATTAATGCTTTTCTTAGCTCTTGCAGATGTAAACTCTGTAATCTTAGCTCTAATGTTTTTCATTTGCATATCAACGTAATTTTCAGAAAATAAATGAGTCTTACCATTAGACTTTGCATCTTGAATCTCTTTTCTGAATCCTGCTTCCATCATTGCCAATCCTTGGTCAATCATGTATCTTTCTACTGCATCGAACTTTGCCATAATATAAATTGTTTTAGTTAGTAATTAATGTATAGGTAAATATAAACCTTTTATTTGGATACTGGGCTATCTTTTTCATTTAATTTTAATTGTTTTCCCATAAAATACTCTAGTTTTCCCATAGCATATAGTGCATCGCTAATACTAAAACCCTCTACCGCCTCGTTCAACTTATATTGCCAGTATTCTATTTTTGGCCGATACCCGTTTAAATATACTTTCTTGCTCATAATCTAATTTCTTTATATGTTCTATACAAATATATACTTTTTATATTAATAAGGACACTGTTTGTTTAATTATTTTTAAATAATTTTATTATTCATCACGAGCGAGGAAGTTAGCGAGAAAATCCTGTAAAACTCTCTCCTATTAACACGCCAAAAAACGGAGGCAATTATGTTAGCCTCCGTTAATTCCAAACATCAAACAGTAAATTTCAGTGTTACTTCGCGGTAACTTTTTGGTTTACTTTCTTTTGATTCTTTTTGTATGCAACCTGCATTTCCTTAATTACTTGGAAATTCTTTTTTCTTCTAGAACACATATCATATGCCGCGTTAAGAATTTTAGCATCTTCTCTTAATCCATCAATTACATTACGTACTGATGTAGGATTAGATCCAACCTTCTTTGCAATCTTCGACATATCTCCATGTCTTAATCTTGCATTAATTACGGCCAACTTCTGTAATGGCTCTAGTTTTTTGTAAGTTACTTTACTCATATATAATAATTGTTAGAATTATATTATACTATATTATTTTGATACTTTAACACTATCAGTATAATTAAAACCATCTGCAGCGTGATTGAACACCTGTTTTATTGACTTAGCTGCCTCGTAAGGTATGTTGAATTCTTTTCCTGTATCATATGCATCTTGAAGTTTTAAATAAAAATATACCACTCCTAATAATAATAAGAAGGTAAAGAATCCTTTAATCATTTTCCACATTCCATCTATCATAACTGTTGTTTTAATTTAATAATATCTTCGCATATCCCTACTTAATCTTCTTTAATGCATTCAATATCAAAATCCATAAAATCTTCAGAATCTAGAACTATTTCTTCATTACTATACATTTTCCTAACCTGGTCAATAGCATCATCCTGGTCCTTTGCAGAAACTTCTATTTGCCTTTGTAGTGTTTCTGTTATTTCAATATTAAAATTTTTCATAACTGTTGTTTTAATTTAATAATATCTTCGCATGTCTCGTACATTTCTTGCTCTTTATAATACTCTTCTGCTTTATCTAAATTATCATAAATAGTCTTTTTTGTTATATTACATATTGAGTCAATTAATATAAAGCAGGGAATTGAATCATATTCATGAACTAGCATACGTTCTGCAGCTTTTACTATTGCGTCCATCATTTCAGATTTAAAGTGTATAAAGATGTCGTCTTCTTTTTCTACTTTGAAGACAGGGATTTTAAATGAAATCCCTTTATCATCATCGTGATAGTTATAAAATCTTTTCGATTTCTTCATTTTTAAATCTTATACTAGTTATTATAATTCAAATATAAACCTTTTATTTGGATATAAAAAATTATCTATGAAGTTTATTTACATGGTAACTCTACTTGCTGCGACAGCTGGTCATAATCTTTTATATATTTAAACAGAGCAAGTTCTTTAGCTTTTGCTTCAAGTTCTATATCGAATATATTTCCTATTTCAGGAATTTGCTCGTATAGATAATCTGCATGGGATCTAGCAATAACGGTATTATCCTCGTTCGTTTTTCTACTACTACTATAATGAGCAAGTGGACGAATACCATTAGGCCATGTACTCGCAGCAAGATTAGCAGCAGAGTCTTGATCGATATCTCCTGTACAAAATAAATGGTGAAAGAAATCAAATGTTATAGGAATATTTATATGCTTGTATAAACCTTCATATAAATCGATCACGCTATACTGGCTCGCTTTATCGTCATTTTCTATTACCAGTCTTGACTTTGTTGAGTCAGATAGCCTATCAAAGTTTTCGACAAAACGCTTTAATGTAGATTCCTTGTCTCCGTAACTTCCTCCTACATGGATATTTAAACTAAACTTATGATTTATAGGAAGGCCCATTAAGTCTAATATTTCTGCCGACTTATCTAATTCATTAATAGTATTATCGACTACTTTAGGAGTAGGACTCGGAAGTACGCAGAACTGTCCTGGGTGAAATCCTACTCTCATATTATTGTCTAATACATATTTACCTATAGTTTCTAATTGAGACTTAATCTCATCAAACTGAGGAAGGTCCTTTAAATTATACTCAGACATCCATGGAAAAATAGTACTAGATATACGGAATATCATAATATTATTTTTAAGATTCCATTCTAATATTTTTAAAAGATCGATGCAATTAGCTAACGCTAGCTCTCCGGCATATCCAGTTCCCTTTGTTAAGAAGGTTCTCTTAATCATTCCTCTATTAGTATAAATACCTTCTTCTCTAAGAGTCATATTTATACAACAGTATCCTAAGTTTGTTTTCATGTTTCTATTATTAATTATACTAATAATACTTAGAACCAATAGGTTCTTATCTATTTTGGTTTGTTAATTTCAACGGATAATAAAATCTTCAAATTCTTCTCTTGTCCCATTATGATATTTTACTCTTACTTCCACACATTCCATTTCATATTCATGAAACATTTGATTAATTAATCTTGTTTCCTTTAATTCAAGTTTATCAATTACTTTTTTTCTTCTTTTGTCTAACCATATATAGGTTAACTCTAAGTATTGTCTTTCTCTTTTCATGATTGTTTGTTTTTCCAAAATATTTCATTACTTTCTTTCACGTAATTTTCCATTGTAACTCCTAAGTCAAATATCCTAGATTCAACTTTGTTCATTTTCTCTTTCATCTTTACACTAAGAATTCTATTAGTATAAGCTTCAGTTGACTTAAGTAGTTCTGTTTGCTCTGACTGCAGGGCCTTGATGATTAACCCTATTTCTTCTGCTCTTGTAAATTCCATTATTTTGAATTAGTTAGTTTAGTGCTTCTGTAATAAATTCTATCATAGTAATCATCGTCACTTACATGAGGAGCTTCAACCGGTTCCTTACTGTTATAAGTTCTTAAGAATTGAAAACCTTCATAATTTCCTGTGTCTGCTAAAATTCTAAATAACATAGTACACATTCCGGATTTCATCTCTGTTAATTCACCTGGATTATCTGCTAACGCGTTGTTAACATAGTCCAAGATTTTGTTTACTTCTATTGATGCTTTTGCCATTGTATATAATTTAATAGTTAGAATACTAATATAACCATTTTATTTGGATATAAAAAATATTTTTAAACTTTTTTATAAATTCAATCGGAGCCAGAATATTAGGCGATCCAAAAATCCAACTTGGCTCCCTACATTATGAACATAAAAACCCTCCGTTAAGAGGGTTTAGTTTACTCCGTAGTAAGGATATGTTATGCTATACTTAAAGAATCTCTATATATAATGTTAACTTTAGATTTGATAATCTTCTTTAGGTAATTAAAGTGTTTTCTATAACTACTCTTAACATGAAAGTCTATCGTTTCTTTACCCCATTGAATTGCTTCTTCTTTAGAATAGAATCCAACGCAGCTATCCATATCGTTCTCAATGTTACATACTACTCCATAAACTTCTCCTCTTATATACTTATCATATATCTCTATTTCGTTTCGCAAAATATTCATGGCGCGATCAGCATGTTCTTCATCTACTTCTTCGATACCATACTCTTCCTTTATCCGATCTAGTGTTACATAGATATAACCAATACATCCACTATCCCATTGACAATTAAATGGTGTAGTGCTAATAGTGATACCTCCATGATCGTACACATAGAGCGGGAGTTGGTAATCCTCGTCGGTTAACTCGCTACTCTCTAGTCCGATATCTCCAATCCCTCTGTATTTTCCCGGCGCGCATACTATCGTACCAAGATTATCCCAGCGTCTAGGGTTAAATTCTTCCCCGCAGTCCTGGTCTATTTCTATTGTAAATCCCTTGTATTCTTCTTCTAAAATTAAATTGCTCATGGTATATATAGTTTATGGGTTTCTAGTTTCTTAAAGCTATTTCTATTGTTAATATATTTAAGTCAGTATGTATCGTATTAACTTCTTCTCTACGTAAGGGATTATTCTCAATGTGTTCTAATACCTCTATTAAGTAATCGTAATACCTTGCTAATTTAATAGTAGGCTCTTCAACGAAAGGTCTATTAATCGTTCCTTTATTATCAATTAACTTAATCATCATAGCTACGTGCTTTTGCTTCTGTGTCATAATATATCGAGTTATATGTTATATACAAATATAAACAAATTATATTGATTATGAGCAAATATTTAGAAAAAGTTTATTAATTAAGTGAGAGCGAGAAAACACCGGACCTCTTCTCCATAGAGGTAATTACGCAAAAAAGCCGGAAATAAATCCGGCTTGGTATATTACATTTAAATAATTAGATGATTATGAATATATTCTAATCTCATCTTTCATTGATACCGATCTCCATCCTCCCTTTACTAAATCGTAATATGGTACCTTGTTTCCAGGTGTTTCTCCTCCCTTACAAAGTGACGAAGCAGGTATCTGATTGATGTTAGTAGTTCCAACTGCTTCTCTTAATTCTCCATTTATTTTCTCATAGGAAAAGCTAACAGTTCCTTCGTTTAATAAATTTCTTAATTTCTCTGCGGATATTTTCTTTTTCATTGTAACTTGTTTTAATAGGTTCTATACAAATATAACATAAAAGGTTTGAATAAAAAAATCTAAGAGTAATTATTTTTAAATTAATTACTATAAAACATCATAAAAATCTACTAAGGATATAGGAATCAGGTAAAATCCATTTATTGGCTCTAATCCCCATGTTACGATTAAAAATCCTTCGTAATCAAATCTTGATTTTAACGATTCAACAGAATATGGTACGGTCTTTTCAGCGATTGTTATTTGCATTATACAAAGGTTCTTTTAAATATTTATCTCATATAAATATCAATCTATTCTATTATGTCATTAAAATTAACCTTTAGATAAAATAAAATTAACATGAGGTTACTCCTTTATATTCTCCTCTTTCGGTTCCCGAATCTATGTAAAGCTTTAGCTCATCAACTTCCATCCAATTGGAATTATCTAAACTTATATCTGCTTTAGCTCTTTTGCTCCAATTTAAAATGTGTTCCTCAATGTCTTCACCTTCTGGCACATCATAAGGAATAACGTAAGTTATCCTATTGATATAATCTAATAATACTATATTCTTCTTTGCAGTCTCCATGTTATTATAGTTTAATTGTTTGTTCCTCGTTAATAAATACTGAAGTAACTAAAGGGTAACCTAATGTATTAGATACCCTTTCTGCTTCTTCTTTATCCATAAATATTTTAGGATATACTAATCCTTTCTTATCGGATATTACCCAAAGATTATTTAGTTTAAAATCTCTTGTCATGTCTTAAAATTAAAATGTTAATTCATCTAACTGCATTCGATTAAACGAAAACAGTTTACCATTTTTCATACACTTTCCGATAACTCCTTGTTTACATCGTCTAGATTTGCAACCTACGATTACGTGCCACTCTCCTTCGAATTTAAAAGATTGACCTAAGTGGTTTTCTCTAAGTCCATGTTTCATCCAGTCTCCGCTTTCCCAGTTAACAACCCATTCAGGTTTAACTTCTCCTCCATCAGATAAAGTTGATACTGTTAGTTTAACTGTAAACGAATTACTGTCGTACCTGATGTTACCTAAAGTGCAACCTATGCCATGCTCTTTTAGTTCTTCTAATTTTTTGCTTATTAGTTTTCTAGACTGCGATACTGTA
>MDSX01010232.1_pt1 | contig 13148 bp, 15 predicted proteins | sample 811141 | NCBI WGS metagenome assembly MDSX01 (sample SAMN05326642, study PRJNA326480) | marine metagenome | isolation source: seawater | place: Atlantic Ocean: South East | collected 2010
GAATTGATTGCTTTTCAATATAATGAAGAAAATTCAAATAAAACTCATTGATAAGCGTTTGGGTAAAGATTTCCCAATGCCCCATTATGCAACAGAAGGCTCAGCCGGGTTAGATTTGTGTGCTTGCACGAAGAAAACCATAGAAATAAACTCGAACGAAACGATTCTAATATCTGCTGGGTTTGCAATTTATATCGCTGATAAATCGTATGCAGCAATGTTATTGCCTCGTTCTGGTATTGGTCATAAGAATGGTATAGTTTTAGGCAATCTAACAGGATTGATTGATTCAGATTATCAGGGTGAAATTTTTATTTCATGTTGGAATAGAAGCGACCGTAAATTTACAGTAAACCCTGGCGACAGAATTGCACAAATGATAATTGTACCTGTTGAGCAACCAAGTTTTGAGTTTGTTGATTCATTTAAGGAGACTTCGAGAGGTTCTAGTGGTTTTGGCCATACAGGTGTTTCTTGATAAATGAAAATTACGCATCAGCCTCCATCTTTTGATCCTGTTATTTTCAGAGCATATGACATTCGTGGAATTTTCGGGGAACAATTAACTAGTGAGATTGTATTCGAAATCGCGAAGGCTATTGGAACGATGGCTGATAAGGAGCATCAGAAAGAATTTATCGTTGGGCACGATGGAAGAGTCTCAAGTCCCGAATTAAACAAAGCTCTTATAGAGGGATTAATAAGTACTGGAAGAGATGTCATCGATATAGGCATAGTGCCAACACCAGTTACATATTTTGCCAGTCACCATTTTGCTGCAAATAATTGTGTCATGGTTACAGGTAGTCATAATGCTGCAGAATACAATGGTTTAAAAACTGTGATCGGGGGTAATTCTTTATTTGGCGAGCGTATTAATTTGCTTAAAAAGCAAATACTGTCTGGGGAATATACGGTTGGTGAGGGCTCATTAAAAAATGCAGATGTATCAGAGGATTATATTGATCGTATAGTAAGTGATATAAATATACCGAAAAACCCATCTCTTAAAATTGTTGTCGATTGTGGAAATGGTTCCGTTGGTAATATTGCCACCGAACTTTTTAAAGCACTTAACTGTGAAACTATAATAATGTATTCTGAAATCGACGGAAATTTTCCTAATCACCACCCTGATCCTAGCCAACCTGAAAATTTAGAAGATCTTATAAATAGAGTTAAGAAAGAAAACGCAGATATTGGTTTCGCTTTTGATGGCGATGGAGATAGGCTTGGTGTTGTCGATGCCAAAGGAAAAATTATATGGCCTGACCTACAATTGATGTTGTTGGCAAAAGATATTTTGATGCGAAATAAAGGAGCTCATATAATATTTGATGTTAAATGTAGCAGACACCTTAAAAGAGAAATAGATCTTTGTGATGGCAGGGCGCTAATGTGGAAAACTGGGCACTCATATATTAAACAAAAGATGAATGAAGTAAATGCACCTTTAGCAGGAGAAATGAGTGGCCATATTTTTTTTAAAGAACGCTGGTATGGCTTTGATGATGCATTATATGCAGCTACTAGGTTTATTGAAATTTTTACAAATAATAGTAAAAAACCAACTGAATTATTTCAGGAACTACCTTATGGAATTAGTACCCCTGAATTAAGAATGCCACTTAAAGAAGATGACCATATAAAATTTATGAAAGAATTTTCAAAAAATATTTCTACTATAAATGCCGATATTATAAATATTGATGGCATAAGGGCGGAGTATGAAGATGGATGGGGGTTAGTAAGACCTTCAAATACATCTCCTTTTATAATTTTTAGATTTGAGGGAGACAATAACTCAGCACTTGATCGAATAAAAAGAGACTTTCGTAATATAATTGAAGCTGTAGATAACAATCTTAATGCACCATTTTAAATTATTTGAATATATTTTTAATTTGAATTAATGATAAAAAAGAATAAAAAACCAAGTTATATTGCCGAAGTCTTAACAGAGGCATTGCCATATATTAAACGTTTTAGAGGTAAGTCCATTGTTATAAAATATGGTGGCAACGCCATGTCTGATGAATCTTTAAAGTCGGGTTTTGCACGCGATGTTGTTTTAATGAAACTAGTCGGCATGAACCCAATAGTTGTTCATGGAGGTGGCCCACAAATTGGAGCTACACTAGAAAAGCTTGGGAAAAAAAGTAGTTTTGTGGACGGGATGCGCGTTACTGATCGCGAAACAATGAGTATTGTTGAAACTGTTCTTGCAGGGGAGATAAATCAAGAAATAGTCAGCCTTATTAATAGTTTCGGAGGAAATGCTGTTGGTTTAAGTGGGAAAGATGAAAAATTAATTATCGCAAGAAAGATGGTGCTTAAAAAAAATAATACAAAACTTGGTACTTCCGAAATAATTGATATTGGTTATGTTGGAGATATTGAAACTGTAGATAAGTCAGCAGTTAATGCACTAGCACAAAACGATACCATACCAGTGATCGCTCCTATTGGTGTGGATGAGTCTGGCCAGACATACAACATCAATGCTGACTTAGTCGCAGGTAAAATCGCGCAAGCAATAGGCGCGGAAAAACTCATCATGCTTACAAACACACAAGGTCTACTAGATGAAAATGGCGAGGTGTTAACTGGGGTATCTATTGAAGAGGTTGATATTCTTATAAAAAAGGGAATTATTAAAGGCGGGATGCTACCAAAGATACGATCCGCGTTAAATGCTGTTCAAGGTAAAGTCGAGACTTCTCATATTATTGATGGACGTGTTAAACATGCCGTGCTTCTTGAAATCCTGACTGATGAAGGAGTCGGAACATTGATTCATAGAAAGAAAATAAAAGATAAATTTTCGTAGTTATGACTGTTAAATTAGATAGACGCGAACAGATACTAACAGTACTAGCAAATGAACTAGAAAAAAATCTTGGATCACCAATTACTACATCTAGTTTAGCAAACGCAGTTGGTTTTTCTGAGGCCGCTTTATATCGTCATTTTGCTAGTAAATCCAAAATGTTTGAATCCCTAATTGATTTTGCAGAAAATTCAATATTTAGTTCAATTAATAGCATTTTGACACAAGATAAAGACCCAATAGCACGATGCAGGAAAATTATTTATTTAATTTTCACATTTTCAGAGAGAAATCCTGGAGTAACACGTTTACTTATTAGTGATGTGCTTCTAGGCGAAAATAAGAAATTACGTTTTCAGACAACGCATTTTTTTGAGCGTCTTGAAACTCAAATAAAACAAATATTACGCGAAGCTAATCTTAGTAATGACGGCCCTAGACCCATTAGTGATATTGATGCTGTTACGAATCAAATATTGTCGTATATCGAGGGCAAACTAGGGAGATTTGTAAGGAGTGAATTTAAAAAAAAACCCATCGAGCATTTAGATGCTCAGTGGGAAGTAATGAAGAATGGATTTTTTAGATAATTACTAATAATTCTTTAGTTGTTTGAATCTTTTAATATATCCTATATATAGATTTTTTATTTCCTCTTGCTCATTAATTTTTTTCTGTATGAAATTTTCGTTTAGTGAAATTTCATCTTGAAGATTTTTTATTTTTTTTGATTCTTTCGAATCATCATTTTCTGACAGTTGTTCATTGAGTTGATATTGTAGTTTTGAAACACGCTTCTTTGTTAGCTTTATTGTTGATTGAATTGCATTGATTTTTTCATCACGCGCTATTTCTATTTCTTTCACATTCGTGTATGTCTCAAGTAACATTTTGTCATAAGCTTTCTGATTTTTTTTCTTTTCGTTCCTTTTTTTAATATTTTCAGCTTGTTTTTTAGCTTCTTCTAGTTCTGCTTTAGTTTTAACTTTTTCTTTTTCCTCTCTCACAAGACCAGATTTATCTAATTCTTTATATCCTTGTTGAGTATATTCAGGAGGAATTTTGTCTCCACATTCTCTATTGCCTTCATTGTTAGTCCAACATTTAATTCTAGCAATAGCATTATTAGTAAGTACAATCGCGATAAATAGTAAAAAAATTTTTAGATTTAGATATTTCATAGTTATTAAAGTATTTTATTAATTAATTTTATTATAATATGGCTTTTATTTTGAAGTCATGTAGAAATTTCACCATATTTTTCTCGATATGCCTTAATCGCTCCTAGATGCTTTTTAAATTTATTACTTTCACTTATATAAGAAATAATATCATCTAAATTCACTATGCTCATGATTTTAATTCCGTACCTATTTTGTGCTTCTTGAATTGCAGATAATTCGCCCTCGCCTCGTTCTTGTCTATTCACCGCAACAATTGCTCCGGCAACCGTACCTCCTTCGGATTCTATTATATCTACCGAATCTTTAATTGAAGTTCCTGCGGAGATAACATCATCAATAATCATAATTCTATTTTTAATTTTAGCCCCAAATGTTATGCCGCCCTCACCATGATCCTTTATTTCTTTACGATTAAAACAAAACGGATAATTACAGTTAAATATTTCGTGGAAAGTAATCGATATAGCAGATGCTAAAGGTATACCTTTATAAGCAGGCCCATATAACATATCAAATTTAATATTAGAATATCGAATGGCTTCGGCAAAGAATCTACCAAGCTTTGCTAGACTTTCCCCATCATTAAAAGTACCAGTATTAAAGAAATAGGGACTAACTCTGCCAGATTTAAGTTCATATTCTCCAAAGGACAATGCTTTTTTTTCTATAGCCAAATCTATAAAATTCTTTTGATAATCTTCCATTCGGGCCTCATAACTTAAAAAATAAAATTTAAGATGATCGTGTATGATACAGTGCAAAATAAACAGAGGATAGTTTCAATGAGGATAATTTCTGTAAATGTTAATGGTATACGCGCAGCCCATAGAAAAGATTTTTTTAAGTGGCTAAAAAAACAGAATGCAGATGTAGTCTGTATACAAGAGACGAAAGCACAGATTGAACAGTTATCCGAGCAAATAACTAGACTTGAAGGGTATTATTCATACTTTAACGACGCAATTAAAAAAGGGTATAGCGGTGTTGCTTTGTATAGTCGCAAAGAACCAGACAAAATAATTGACAAGTTGGGGTGGAAAGAAGCCGATGATGAAGGACGTTTTTTACAGGCTAATTTTGATAAATTAAGCATTATTTCGCTATATCTTCCTTCTGGGTCATCTGGCGAAGAACGTCAGACAATAAAATTTAATTTTCTTGATCGTTTTATACCTGTATTAAAAAAAATACGGCGTCAAAAAAGAGAATATATTATCTGTGGTGATTGGAATATCGTACATAAGGAAATTGATATTAAAAACTGGAAAGGCAATCAGAAAAATTCAGGATGTTTGCCAGAAGAACGGGCATGGATGGATAATTTATTTGATAAGATAGGAATGATCGATGCTTTTCGTGTTGTAAACCAGCAGGCAGAACAGTATACATGGTGGTCGAACAGAGGGCAGGCATGGGCTAAAAATATTGGTTGGCGTATTGATTATCAAGTGGTAACGCCAGGATTAAAAAATAAAATTAAGGGCGCTTCTATATATAAGGACGAACGTTTTTCTGATCATGCTCCTTTAATAATTGATTACGACTGGACAATAACCTAATTACTAGTCTTTTCTTAGAGGGTTTAAAAAAGATCTTTCATTATTCGCATTTGAAACGATAGATTGCTACTTCCCCTAACAAATTTGGAAAAATGTTCATTCCAAAGCTAAATTGGTGAGCACGGTCGACTGTTGCTCTTTCGATAATTTTAATATTCTTTTTTATACATAGATCTTCAAAGTCATCTAATGAACAGAGGTGAATATTTGGCGTATTATACCATTCATAAGGCAGTGTTTTAGATTTTGGCATATGCCCAGCAAGTGCTAATTGTAAACGACACCTCCAATGAGCCATATTTGGAAAGGTTACTATTGCCTCATTTCCAACACGCGTCATTTCAGTTAATAGTTTTTCAGGATAATAAATCGCTTGCAGTGTCTGTGTCATTATTACGTAGTCAAATATTTTATTATCAAATTGAGAAAGTCCAGCATCAAGATCTGTCTGTATTACGTTCACCCCTTTCTCAATACATTTAACAATATTATTTTCGTCAATTTCAATACCATAGCCAGAAACATCTTTGTTTGTTTGTAAATTTGATAGTAATGCACCATCACCACATCCTAGATCAAGGACACGTGCACCTTTTTTAATCCATTTAGCGATTAATGTTTGGTCAGTTCTTAATTCCATTAGTTATTAATCTCCATAGCTATGCGGTTAAGAGCACTTTTCATAGCCTTATGATAAACTGGAATTTCTTTTAAGAATGAGTCATGTCCTTCTTTTGATTGAATTTCGATATAGCTAACCTTTTTATTTTTTTCGAGCAACGCTCCCACGATTTCTACCGAGCGTGTAGGCGAAAAACGCCAATCACTGCTAAATGAAATAATTAAAAATTCGGCCTTAGCAGGAGAAATTGCTTCGGCTAAGTTGCCATCAGTTTCAGCGGCAGGATCAAAATAATCTAATACCTTAGTTATTAATAGGTAGCTATTTGCATCAAATCTATCAACGAATGAACGCCCTTGATATCTTAAATAACTTTCAATCTGAAATTCGACATCGTAGCCGAACTTTATTTCTCCGTCCCTAAGTTGACGTCCAAATTTTTCATCAAGAGCATCATCAGACAAATATGTAATGTGACCCAGCATTCTTGCCTGCATTAAACCATGAGTAGGTTTGTTATCATTTTTGTAATAATAACCATCATTAAAATCACGGTCGGAACGAATAACTTGTCTTGCGACTTCGTTAAAAGCAATATTTTGAGTTGATAACTTTGGAGCAGCAGCAATAACAAAAGTATGTTTTAGCCTGTTAGGGTACGTAATTGACCATTCCATACACTGCATACCACCTAAGCTCCCACCAATAATTACCGCCCATGTTTCAATACCAAGATGATCTGCCAACATTGCTTGAGTCTTAACCCAGTCTTTAACCGTTACTAATGGAAAATTTGGCCCATAAAGTTCTCCAGTATCTGGATTGGTCGCTAGTGGGCCAGTTGAGCCTCCGCAACCACCGATATTATTTGGGCAAACAACAAAAAATTTATTAGTATCAATTACTTTATTTGGACCAATTGCATTGTCCCACCATCCAGGTTTTTTATCTTCAGGTGCATGATACCCAGCAACATGATGATCTCCACTTAGAGCATGACATATCAATATAGCATTTGAGCATTCAGCATTTAATTCACCATAGGTTTCATAAACAAGATCAAAGCCATTTAGACTACTTCCCGAAGCCAGCAATAATTTTTCCTCAAAGTGAACTTTACTTGGTTTAACAAGGCCTACACTATTTTTTGGCAATGAACTTTGCATTTTATTTTAGTATTTAAATAAATTATTTATATGAGTTAAGAAGATAATCTATAGCCTATATCCATCAAAGGCGAAATAATTAGAATCATTAAAAGCTGTATAATAACAAGAACAAGTAATGGCGAAAAATCAAGACTTCCTCCAAACCTAGTTATTTTTCTAGCCGGTCTTAATATTGGTTCCGTTAGTTGTTGCATAATTGTTGTAACGGGGCTATATACACTAGGATTTATCCAACTGATAATAACCTGAATAATTATAGTAAACATATATATATAAAGTACCATTTCTAATAAATTGGCTACAGTCAGAATAACTAGACCATCAATGGCTAGTAATCCACCTTTCATAATTACTTGAATAATCGTTAGTTTTGTTGATTGAATGAGTAATAATGCGATAACAGAAGACCAATCAATGCCAAGATAACCAGGCATCACTCTCCTTAATGGGACAAGAAGAGGATTTGTAAGTTTCATGATTACTTCTGATAAGGGGTTGTATGAATTAGTTTTTACTTTTGCTAAAAGGTAACGTAACAATAATGCTAAAATTACAATATCAAAAGAAAGCTGTACTAAAAAAACTACTGCTTGTATTAAGTAGTTACTGCTCATATTTAATCTTCAAATGATTTAGACAACTCTATGGACCGTTCTTTAGCAGCATCCATGGCATTACGAAATAGCTCATCAAGTCTTCCTTGTACGAAAACATTTATAGCTTTTTCTGTCGTTCCCCCAGCTGATGTAACCTGCTGGCGTAGTTCTTTTGGCTCAGTTTTTGACAGCACTGCCATTTTTGCAGCACCAAGTGCAGTTTCTACTGTTAGTAATCGCGCATCTTCTTTGTTTAAACCCATTTCTACCGCATTATTTTCCATTATTTCCATCAAATAAAAGAAATAAGCAGGGCCACTGCCAGAGAGAGCGGTTACAGAATCCATATGATTTTCATCATCAAGCCAAATAGTTACTCCAACTGATTTCATTATATATTCAGCAATTTTTTTATCTTCGTTTGTTGCATGCTCATTTGCATATAAAGCGCTAGCACCTGCTTGAACTACCATTGTTATGTTTGGCATTACTCTCACAATTGAGGTAGGCCTATCAATCCAATTTTCTATCGATTCAATTTTTATACCTGCTGCAACAGAAAGTAGTAATTTATTTTCAATTTTAGGTATTTCAAAAATTTTTTTAATAGCTATTTGCATATTTTCAGGTTTGACAGCGAATATAATTACATCTGCCTTTTTTGCAGCATCTTGATTATTTTTGAATACAGTGATGCCGTATTTTTTAGCAGTTAGTTTTTTTTGGGTTTCATCTGGATCCGAAGCAACTATCTTTTTTGAATCGACACCGTTGGCAATTAGCCCGCCGATCATACTATTTGCAATGTTCCCGCTGCCAATGAATGCGATTGTTAGGTTTTTCATAGTATTCTAAATTTTTTCTTAAATAGTAGGAGGAAGTATAGCTGTGTGAGAAAAAAATATCAGGCAATACCCATAAAGATGACTATTTTCATTGTATGCGAGGACCAAAAATTGCTGTACCTATACGGACAAAAGTTGCGCCTTCAGCAATAGCCGCATTCATATCAATAGTAGTTCCCATTGAGAGAGTATCTAATTTGACATGATTTTTATTTAGTTTATGAAATACTTTATTCAATTGTCTAAATGACTCTCTTTGTGAATCAAAATTTTCATTAATTTCTGGTAAAGACATTAATCCTCTTACTTTTAAGCGCTTGAACTCATCAAGCGCGTCAATAAAATTTTCTAACTCATTAATTAAAAGACCAGATTTTGTGGATTCTTTACTGGTGTTAACCTGAACGCATACGTTCAAAGGAGGAAGGTTATCTGGTCGCATTTCATTCAAGCGTCTAGCTATTTTTAATCTATCCAGTGTGTGCACCCAACTAAAATACCTGGCAATCTGATTTGTTTTATTCGACTGTATGGGGCCTATAAAGTGCCAAATTAGATCTGAATGATTTATGGCTTTTATTTTTTCTACTGCTTCTTGACAATAATTTTCACCGAAATGGCGTTGATTTTCGTTTATTGCATCTGTTATCTCATTAATTTCCCTTGTTTTTGTGACAGCAATTAAGCATACAGAATTATTTCTTCGACCAAATTGTTTTTCAGCTTCTTCAATTTTGTTACGTATTTTCGTTAGATTAATATCAATTTTCATAAAATTTGGGTCATTTTAGTGCCAGATGCTATTAACACTAGGCTGGTATTGCAGTAACCTATGGTATATAAAAATAGGTAAAACTGATAATAAATTAAAGAGTTCTAGGGAGGGGTTTTAATGGATATAGGCGATCTTTTGAGGAAAGGCGTTGAGTTAGGTTGCTCGGATCTTCACTTATCAGCAGGAATGCCGCCGTTGATGCGAATAGACGGTGATATGACAAGAGTCAAGGCTCCAGATTTGGAACATAAAAACGTTTATAGCATGGTGTATGACATCATGAACGATAAGCAAAGGAAAGATTTTGAGGAATTTCTTGAGTGCGACTTTTCTTTTGAAATTCCAAATGTAGCCCGCTTTCGTGTTAACGCCTTCAACCAGAATCGCGGTGCTGCGGCAGTCTTTAGAACGATTCCTTCCGAGATACTTTCACTAGAAACACTAAATGCACCAAAGATTTTTAAAGAAATTTCTGATTATCCAAGAGGCGTTGTTTTAGTTACCGGCCCAACTGGCTCTGGTAAATCAACCACACTTGCTGCCATGGTTGATCATAAAAATAACACCGAAAAAGGACATATCCTAACCGTCGAAGATCCAATTGAATTTGTTCATCAAAGTAAAAAGTGTTTAATTAATCAACGTGAAGTCCATAGAGATACTCTTGGTTTTAATGAAGCGTTACGCTCAGCATTACGTGAGGATCCCGATGTAATACTTGTCGGTGAAATGCGTGATTTAGAAACCATTCGTTTAGCATTGTCTGCCGCTGAAACAGGGCACCTTGTTTTCGGGACTTTACATACTAGTTCCGCAGCAAAAACAATCGATCGTGTTGTCGATGTGTTTCCAGCCGATGAAAAAGAAATGGTAAGAGCAATGTTGTCGGAATCATTAAAGGCTGTTATTTCTCAGACTTTATTAAAAAAACAAGGAGGAGGTCGTGTCGCTGCGCATGAGATCATGATTGGAACCCCAGCTATTCGTAATTTAATAAGAGAAAATAAAATTGCTCAAATGTATTCAGCAATTCAGACTGGGCAAGCATTTGGTATGCAAACGTTAGATCAGGATTTACAGCGATTGGTGCAAAGCAATGTTGTTACAAAAGAAGAGGCTGCCTCGAAGGCTGCTAACAAAGATAATGTTTAAAATAAAAAAGTTATTTTGATTAGGAGTGTCAATAATGGATAGAGATAGAGCGATGAAGTTCATGCGTGATCTTCTAAAGGCACTAGTTGAGAAAGATGGATCAGATTTATTTATAACTGTTGGTTTCCCCCCAGCAATGAAGATTCATGGAAAAGTCACTCCAGTTTCAAAAACAAAACTTACAGCAGATAATGCAAAAGCATTATGCCAGTCATTAATGAATGACAAGCAATTAAAAGAGTATGAAGCAACAAAAGAATGTAATTTCGCGGTTGCTCCAGAGGGCATCGGGCGTTTTCGTGCTAACGCATTTGTTCAGCAAGGCCATAGCGGATTAGTTTTGCGTGTTATTGAAACAGACGTTCCAAATATAGATAAGTTAAAGTTACCCGAAGTTCTTAAAGATATTGTTATGACTAAGAATGGTTTAGTTATTATGGTCGGTGGCACTGGTTCAGGTAAATCAACGTCTCTAGCCGCAATGATTGATCACAGAAACGATAATACTTATGGGCATATAATAACAATTGAAGATCCAATCGAATATGTTCACCCACACAAAAAGAGCATTATTATGCAGCGTGAAGTCGGTGTTGACACTGATGATTGGGAAATAGCTCTAAAAAATACATTACGTCAAGCGCCAGACGTTATTTTGCTTGGAGAAATTCGCGATCGTGAAACTATGGAGTTCGCAATTGCATTCGCTGAAACGGGGCATTTAGCAATGGCAACATTACATGCGAATAGTGCTAACCAAGCACTTGATAGAATAATTAACTTTTTTCCTGAGGAGAGGAAGTCTCAACTTCTTATGGATCTTTCATTAAATCTAAAGTCGGTTATTTCACAGCGGCTATTAAAAACACCAGACGGTAAAGGTAGAGTTGCTGCAATAGAAATTTTGTTAAATTCTCCATTGATTTCAGATTTGATCCTAAAAGGCGATGTTCATGAAATTAAAACTATTATGGCCAAGTCAAATGAACTCGGCATGAAGACATTTGATCAAGCATTATTTGATTTATATGAAGCTGATAAGATTTCCTATGAAGATGCACTTCGTTCTGCAGATTCAATGAATGAATTACGATTACGAATTAAACTTGAGGGAAAAGCAGCAAAAGGTAGTGATTCTAAGGCGGGTCTTGAGCATATAAGTTTACATGATGATGAAGAGGAAGAAGCAGGAAGAGTTCGCTAGATGACATAATATCGGAACTAAATATATGAATCACCTTACCCCACATCTTGAATTAATGATTGAAAAAGAAGCATCAGATCTTTTTTTAACAGCCAATTCACCAGTTAAAATCAAAATAGATGGGAAAATTATCTCTGTAGGAAAGAAAGTATTATCGCCTGATATAACAAAAAAAATTGCACAAAGTATAATGAATAAGGAACAGCAAAAAATATTTAACAAAACTATGGAATGTGATTTTGCAATAGCTTTAAAGGATTCAGATCGCTTTCGTGTAAATGTTTTTAATCAGCGCGGTCAAGTAAGCATGGTATTCCGCCGAATCCAAAGTAAGATTCCAACGATAGAGGAGTTGGGCTTCCCTGAAATTCTTTCCGAAATGAGTTTGTTGAAACGCGGTTTGATATTAATGGTCGGAGCCACTGGTTCTGGTAAATCAACAACATTAGCTTCAATGATTGATCATCGAAACCGTAATTCTTCAGATCATATATTAACTATTGAAGACCCAATTGAATTTAGTCATGAAAATATAAAATCAATTATTAATCAGCGCGAAGTTGGCGTAGATACAAAATCATACGCAAATGCTTTAAAGGCGTCACTTAGAGAAGCACCCGATGTTATATTAGTAGGAGAAATTAGAAATAGAGAAACAATGGAAGCAGCGCTCGAGTTGAGTAATACAGGTCATCTTACGTTATCAACTCTCCATGCAAATAATGCGGGGCAGGCAATTGAGAGAGTTATTAATATGTTCCCTCAAGAAATGCACAAACAATTGTTAATGGATATGTCGCTTAATATCAGAGGGGTTATATCTCAAAGGTTAATTAGAACAAAAGACAGTAAAAGGTGTGCTGCTTTAGAAATATTGGTTATGACACCACACATTCAAGATTTAATACTAAAAGGTGATATTGAGGAAATAAGAATTGCTATGGAGGAAAGCGGTAAAAAAGGAATGCAGACTTTTGATGCCGCACTACATAATTTATACAAGGAAGGTAAAATTGAACTAGAAGAGGCATTAAATAACGCAAGTTCTAGAACAAATCTCGAAGCTAAAATTAATTTTGGTTAGATTCTTCACTTATTTTTTTAGCTATTAAACTGGACAACATTTTTTGCCTCGAAAACCGGGCCTTCAACACATACACGTTTCATTTGATCGCCACTATCAGTCTTAATCAAAACCGTACATCCAGCACA
>MDSX01026943.1_pt1 | contig 13142 bp, 10 predicted proteins | sample 811141 | NCBI WGS metagenome assembly MDSX01 (sample SAMN05326642, study PRJNA326480) | marine metagenome | isolation source: seawater | place: Atlantic Ocean: South East | collected 2010
ATAAGTACCGAAAGTGCTGGTAGGGCCGTTGTTGAAATGACTCCACTCTCCTTTCCAAGCATGTCTGAGTTGATCGGTGCTAAGATGCAGTCCTCTTGTATCCATGATTCCTTCATAATGTTCGTAAGCGTCCCAAACCGTAGCCTCTGGATAATCCAAAAATCCATCTTCATCAGGATCCCGCATAACCTGAAGTGTTCTTGCAAGTGCTAGAGCCCTATCTGTATCGACGAGCCCATGACCAACTCTCCAATCGTGACATCTGTTTGTATTTTCTGAAAGATAGCAATCCTCTGGAATATTATCGCAACTGTCATCATCATTGCCTTCTTCACATGAATTCCTTAGGAGTTCATAATGCGAGGTAAGTTCTAAGATTAATTCAATCTCATGCACTCTTGATTCATTCCTAGACTCCCAATCTTCGAATTGTAAGCCCATCGCAGCTTCTTCAAAATACAGACTATCGCCTTCGTCATGATCTTCGATTTGATAGTCAGCAGCCCCTAATGATGGAGCTGCAGCTAGGAGGAGTGTTGCAATTCCTCCGATATGAGGAGTTGCCATGCTAGTGCCCGATATTGCCATGTAGTACAAGTCGCCTTGAGTTCGAGTAGACGCATCAATCGCAGTGGCCCTTGGTGCTGTTGCCCAAATGTCTCTCCCTGGAGCGCCAATATCAGGCCATGTATGCTGTTGTGTATCCCAGCCTCTACTCGAGAAAGAAGTAACAGCACTGCCATCATGAGTTAGTGCGGCTACAGATATTGCAGAAGGCGTGTTTGCGTATACGTTAGTTCTCAAATCACTTTCCGACTCTTCTCCGCTCCCTCCACTATTTGAAGCAGCGAAAATAACAGCAACATCATTTTCATAAGTCAACATGTCGGTAAGTATTGTTACTGCATTGGAGGGGTTGTAATCTCCATTCGTACCCCATGAATTTGAAACTACTCGAATATTATATTCATTCAAACCTGGCCTACTATGCTGGTAAGTCCATTCAAGACCTTCTACCGCTGCAAAGATGGAAGCCCCATCCCCAGTTCCAAGTGCAACTATCGTCGCTCCTTTCGCCGTACCTAGCCTCCTACCTCCAGATGCATCACCATTTCCTGCTATAGTTCCTCCAACATGAGTTCCATGCCCGCTGGATGTATCCGAATTACAATTGGGGGCATCTACCCAAGCGAGGCCGGTCCATTTAGCAGACCAAATCAACTTCTCACCCGTCCATGGCTCCCCACAATCAAAGTCCGGATGTTCTCCATCAATCCCTGTATCAAGATCTACGGCAGTAGCGCCCTCACCATCGTATTCTTTTAGAGAAAGATCAGGTTCTGTTTTGAGGACCCCATCCGTACCAATTATGGCTCTATGCCATGCTTGACTGGCATTTACCCACGTTACAGTTTCATGCATCATCGATTCAGTGTCATCTTGATTCCCTGGCAGATAAAAGTGTTCAATGGGGACATTAAGCTCCATATGTTGTACTATTGAAAATGTCGATAATCGAGATATTTCCATCGACTTTCCAACGATTAGTCCGCCGTGGAGAGTCGACATTTCGGAAATCATTTCGATACCCATGGATTCCAGAGATTGCCAAACTGAATTATCTTGCTCACTAGTGAACTGAATAATCACTTCTAATTCGTCCTGTGATTCTAATTCAGAAATTAATTCATTACTCATTTTTGAGAAATCAGGTTGGATACTGTTGCTGGCATAAGCAATAGAGCCCGACATAGAAACCATCAGTGCTACCATTAGTAGTGCATAGAATCTAATATCTACTACGAATTTGCGACTCGGTTTCAATAAACTCCTATCCGGAACAAGAGTATACATATACTTCGGAATTTATGATAGCATAAAACATAAACAGTATCTTTGTGTAAACAATTATTCCCACCCATTATCTATAATGTTGGGAATAGTATCATTTATGGTTTCATTAAGTGGCTTCCATTTCATCCCAAGATCTTTTTCAGCTGGACCCGCATCCCAATATAGTTTATTTTTCAGGTGTCTTCTTGCCCAAGAAATACTGACTTTAGGATGAAATGCACAAACAAACAGTGCAATATAGTAAGGTAATTGCCTTACAGGCCATTTTCTTTTAGGGTATTTTTCTTTCAATACTTTAGAGATATCTGCCCACATCATTTCTCCCGCTACAGTAAGATATCGACCCTTATCTTCTCCCATTGTTAAAGCTCTGACATGAGCTTCTGCAACATCTCTTACGTCGACTATGTTTATTTGCATGGGTAGTATAATTGGTAATTCTCTATTAACAAGCATCATAATTACAGACAAAGATCCTCTCAAATGTCTCGGAGAAAGAGGCGGGCCAAAGACCATACAAGGATGAATTGTCACCATTTTAGGCCTTTTCCCCACATCTAATTCTTCATGCCATTCCCTAACAATCATTTCTGCACTATATTTTGCCAATCCATACGGGTTGTTTTCTATTGTAGCATCCGATGCAAAAGTCTCAGTGGTAAGTGTGACTCCATCTTCCCAATTTTCAGGTCTAATGGCAGCAGTCGACGAAGTATGAACAAATCTCTCAACAGTTTCACTTTTTTCAATAGCTTCAATCACATTTTTTGTTCCTATTACGCTTGGATCAATAATTTTCAATTGAGGATTATTTGATCTAACTATTACCGCGGCGGCCGTATGTATTACATCCGTGGTCCCAGCAATCGCCTTATCGACACTTTCAGAATCAAAAAGATCCATTTCAATAATTTCTAAACTGCCTCCTTCAACAATTTTCATATTTTTTAGATGATTGACCCTATCTGGATCGCCGGCATTTCTGACAGTAGCCCTAACCTTTTTCCCTTTTAGTAACAGATTAGCAACAACGTGACTGCCAATATAACCGCTGGCACCAGTGACCACTACGATTTCCTCGCTCATGACCTTACGACATGGCTACAGCACTTCGACTTACGCATTTATTATTCTTCTATGTCCTGATTGTCTTTACTTAGCCAACTCGGGGCCCACCAATTTAAATCACCCATTAATCTCATCGTAGAGGGTACTACCAATGCTCTAACTATGCTAGCATCTACAGCTACACCCAAGGCAAGCATAAATCCAAACTGTTTCATAATTACTACAGAAGAAATACCGAAAGCCGCGAAAACAGTAATCATTACTAAAGCCGCAGAAGTAATAATACGGCCACTTTTTTGCAATCCCACTGCTACTGCTTTTGTGTTATCTCCAGTTCGTTCCCACTCTTCATGTATTCTTGACAACATTAGGACCTCATAATCCATACTTAATCCGAATAAGATAGCAAAAATCATTACGGGAGTCGTAGGATCAATAGGTTGAGGCGTGAAATTCAATAATTCAGCCCCATTACCTAATTGGAAAACCCATACCAAAACTCCGAATGAGGCACTAACTGATAGAATATTCATAATTAATGCTTTTATTGGTAAAATTATAGATCTTACCTGCAAGAAAATTAGTATGTAGCTAGATATTAAAATAAATGCCAAAGCAATAGGCATTTTTTCAGCAACAGCATCTAAAATATCTTGATTATATGCTGCAATTCCGGCAATATGAACATCATCTTCTCCGTTAAATTGCAAATTCTTACTTTCAAGTGATCTGATACTCCTTACAACTTCTCTTGACTCCACACTAGATTGGTCTCCCTCTATCCCAACAACAAGTAAAACAACCCCTTCTCCGACAGCTGCTTCTTTGTGATAATTACGTTGTAGATTCAATATTTGCAACTCTTCTGAAGTTAAATTTGCATCATTAGATTCATCCCAAAATGAAATCACATCTTCTTGACTCATTGTGGAATCAAAGTGAGCATGTGAATAAACATAATTTGTCTGATCAATAGTCAGAATTTCTTTAGAAAATAGATATAAGTTTTGAAGATTTTCTTCAGAAAAAGGGTCAGTGCCATCTTCAATTTCAAACACAACGAGAGCGGTATTCGCTACATTTTCTGGCCATTTTTCATCTGTTAATTCCAGCCCATTTCTTGACTCATCATCAGGACTCAAAGCCTTCCAAGTTACAATGCCCCATTCTGCTTGAATAAATGGAGATCCAGCAATCAATAGTACCATGACTGCTGGAACAAGTACAGAAACAGGTCTTTCCATCACTCTTTCAGCAATTCTTGACCAAAAGCCATCATCTGCAACTTCATCATTCATAGAGAATGGAACTTTAAATGAATTAACTCGATCTCCTAACAGTGATAATACCGCGGGAAGTAAAACCATAGACGAAGTTAGTGCAACGAATGTCGCGCATATACCTCCCCAACCTAATGACGGTAAACCAGTATTTTCGAAAAACAGCATTCCCATTAATCCGACCATCACAGTCATCCCTGAGAAGAAGATAGCCCGGCCCGCTGTTGCACTTGTCATGGCAATGGCTGTTCTGTGATCACGCCCTCTGGCCAACTCTTCTCTAAATCTATTAACTATGAATAAAGAATAGTCCACGCTTAATCCTATTCCTAATAATGAAACGATATTATTGGCATAAACAGTAATATCATCAAAAATATATGTCAGTCCAGTAACTATTCCAACAGCAGCAAGAACAGTATAAACTCCAGTTAATACAGGTAAACCCGCTGCAATAAGGCTACCAAATACTAGTAATAATATTATTAAAGTCAGGGGGCCAGATATTAATTCAGCTTTAATTAATTCTTCTTCTAAAGTTAAATCAAATACTACATCAATTGCCAAATTACCTGTAACCCATTTTTCCATATTCTCAGGAGCATTTTCAGGCAATTCTATATCTTCAATCGTATCCTTTAAGAGAATTTTTGACTCATCTCTATCCATATTTAATTGAACTCTAATTCTAGACCAAGAATTATCTACCTCGCTGATTAAATTTGATTGATTTGCCTCATTAGTGAACCATGGATAATCTATGACCACATTATCATTATTTGCAAAAATTGACACAGTACTTTCCATGGCCAACCTAATATCAGCATCACTCGATACTCCATTAGGATGATGAAATAAAACGTAAAATTCCTGATATCCACTATCATTATCATCTGAAAACCCCGATGCAATGGTAGACCATCCATGTACGGATTCTAAATCTCCTTCTCCAAAACCTTCGATATATTTTGGTTCAAGTGTCATTAATCCAGCTAAACCGGCACCCAAGATTAATGTAGCAATCAAAACAACTTTTGCATTGTCATAGACAAAGCCACCTATTTTGTAGTACAGTCTATTCTCTAAAACTGACGGTTCTGTGGTGCCTTCCATGGCGTGCCCGAATGACTTTTAATATTAAAATAACAAGTGTTAAAAATTACACTTAATGAAATAAGAAAACTACTTTTTAGCATAGTTGCGCTACAGAATCTACAATCAAACTGGGACTTTGCGGCGCATTTGCAGCATCTTCTGCAGTTGCTTCTCCCGAAAGAACGAGAATACCATGTACTCCTGCTCTATCTGCCATTTCCATATCTGTATACAGACGGTCACCAACCATTGCGCAGGCATTTGTTTCCAAGCCCAATTCATTTATTTTGTGTAAAATCATCCCTGGATTCGGTTTCCCACAAATGTGCTTAGGAGTTACACCGGTTGTAGCTTCAAATAGTGCCAAATAAGCGCCAGTATCAGGTAAACCTCCATTAGGAGACGGGCAAACCATATCGGGATGACTTACTACCAAAGGAACTCCATTATGTAAGTAAATAGAGGCCTTAGTCAATTTTTGATAAGTTATTTCAGTATCATATCCTAATACTACATATTGTGGTTCTTCGGAACGAGTATTGACCCCGGCTTCTTCTAACATCTCTTTCATTCCTTCAGTCCCTACAAGATATGTTTCAGATATATTTTCAACCTTGAGCCAAGATAGTAAGTCATGAGTGGAAAGTAATATCTCTTCCTTAGTGGCAGGAATTCCCATTTTTTCCAACTTCAATAAATACTGATCTACTGACTTACTAGAATTATTTGATAAAAAGAATCTTTTGATACCTCTTTTTTCTATACGATTCAAGAAATCAATAGCGCCTTTAATTAGATTATCTCCCATGTAAATGGTGCCATCAAGATCAAGAAAAATTGCATTAATATTTTCTAAATCAGAATTTATTTTTCTCATAAAAAGAACCCCTAAGGAAGTAGTAATGTTTTCATTAAAAACCAAGGACTCCATAATATTTTTTGACTTTCTTTACTGGCAATCATTTCTGACATCATTTTACCTATTTCTTCCTTTTTCGATGCTTTCTTGACGAACCAATTAGTCAAAAGCTTCCACTTCATTACTTTCTGTAATGTTTTTGAATTAGTTAATTCGGAACCCAAAGCCCCCCATAATTCATTCATATATTCAATAGCAGCATCTTCAGGAAAACCATCTTTATGTAGGTCTTTATTAAAATGAGTAGAAGTTAATTTTGCCGATAATAAAGCGTTTCCTATACCTTCGCCACTAAAAGGGTCGACTAAACTAGCAGCATCTCCTACACAAAGAGCACCAGCCATCGCAGCTCTTCTTGGTTGGAATGGGTATGGAGATTTTTTCCTTGGGGAACCGAATGGCAATTGCCAACCTTTTTCAGAACCTGGGACCAATGTCGCATTAGCAAATCTTTCTTTGAATCTAGGATGTTCATTAATAACCCATTTTTGAATCTTTTTAAGTGATTTCTTTTTATCTGCTTTTAGTTTTCTATGTTCTGAAATCAGCATCCCAATTCCAACATTAACTCTATTTCCTTGCACTGGGAATAACCAAAAATATCCCGGTAAAACTTCATCAATAAAATGAATCTCAATAGGCCCCTCTTCTCCTCCTAACCCTTCTACATCATCCCAATATTCACGATAACCTCCACAGAAATGATCATCATCTCGATGAGGCTCATTATGTACTTCAGTAATGACTCGTGAAACGGGACAATTATATCCGCCCGCTCCAATAGTAAGTGCCGAAGTAAAAGTCATATTTTCATTTCCAGACCTCTTTCCACCTATATTTCCTGTAATTCCTGAAATTTTATGCCCGTTTTCAGTCTTTTCAATAGTTATTTCATTGACCGAGAAATCTTGAATAACAGAACCGCCATTCTCTCTGACAATTTCTTGACCTCTCTTAAACATCATATAGTCAAATTGCATTCTTGGTAATGAATAGCCTGACTGTAAACCCATCTTTTCATATGATTCTTTAGGAAGCATTACCCGAACTTCAGAACCATTTGCACTACCAAAAACAATCGAATCTACTACGTAATGTGGCGTAGACTCGATCATATCTAATACTCCTAATTCTTTTACATGAGATAATGATTTTCCTCCTACAGCGTCACCACAGATTTTATCTCGTGGCCAAATTTCTTTTTCCAATAGAAGTACCTTGCATCCATTCAACGCATTATACGCAGCAGCAGCAGAACCCCCAGGTCCCCCGCCAACAACAATCACGTCAAAATGACTATTTGATTCAGGAATTTTTCCCGAATCAATTGGTTTTTTCCACTCGTCCATCTTCTCGCCGGTACGTCGGAAGTATACACAGGCATTGAATATATGCTATAGGCTATATTGGAAAGCGACTTAGCGGAGCCCATGGCAGACACAGTATACATTATCCAAACAACACTTTCTGGAGGATTAAATGAAGCAGAAGTAGGATACTGGGCACAATCAATAATCGATACAAAATTGGCAGGATGCATTAATTCAAGAAAAATAACTTCAATATTTAGATGGCAAGGCGAAATCCAAAGCAAACAGGAGTGGCAAGTCCAGATAAAAACCACTAAAAAATTAAAAGATGAATTAATTTCAAAAATAAAATCTGAACACTCTTATGATAATCCAGAGATACTATGCTGGCCTACTGATTCTACAAAAGAATATTCAGATTGGATTAAAGGAGATTAAAACTTGCTTAAATTAGCAAAAAAAGTTCCCCTGACTACGTGGAGTTCAAATGACCCTATGTCAACTAGGCCGAAACCAAAAACTCTCTTAATTTTAATAATCGGTTTATGGATATTTGGAACTGGAGACGCAGTAATTATAGCTGCAGGACTTGGAGTGGCTCCTTGGACAGTTTTGGCCCAAGGGATAGGGAATCAATTGAGTTGGACCATAGGTGAAGCAACATTTTTCATCAGCGTAATAGTACTTTTTTTATGGATCCCACTCAAAGAGAAACCAGGAATTGGTACAATTTTAAATGCTATTCTCATAGCAGCTGCAATTGATATTATGGAACCAATACTTCCTCATCCAGAAGAACTATTATTCCAGATTATCCAAGTATTATTAGGTACGATTTTAGTAGGTATAGGTAGCGGCTTCTATCTTACTGCTAATTTAGGTCCAGGCCCTAGAGATGGTTGGATGACAGGTATTCAAAGAATTACAAAAATACCTATCGGTAAAATCAGAACTACTATCGAAATAGTAGTTCTTTCAATCGGATGGCTGTTAGGAGGCATTTTTGGAATCGGTACAATCATTTTTGCAATTTTGATAGGCCCAATAGTAGCATTATTTTTACAATTAACAGGCAATATTTGGGGTATTAGTAGTATAGATCAACCCAACGATTTAGCAACGCCTGAAAAACTGTAGAATGAAACTAATGTTTGTGTATGCCCCACTCCATTAATGTTCGATAATTGATCAAGTATAGAATCTCCTAAATTAGCCATATCTTTTGCAACTACTTCAACAATAAAGTCCCATTGTCCAGTAACAATATGAACTCCAACTACGAAAGGCATTTTACAAATCTCTTCTGCAACAAATCTCCTATCAATTTCATCCCTTTGTCCCACCCAATTAGCTAGTATAAATCCATGAAGCGGCCACCCTAATTCTTTACGATTAATTTCCACTGAGAATTTATCTATCACTCCTCTTTCCTGCAATCTTCTTATTCTATCATGTACAGTTACTCTTGGCATGCCTAATGCATCCGCAATCGCTTGTGTCGTTGCCCTAGAATCATCATTCAACATTTTCAAAATACCAGAATCTTTAGCATCTAAGTTCGAGAAAGGCATAATACGACGCTGCGGTGTATCTTTCATAGTATTACCGACAAAAAGTCGAGTAATTAGCATCAAACCGTCATTTTCTCGACATACTCACTCTAATATCGCCGTTTAGTTGATTTGTAAGCACCCCTTCCGACATATATGGCAAGTGATGAAACCGACAAAAAATTCGCAACTAAAGCAGTACATTCAGGAACCAATGCAATCGGAGGAGGCGTGAATACCCCAGTCTTCCTTTCATCAACATACCATCTAACTGATGAGGCATATGCAGGTTGGGCAGCTGGTGCTCAACATACTATGCTATACGCTAGATTATCTAGTGTTAATTCTGAGGCAGTCGCGGCAAAATTAGTTGCTATGGAAGGAGCAGAAGACGGTGAAGTGTTTGCTAGCGGAATGGCCGCCGTATCGACTACTTTGCTAGGTCTACTATCAAGTGGAGATCATGTAATAGCTAGTAATGACGTATATGGAGGGACATATGGTCTACTAACAGAAGACTTACCTCGATTTGGAATAGAGGTGACCATGGCTGATATGCGAGACCCTTCATCATATGAAGCGGCTATTCAAGAGAACACCAAGATGATCTATGTAGAAACATTATCAAACCCTGTAATGAAAGTATGTGATTTAGATGCAATGTCAGAAATAGCCAAACGACATGATCTTATTTCAGTGGTTGATAATACATTTGCATCTCCTTGGGGCTGTAATCCAATAAAGCATGGATTTGATTTGGTAATCCATTCAGGAACGAAGTATTTAGGCGGTCACTCAGATCTTATTGCAGGATTTGTTGTAGGAAAGAAAGATCTAATTGCACAAATTTTCCCGAAAAAAGTACATTTTGGAGGCGCTGCAGATCCACACATGTGCTATCTTTTAGAGAGGGGAATGAGGACACTACATGCCAGAATGCCAATCCATACTGCTAATGCGGCAGAACTAGCAGAAAGACTTTCAAAACATCCAATGATAGAGAGCGTAAACCACATTTCTTTATCTGATTATGATGATTTCGAACTAGCTAAAACAATAATGCCGAAAGGAAGTGGGATGTTAGCATACGTCATTAAAGGAGGAGACATAGCATCTCTCAAATTTATGAAATCATTGAAAATGACATTAGAAGCAACTAGTCTTGGAGGTGTAGAAAGTCTTGTAGAGTGTCCATTTAATTCCAGCCATATGTTTGTGCCAGAAGAAGTTAGAATGGAAGCAGGAGTCGTACCTGGATTTGTTAGAATGAGTGTGGGAATCGAAGATATAGAAGATATCTGGAATGATATTGAACAAGCATTGTTATCCGCAACCGAATTATTAGAATCACGCGCTTGAGTGATCAATATGGATACCCAAATGCTCATTGCAGCATTGATATTTATCATACCAATGTGTTTCACCCCAGGTCCTAATAATATCCTTTGTGCAGCACATGGCTCTCAGTATGGTTTTCGTAATACATTACCTCTCATAATGGGTATGGCAATAGGTTGGTCTGCATTGGGATTATTTGTTGGCGGAGCAACGGTATTCATTGAGAAAAACCAATCATTTTTCGATGCATTGACAGTTGTAGGCGCAATATATATCGCTTATCTGGGTTACAAAGTATGGCAATCATCTCCAATGTCTGAAGACGAAAAAGAAAGTACAAGACTCGGAATAAAGACTGGCTCAATTATTCAATTAGTAAATGGTAAAGCATGGATTCATTTCTTGGTACTAATGACTCAGTTTGGTACTATATTTGGAACAACCTTCGCAGCCAAAGCCACACTTGTCCTCATAAATCTTGTATTTGGTCTTCCGGCAGTAATGTCTTGGGCTGCATTCGGTACTCAGTTGAGGAAATTATTTTCAACTCCTAAATCAGCTAAGATTCTGAATAGAATAATGGGATCCTCATTAGTAGCAGTTGCAATTTGGATAGTAGTCTGATTCTAGTTCATGGCTCAGATAGTTTACCTGCTCCTGAGATTTCTGCTAATTTTTTCATTGCGACGATATATTCTTTTTTAGCTTCTTTTTTATTTTCAATTAATATTTTTTCAGCAGAATTCCATAACATCTTCAAAGCAGGAACCCAATCGCTACCTTTGTCTCTTGAAGAAGAATCGAATCGCCAAGCATCTGATTCGGTTCTTTCATGCACAACTAGCCACGCCCAACCCATAGCAGACTCCAAACCTCTGCCTTTTCTTGCCATTGAGACAGTTGATGCAATGCCATCGTCTCCAGCTTTTCGAATTAACTTATCAGCGAAATTTAAAGGAACAGGCAAATCATCAGTCTTCCATGGCAATAGATCAAGCTTCTTAGCAGTAGAAAGATTCGAACCTAATTCGCGCAAAAAAGCACCAAAACCTTGCTTTCTTTGCAACTGTCTTCTATAAATTTGTTCGCATTCAACACCTTCTAAAGCAAACATTTCTTTTAGGACCAGCACCCCATGTTCTTCCCACAAAGAAACTAATACCGGATGACAAGAACTTTCTTCAAATCGCACGACATTATCTTCAAGTTCGAAAGTCAAACCATCTTGTCTTACATGAATCCCTGATTCTAAACTATCTAGTATCACTGAAATAGCAGCCCTTTCATTATCACTTCCTGACAGATATTGTAAAAATTCTTCTTTAGAATCCTCATCAAACCAATTAGCTCCCGTAACAAATCCATCATCTATAGAATTCAAAATACTTGTTCTACATTCTCTAGCTAATATCGAATCTTCAATTGCCATCGACATCCATGCCAAAATAATCTCATCTAATTTTTCTAAACCCTTTGGAGGTAGTGGCTTATCTTCAGGCCATCCAGCAGGCCTCCATATCCATTCTGCCTTAACAATTTCAGAAATTTTAGGAGGTAACATCGTCAATGCAATAGAAGGAATAAAGGCCTCTTCTGGTTTAGCTAGAGAACTTTGTGATAATCCAGCAACAACTCCATTTTGGAATGTAATTTTCAACCATCCCGTATCTGTAAATACATTATTAGTTACTGTTTCTTCATCTAAACCTTTAGACCATTTAATTTGATTACCAGTGAATTTAATAGAGGCATTTTCTAGAGCAGCATCTATCCAATCATCAGGTGCCAAGGGTGACATACCAGTATATTCAAACCCATTTTTCCAAGAGAAATACCAATGACCAGATTTTGCATGATCATCCCATACTAATAATCTAAGTTTATGGTGATTAAAATTCTGAATCCCTGCCTGATGAGATTGTTTTCCATTCCCTCTACGTATGAAACTTGAAGAGCCATATACTGGATTATTGAAAACAGAAACAGTAGAAAGATCTCCATCCAAAGCTGCCAACAGACTTCCTGCAAGTGAACGTGAAACGACGCATCCACGCCTCTTAACCATCCTTTTTGCTAACCATCTCCTGTTGTGCCGTTTAGTTGCAACATAGTCTATTTCTTTGAGACTTGCTGCCATCATATCTCTCCTAGATCTCCCCAAATCTACATTTATTTTTGGTAAGAAAATATGCGGATTTTCAAGTAAAGCATCTAAATCCTTTTCCAACCTCTGTTGAATCTGCTTTGATGCCTTTTTTATGCCTCTGACTTTGACCTTTTTTCTGCGATTTTTATCGCCGGGAAAACTTACTTCAGCGGGTCCTCGAGCCATATTGTACAAACCTCCGAAACGATTCTTACGCTTGAGTTCGTCGATTTAACGCTCAAACAAATTTTCTTCTTTCAAATGCCTCTAATTCGTTCTCATTCATATTGGCTGGTATTATCATACAATGAATCCATCCACCTTCTAATTTTGAAAGTTCAGATAATTTTCCAGCATGAACTTTTTCGTCTTCCATAGAAATATCAGTCAACAAGATTCCATTCCATTCGCCTACAGGTATATTCAAAATTTCGAATGAGTAATGTTCAGAAGCCATTTTTCCAGCCATTTTCTTTAGAAGATCTATGGCTTCATCTGGCTTCATTGGACTAGGTTTATGTAAGCCCATACCAGTAGGATCAAGATCTAATAATACAAGAGTATGTAAATTATTTTCATAAT
>MDSX01037309.1_pt1 | contig 13139 bp, 13 predicted proteins | sample 811141 | NCBI WGS metagenome assembly MDSX01 (sample SAMN05326642, study PRJNA326480) | marine metagenome | isolation source: seawater | place: Atlantic Ocean: South East | collected 2010
ATTATTATTTTTAATATTTTTTCGTAAGTAAATTTTATTTAATAGATAAATAATACCTTTCGTTGAAGGGTGGTGTCCTGTTCCAAAACCAAGTCCAGGTGGTATTATAATATTTTTAAAAATATTAAATTTTGTTGTGTTTTTACTTTCTAAGTATGTAAAACGCGCAATATTAACTGGTTTTAGTGGTTTAATATTATTTTTATAAATATTTTTAATATTATTTCTTTTTAATAATATTTTTTTTTGCTTAATTTTAAAATTTATTACTATTGTTTCTAGTAAACTACTTTTAGGTTTTTTGATGAAAAATGCATAAGTCTTATAAGATTTTGGCCGTAATGTAGTAGAATTTTTTTCTGCATCTAAAGATGTAATAGTTGCATTATGAGCAATAAGGAGTTCTTCAATATTTTCTCTACATTGGTCATCAAGCTTGAGTTCCAATACCCAAATAAATTTCAATGTATTTCTATATTTTTTCTATAAAAGTTAGTATTAATTTTTTTTCTCCTGCTTTTTCAAAATCTACAGTAGCTTTATCTCCATCAATCTCTATTATTTTTCCATATCCAAATTTTTGATGAAAGATTCTTTCCATTAATTTAAAATTACTATCGTTATTGCCATATTTATTATCTTCATAGTGATTTATTACTTTTTTATTGTTTGCAAGCAACCATTCAGAGGCTATTGAAGACTTAAAATTATAGTTATTAGAGAATGAAGAAAACCTATTAATATTTTTTTCAGGAAGTTCATCTAGAAACCTTGATGGTATGCAGTCTATCCACTGACCATGAGTTAATCTAGAATTTGCATTAAATATCCATACATCACTTTTAGCACGAGTAATACCTACATATGCCAACCTTCTTTCTTCTTCTAAGCCACTTTCTCCGTTTTCATCTATAGACCTTTGGTTGGGAAATAAACCTTCTTCCCATCCTGGTAAAAACACTAATGGAAATTCTAGGCCTTTCGCTGCGTGAAGAGTCATTATTTTAGCAGTTTCTAGATTTTGATTATTAGCTCCTTCCATAACAAGTTGAATATGTTCTAAAAAGTTTTGAAGTGATTCAAATTCATCTATTGCATTTACTAATTCTTTAAGATTATCTAATCTTCCAGGAGCTTCTATAGAGCGATCTTTTTTTAGCATTTCTATATAACCAGATTCTTCTAAAACAATTTCTACAAGTTCACCTAATTTTTTTCCTACTAAGTCAATTCTCCATTTATCTAAATTTTTAGAAAATAATCTAATAGTCGAAGTTACTTTTGAGCTTAGTTCATCAGTTTCAGATAATTTTCTTCCTGCCATTTCTAAGCTTAATTTACTAGATCTAGAATATTGCTCAATCTGTCTAATAGTTTTGTCACCTAACCCTCTTTTAGGCTTATTAATTATTCTTTCATAAGCTAATTGATCGTCAGATGAATTAATTAATCTTAGATAAGCAATAGCATCTCTAATTTCCATTCTTTCATAAAATCTCAGACCTCCTACTACTTGGTAAGGAAGACCAATTTTTAAAAACCTTTCCTCAAATGTTCTAGTTTGAAAACCAGCTCTTACTAATATTGCTACATTATTTATACTATTATTATTTCTTTGATATGCTTCAATCTCATCACTAATAGATTCAGCTTCTTCTTTTCCATCATAGACAGTTCTTATATTGATTTTGTTACCCATGTCTCCATCTGTCCATAGAGTTTTGCCAAGTCTACTCTGGTTTTTAGATATCAATCCTGAAGCAGCAGCAAGGATATTTCCAGTAGATCGATAATTCTCTTCAAGTCTAATAGTTTTAGTATTTTGAAAGTCTTTTTCAAAATTAAGTATATTACTTACATCTGCTCCTCTCCATGAATAAATGGATTGGTCATCATCACCTACAGCACATAAATTTTTATGTTTTTCAGCTAGGCTTTTTAGCCAATAATACTGCGACGCATTTGTATCTTGAAACTCATCAACTAAGATATACTTAAATTTATTTTGATATAAACTTTTAATATCAGAGTTTTTTTTGAAGATAGTAATTACATGGAGTAGAAGATCTCCAAAATCAGCTGCATTAAGGGTAATTAACCTATTCTGATATAATTGATATAGTTTTATAGCCTTATTATTAGCGAAGTCTGTTCCACTATGAAATGCATCTTTTACATCGTTTGGGTTTAGTCCCATATCTTTCCATCTTTGAATAATTGATAATAAACTTCTTGCAGGCCATCTTTTCTCATCTATATTTTCTAGTGAAAGTAATTGTTTTATGAGTCTAATTTGATCATCCGTATCAATAATAGTAAATGTATTTTTAAGGTTTACTAGCTCAGCATTTGCTCTTAATATTCTTGCAGCTAAAGAATGGAATGTTCCTAGCCACCAACCAGCAATTGAATTTCCAATCATATGTTCAACCCTCATCCGCATTTCATTTGCAGCTTTGTTTGTAAATGTTACTGTGCAAATTTCTGACGGACGAGCTATATTATTTTGTAAGATATAAGATAGTCTTGAAGTCAGAACTCTTGTTTTGCCAGTTCCTGCACCAGCTAAAACAAGAAGGGGACCATTTACTATTTCAACAGCCTCTTTTTGGGCATCATTTAGTTCTGAAAAGTGATTTGTATTTTTATTTATCATTAGTAACCGTATTTTTTAAATTGCTGACCAACCACCATCTAGCATTAGGGTATGTCCTGTTACGATTGAGGATGCGTCAGAGGCAAGAAATAAAATACCACCTGCCATCTCTGAAACTTCAGCTAATCTTTTTAATGGAGTCCTATCTATGATATGATTTAATTTATCTTTATTTGCATTTAGATCTTTTATGAGTCTAGTTTTTGTATAAGTTGGACCAATTGAATTTACTCTTATACCTTTTTCACCCCATTCATTTGCAAGAGATCTGGTAAGATTTACAATTGCCCCTTTTGAAGCATGATAAGGAGAATTAGGAGCTGGTCCCCCTCCTGTAACACCCATAATAGAAGAAATATTTATAATAGAACCTTTATTATTTTTAAACATATACCTAGATGCAGTTCGACAACAAATAAAACTACTAGTTAAATTAAGTTTAATTATATTTTCAAAATCTTCTGTTTTCATTTCTTCTGCAGCATTCCTATTAGCAGTTCCAGCATTATTTATAAGAACATCTAAAGATCCAAAATGAGAGGATATATTATCAAACACTTCTATAATTTTTTTTTCTATAATAACATCAAGTTCCCAGGCTTTTGCATCTATACCTGCATCTATTAATTCATCTTCTAGTTTACTAGCAGATTTAAAATCTTTATCAGTAATAGCAATTTTTCCTCCTGCTTTTCCACATGCTATAGCTGCTACTCTACCAATTCCTTGGGCTGATCCAGTTATAACTATAGTTCTATTTTTTAAACTAAATAACTTAAATACATCAAATTTAGATGCGGAAGGCATAGTAAAACCTGATACTTCATCAATTATTTCATCATTTTTCATATTAAAATCCTCAGTATATTAAAATTTTCCATATTTTAGGTAGGCCTCTTTAGGGTCTATGCCATTTAAAATAGCTTTACGCATTTTATTCTCAGAATTTAAATCATTTTTTGCCTTAATTATAATCTTATTAATAATCTCATGAGGGATAATTACTATACCATCTTCATCTGCTATAAGATAATCACCTGTATCAATTTTGACATTACCAATGATAATAGAAGCTCCCATTTCCTCAACTATCCATCTACCAGCTACATCTTTTGGTGTATTAAAGCGACAATAAATAGGTAATTTAATTTCTGTTTTTATTCTTGTAACATCTCTACATCCGCCATCTGTAATATATCCTCTAATATTTTTAAGTTTAAGTGTTTCCGCAGATAATTCTCCCATAAGGGCTATTTCATGATTATTTGGCTGACAAACTATAATTGAATTATCTTTAGCTTTAGATAGAAAATTAGTCCAAGATATTAAAGAATCTTCATCTCTTAAATTTTTTTTAAGAGACCCCGATATAGTCCAAATCTTTCCAGCGATTGTGCTTTCAAATTTTAAAGGTCTTATCTCATTTGGAAGAGTTTGATGAAGATAATTTTCAATTCTAAGTGCATCATGCACTATAGAAGAATTTAGTAATAATAATTCTTCTATAATTTGTCCTTCATTTAGCATAGATAATCTACAAATAAATTATTTCTTGGTTGGGTTAGGAAAATCAGTTTCTATATTGCAGCTATTAGTTTTAGAATCAAATTCACCGGAACATAAAAGATTGAAAGGATTTAACTCATTAAAAGAATATTCACTACAACTTACAAAGAATACTAGTGAAGCTAAAATAAGGAATTTTTTTAGTATAAATACTACTTTATTAATAATGAAGATATTTAGACCCCTTTAAAAAAAATTAGACTAGAAAAATAGCCATTAATACAACTAGAGCAATGACTCCAATGGTTCCATATGCACTTAATTTTACAAAAGTTTTCCATGTATTTACATGTTCTTGAAAATATTTTTCTTTATCGTAAGACATTAAATATACTCCGTAATTTTTATATCAGAAACTATGTTTATTATATAATATCAAATAAAAAAAAATAATACATTTTTATTTAAATTTAAATATAAATCATTTTATATATTAATTAATTTTAATTTTATAATAACCTTGATTTACATTAAATAGATTGCTAAATGATTATGATAAATATTATTTATGTTATAATATAAGTAATTAATAGTTTAATTTTACTAAGAGGTTCTATAAATGCGTATTGTTAAAACTTTAAAAATTATCTCTAGCTCATTCCTTACAATATTTATTTCCAATCAGGCTTTTTCACAGGAAAATATGGGGGCAGCTCATCCATGGGGATTAAACCTTAGGGAAGCTTTTTCTCCAGTTATGGCCGATATGGTTTCTTTTCATAATGGTTTGATTTGGCTTATTACTGCAATTTCATTATTTGTTTTAGTGTTATTAGCTATTATTTTTGTTAAGTTTAATACAAAAGCTCATCCAAAGGCTACTAAGACTACACACAACACATTTCTAGAAATAGCGTGGACAGCAATTCCAGTTTTAATTTTAGTTATAATGGCTGTTCCATCTTTTAAGTTGCTTTATAAAGCCGATGTAATTCCTGAAGCACATATGACATTAAAAGCAATTGGACATCAATGGTATTGGTCATATGAATATCCAGATCATGGTAATTTTACTTATGATGCTTGGCTTGTTCAAGATAAGGAAGATATTGAAGGTGAGGATAGACCTTTTACTAGATTATTAACAACCGATACAAGAGTTGTTGTTCCTGTTGGCAAAGTAATAAGAGTTCAAATCACTGCTACTGATGTATTACATAGTTGGGCAGTACCATCGTTAGGCGTCAAAAAAGATGCGATGCCTGGAAGATTAAATGAATTATGGTTTCAGGCAGATAGAGAAGGAATTTTTTATGGTCAATGTTCAGAATTATGTGGAACAAACCATGGATATATGCCTATAGAAGTTCATGCTGTTTCAGAAGAAGAATTTTTAGCTTGGATTGAAGAGGCAAAAGAAAATTATGCTAAAGTGGGCGAAGACCTTAATTTAGCTAAAATAAAAGAATAGTATTTTAATATAAAATAGAAGAGGTAAAATATGGCTACTACAACTGATACACATGATCATACACCAACAGGTTTTCGTCGTTGGGCATATTCTACAAATCACAAAGATATAGGATCTATGTATATTATTTTTGCTGTCATAGCAGGAGTGATTGGCGGAGTTATGTCAATGATTATGCGAACAGAATTAGCATATCCAGGCGATAGTATACTAGGTGGTGATTACCAGATGTATAATGTTTTAACTACTGCCCATGGATTAATTATGATCTTCTTTATGATTATGCCAGCTATGATTGGTGGATTTGGAAATTGGTTTGTTCCTATAATGATAGGAGCTCCAGATATGGCTTTTCCTAGAATGAATAATATTAGTTTTTGGCTATTAGTACCTGCATTTATATTATTATTAGCTAGTCCTTATGTGGGTGGAGGAGCTGGAACAGGTTGGACTATTTATCCTCCTTTATCTTCTACAGTAGGACATGCTTCTCCTGCCGTAGATATGGCAATTTTATCACTACATTTAGCTGGTGCTTCTTCAATATTAGGTGCAATTAATTTTATAACTACAATTTTCAATATGCGTGCTCCTGGAATGACTCTTCATAAAATGCCTTTATTTGTATGGTCAATACTAGTAACTGTTTTCTTACTAGTTTTATCTCTTCCTGTTCTAGCAGGAGCCATAACCATGTTACTTACTGATAGAAACTTTGGAACAGCATTTTTTGCCCCTGAATTAGGAGGAGATCCAATGCTATTCCAACACTTATTTTGGTTCTTTGGACATCCTGAAGTCTATATACTTATTTTACCAGCTTTCGGTATGGTAAGTCATATTGTATCAACTTTTTCAAATAAACCTGTTTTTGGATATTTAGGAATGGCTTATGCCATGGTTTCAATTGGCTTTGTAGGCTTTGTTGTGTGGGCGCATCACATGTATACAGTTGGTATGGATGTTGATACTAAAGCATATTTTACTGCTGCTACCTTAGTAATTGCAGTACCTACTGGTATTAAAATCTTTAGTTGGATTGCTACCATGTGGGGTGGATCAGTAAGCTTTAAAACACCTATGTTATTTGCAGTAGGATTTATATTCTTATTTACTGTAGGTGGTGTGACAGGAGTAGTTCTAGCGAATGCTGGTTTAGATACTGTTATGCATGATACATATTATGTTGTTGCTCATTTTCATTATGTTTTATCTTTAGGTGCAGTTTTTGCATTATTTGGTGGATTTTACTACTGGTTTGGCAAAATATCGGGAAGACAATATACAGAATGGATGGGTAAGGTACATTTCTGGTTGTTATTTATTGGTGTTAACCTAACATTCTTCCCTATGCATTTCTTAGGTTTACAAGGTATGCCCAGAAGAATTCCTGATTATCCAGATGCTTATGCAGGATGGAACTTAGTTGCTTCAGTGGGAGCTTATATTTCAGCTATATCTATTATTTGGTTTTTAATTTTAGTATTTAGAACATTATATTCAGGAGCAAAATGTCCAGATAATCCATGGGGAGAAGGAGCAGATACATTAGAGTGGAAGACTTCATCTCCACCTCCTTTCCATACATTTGAGGATTTACCTGAAATTAAATAATTGAGAAAGATATTTTGTATATATGGTTGCCTACAGTAGAAGTGAGAAACTGAAAATGGACGTTAATCATTCAACTGCAGGAGTAGGCGATTATTTTGAATTATTAAAGCCTAGAGTTATGTCTCTTGCTATATTTACTGCCATAATTGGTTTGTTGCTTACTCCTAATCAAATACATCCTTTTTTAGCTATTTTTTCTATAATAGCTATTGGTGCAGGTGCAGGTGCGGCAGGGGCTATTAATATGTGGTATGATAGAGATATTGATCTTATTATGGATAGAACTAAATCTAGACCAATACCTTCAGGTAGAGTTAAACCAGAAGAAGCTCTCACACTAGGAATAGTATTATCAATTTTTTCAATAATATTACTTTTTGTTGCCTCAAATTATATAGCTGCAGTATTTTTATTTATGTCGATAATATTTTATATCTTTATTTATACCGTATGGTTAAAAAGATATACTCCACAGAATATTGTTATTGGAGGAGCGGCGGGAGCTCTTCCTCCTGTTATTGGTTGGTTTGCAGTTTCACAAGAGTTTAGTTTTTTTCCAATTATTTTATTTATGATAATATTTATGTGGACTCCTCCTCATTTCTGGGCTTTATCTTTATATAGATCTGAAGATTATCAAAAAGCTGGTATACCAATGTTACCTGTTGTTAAAGGAAAAAAAATTACTAGAATTAATATTATACTTTATTCTTTATCATTAATAATAGTTTCTCCATCTCCATGGTATTTTGGCTTTTTAGGCAATATTTATGGCCTTATATCTAGTTTATTAACAATAGTTTTCATATATTTATCCTGGAATGTATATAGAAAAAAAATTGGTTCGGAACCCATTTTATTTAAGTATTCTATTTTATATTTGTTTTTATTATTTATGATAATGCCAATAGATAAATATATTTATATTTGGATTAATTAATATGGAAAATAAACTTAAAGAAAAAAATAATTCTAAATTAAAAAAAAAGAACTGGATTATAGCTGGTTTAATAATATTTATAATTCTTAGTATTTATATTATTTCATTTATAAAAATTGGTGGTTAATATTAATGAACAAGAATTCTAAATTTACTGCTATATTTGTAGTTTCTATAGTATTAGGAATGATAGGTCTATCTTATGCTGCTGTTCCTTTATATGATTTATTTTGTAGAACTACAGGCTTTGGGGGTACTCCAGTTGCACTTAAAGAAGATAAGAATTTAAAAAATTTTCCATTAGTAAATATTACAGTAAAATTTAATTCAGATGTGGCGGGTGGGTTGAAATGGAAATTTATGCCAGTAGAACGGCAAGTTATGGTAAAAACAGGTACTAATAATTTAGCTTTTTATAAAGCAAAAAATTTATCTGATTCAAAAATAACTGGTGTTGCTACCTTTAATGTAACTCCACCAAAAGTAGGAAAATATTTTTCAAAAATAGATTGTTTTTGTTTTGAAGAACAAACATTAGAAAGTGGACAAGAAGTAGAAATGCCAGTTAGTTTCTTTATCGATCCTGAGATAGCTACTGATCCAAACACTCAAGAAGTAAAAACTATTACTTTGTCTTATACTTTTTTTAATACGGGTGAAAAAAGTGAATATGAAGGTAAAATAAATAAAAATTCTAGTGCAAAAAATTAATAACTTAATATAATATAAAAAAAATATAGGGAGATAAATAATGTCATCTAAAGCTAATCATCCATATCATCTAGTTGACCCAAGTCCTTGGCCTTTAGTAGGAGCTATATCAGCATTAGTTTTAGCTGTAGGGGCAATTATGTATATGCATGAAATAGATAGTGGCATAGTTATGGGTATAGGCTTGATTATGTGCCTTGGAACTATGGCTGTTTGGTGGAGAGATGTTATTAGAGAAGGTGAGCATGGAGGCCATCACACAACTACAGTTCAATTAGGCTTAAGATATGGAATGGTTTTATTTATCGCATCTGAAGTTATGTTTTTTGTAGCCTGGTTTTGGGCCTTTTTCGATGCTAGTCTATATGCTAATGAGGCAATACAAGTATCTAGAGTTGAGCATACCGGAGGTACCTGGCCGCCTCAAGGAGTAGAAGTTTTTGACCCGTGGCATTTGCCTCTAATAAATACGGTAATTTTATTAACTTCTGGTACTACTGTTACCTGGGCCCACCACGCTTTAAAAGAAAACAAAAGAGGAGGATTAATCTGGGGATTAAGTCTAACAGTTTTATTAGGTGTATGTTTTACAGCCGTTCAAGCCTATGAGTATGGTCATGCAGCATTTGGGTTTACTGACGGTATTTATTCTTCAACTTTCTTTATGGCAACAGGTTTTCATGGTGCTCACGTATTAATTGGTTCGATCTTTTTAATTGTTTGCCTAGGAAGAGCTTTAGTAGGTCATTTTAAACCAGACCATCATTTTGGATTTGAAGCCGCCGCATGGTATTGGCACTTTGTTGATGTGGTATGGTTATTCTTATTCTTTGCAATCTATTGGTGGGGCGGATTAGGTGGTACAGTCCACTAAAAAACTACTAAAAAAAGAAAAACTTAAGAATGTTTCTCTATTTAAGAAGGTTGTATATGGATTATGTCCTAATTGTGGTTCTATAAGTATTTTTAAATATTATGTTACGTTATTAGAGGTATGTCCATGTTGTGGGCATGAAATAAATACTCAAAAAATTGGAGATGGGGCTGCATGGTTTGCAATGTTTATAACTAGCATAGTAGTAGCAATTGGAGCATTATTATTAGAAGTTAATTTTCAACCTAAATTATGGGTTCACGTAGTAATTTGGTTTCCTATAGTAATTTCTCTTTCAGTAATTATTCTTAGGCCTTTTAAAGCCTTGTTGATCTGTATATCCAGTGAAAAAAACAACTAAATTAATGAGTAATAAAAAATTATTTTTATCACTAATATATAGCTCTATAGCTATAATAATATTGGTTTCTTTAGGAACCTGGCAATTAGAGAGACTAAGATGGAAAACTAATATTTTATCTTCAATGAAATTAAGTTTATCAATGCCTCCAATAAAAATATCCAGTGAAATTATAGAGAATATTAATAAGTATAGTTATAGGCGTATTGCATTAACAGGAAATTATTTGAATGATAATTATCTTACAATTTATTCAAAAGTACTAAATAAAAAAGTTGGGAAACATCTAGTTGTTCCTTTTAAAACTCAATATGGCACAATTTTAGTAAATAGAGGTTTTATTCCAAAAGATTTTAATATCATAAATAAAAATAAATCAGGACTGGTTAAAATAAATGGCATAGTAAAGTTTCAACAAAAAATTAATTATTTCACTCCTAAAAATAATATTTATAAAAATGAGTGGTACTACATCAATATTAATGACGTTAGTGATTATTTATCAGCGCCATTATTAAATTTTTATATAGTTGAAGAAAATAATATTGAAGAAAAATATCCAGTGGGAAGTCAATACAATATTAATATTCCAAATGATCATTTACAGTATGCAATTACATGGTTTTCTCTAGCTTTGGCACTAAGTATATTTATGAACATATTTTGGAGAAAAAATGTTTCTTAACATTTCTGAAGATAAGATTATTTCATTACTAAAGATATTCTCTGGCTTGTTAATAATTGTAATATTCGCGCAAATATCTCTAGGTTCTGCTGTAAGATTGACTGGATCAGGATTATCTTGCCCAGATTGGCCTTTATGCTATGGGTTATGGTTTCCTGACCAGGAAAAATTATCTAATATTTCTGATGTTAATTATGAATTCTACCAAATAATGCTAGAGTGGATCCATAGATTTAATGCTGCAATATTTATTGCTCCCTTGACACTTATTGTTTTTATAATGGGATTTAAATTACATAATTCAGACATAAATAAAAAAACTCTTTATGCAATATTAATATTTTTAGGACTACAAGGACTAATGGGAGGATTTACGGTATTTGATCGAAATTCACCTTGGTCTGTTGCTGTTCACTTAGGTTTAGCATTAATTTTATTACTATTAGTGATAAGAGTATTTATGCAATCTCTTAATTTAAATTTTGATATTTCTTTTCCAAATATTAGGCTTAAATTATCAACTCTAATAATATCTATTATTTTTATAATGTTTACGATGTTAATGGGCGCCATTGTTTCAAAAAGCGGATCTTCTTTAGCTTGTGATATATGGCCATTATGCTCTAATGACGGTTTAAGTATTTTCCAGCACAATAAATTTATACACATTATACATAGAGTTTTAGCTATTGTTTCTGCAGTATGTATTTATTTTGTTTTTAAGTCTTATAAAGATTCTAGGCAATATAAAATAATTTTAATATTGCGAATTATATTAGTCACAGTTATTGCATTACAAATATTAATTGGAGCAACAGTAATATTTACGGAATTAAATATGTATATTGCAATGTTTCATCAATCTTTAGCAGTTATATTATTTATGATGCTTTCTTTTTTATTTTGGTTTACCTTACAAATAAATTATAAGAGTAAATATTAAAGATACTTTATTTAATACATTTTGGGTAAATTAATGAATTATATTTCTACCAGAAATAATCATAATATTTCTGATAATAATTTTAGTAAAATTACTATGGAAGGCCTTGCTCCTGATGGAGGTTTATATATACCTGATAACTTTCCATATTTAACGTCAGAAGAAATAAATAATATGGTAAATTTAAGTTATGCAGAATTATTTACTGAAATAATTTATAAATTTTGCGGAAGTTGTGTAAAAAAATCTGAGATTTATAAAATTGCTGAAGATGCATATAAAGATTTTGGTAGCGGAGATTTAGCTCCATTAACAAATTATAATAATAATATAAAAATATTAGAATTATACCATGGTCCTACTTTAGCTTTTAAAGATTTTGCATTACAGTTTTTAAGTAGAATTTTTAATTTATTTTTAGAAAGAAGTAATAAAAATATAACTATAATAGGGGCAACCTCAGGAGATACAGGCTCAGCAGCAATCGAAGCTTTTAAAAATAATCCAAGAGCTAATATAATCATATTACACCCTAAAGGTAAAGTTAGTGAATTTCAAAGAAGACAAATGACTACAATTAAAGCTAATAATGTTTTTAATATAGCTTTAGAGGGAAACTTTGATGATTGCCAAGCAATTGTTAAAAAACTTTTAATCGATAAAAAATTTAATGATAAGCATTGTCTTGCATCAATAAACTCTATTAATTGGGGAAGAGTTCTTGCTCAAGTAGTATATTATTTTTATTCTGCATTTAAGATATTAAAGAATAATAATGAGCAATTTATTAATTTTTCTGTTCCAACTGGAAATTTTGGTGATGCATATGCTGGCTATGTAGCAAAAAAAATGGGATTACCAATTAATAAAATTATTATTGCAACAAACAGCAATGATATTTTATCAAAATTTTTTAAATCTGGTATATATAAAGTCTCAGAAGTTATTCCTACTCTAAGTCCTTCAATGGATATTCAAGTAGCTAGTAATTTTGAAAGACTTCTATTTGAATGTCTTGATTTTAATTCGGCTTTAGTAACTCAATATATGACCAATCTGAATACTCATGGCTCCTTTGAAATAAGTAAAGAAATATTATACGAATTAAATAAGACTTTTGTAGGAGCTAGCGTTAGTGATGACATAACAATAGAACGAATTAGAAGCTGTTTTAGCGAAAAAAATATTATCATTGATCCTCATACTTCCGTTGGACTTGAAGCTGCTTGTAGTGCTAATCTAGAAGGGTTAAGTATTGTATTATCTACAGCGCATCCAGTGAAATTTTCTTCAGCTGTAAATAAGGCGATAGATAATAAACCTAGTTTACCTAATAAATATAAAAATATTTTTTCTTTAACGGAAAAATATCAATCCA
>MDSX01100540.1_pt1 | contig 13137 bp, 18 predicted proteins | sample 811141 | NCBI WGS metagenome assembly MDSX01 (sample SAMN05326642, study PRJNA326480) | marine metagenome | isolation source: seawater | place: Atlantic Ocean: South East | collected 2010
CCTAACCCTAACCCTAACCCTAACCCTAACCCTAACTATATACTACCAGTTTGCCGATGTCGGCGTCGAACGGGGTAAGGGCCGGCCCTGTACGCACGATTACGGGCCATACCCTCGGGTGGGTTCCAAGCATAGAAGCCCTGTACGTCTGCAGCTATTGTAAATGGGTTGGGGTTGATCAGGTGGAGTTGCCCGTCTCCAGTGTACTCGTCCCTACCAGTCCTTCCACGGACATCTTCAAAGTGAAATGAAGTATATGGGCGATCCACTCCTACGCGGACCCTCCCAGGATTCGCCCCCCCACTAAGGCCAAAATACTCATTCAAACGTATCGAAAACCGCAGAGATGTATACAGGCGCCGAACTATGTAGCGCCTCGCCAGAGCCTGAATACGAATTAAGGCTCTAAGCAGTCTTCACATACTGTCGACCTGTAGTTGCGTTCGTCTACGTGTCGCGGGCATTGTTGTGGTTTTACCACAGAATATCTAATAACCACATAAATGCCACCGCAACCCTTATCGGGTCGTTCAAATCCGCGGATGTTCGAATCCCGAGTTCGCGCCTTCGCACCCCTCGACTGGCGCACACTGAGAGATGCCAATGTACCGTATAACCACCCCATATTTGACCTTATTAATCGCGTAGTTCGGGGCTTCCTTGCCCGGCTGCGAGCGCGGCGCCTACTGAAAATAAGGCGTCGCACCGACCAAGTTGCCACCACACGAAAGCGTCTCCGTGATAGTATGAGTAGAACTGCATCTAACCGACGCATACACCCTGGTTCAGGCATCGACTATGCCGATCCTGGTTCAGGCACGCACCGTCCATGGTTCAGGGGTATGGACATGTACTACACGGGATTTAGTAGGCCCGAGGGTACGGCCCTTGCACGCGTCTAGCCACTGTACGGGCCGCGTCCGTAGTATGCTTTACTCTCCTTCACATAATCACGCGCCATGTGTAATGTATTCATTTATTGGAATTAAGAATCAACAAGAAGTCCGTATGCACGCCAGTACCTAGCACGGTTGCGCATATCCATACCACGTCTTAATAAGCGTTTAAGCCGTCTCAACAGAGCTCTTCCAAGCGGCTCAATTCCAACTGAGATAGTATTATCTGGATGTCTAACTTCAACGACTCTCCTATATTCATATCCATACACTCCCTGCAGGCTACTCAAAAAGCGCCGCTCCCTATTGTTAACCCATATCATCCTTGTTTTTCTTTTTAATCAGAAAACTGTTCGCCACAGTGAGGTGGCGCGGGCTGTTCGTAAGCCTTGGCAAAGTCGTAGGTGAAGGTGCCGAAGGCTGACACGTTGGTCTTCGCCTCGAGCTTGGCGCGTTGACAGATCACGGCCACGTCTTCGAAGCTCCAGTGAATGCCGAATTTGTCGCCTCCGACTCCGGTGTAGACCTGGTTCGCATAGATTGTCGCAGACACCACATCGCCGGGGCTAACAGCGCCGTTCGGTACCACCACTCCATCCGCGTCGCAGATGGTAATTGCGCGCTCAAACTTGCCACCCATTCCATCGTAGGCATACTTGGCGCTCGATGCGTTCACAGTGTGGCCAATCAGAGTGCCGCTCATCTTGTCGTACTTCGGGCGAACTGTCCGAATCTGCAGCATCTTTACCTCTTCGCGGGAGAGGTTCTTCCGGCCGAGAATCTTGAGCTGCTCGCCGTGGACAAAGTCGAGCAGCTTGTCGTCGATGTTGGTCATCATTACGGAGAAAGCCGCATAATTTACGTTATCGACGCCGTTGATCTGCGCGTCGGTGAGGTCGATCGAGAACTTGGCCTTGGTCGGGTCAGCCGGGCCAAACATAGTTCCATAGTTACCGTCGCCATTCACACGCGGCCAGTTTGTAACACACGCCGGAGTTACCATGCTCACCTCCTTCATACCAGGCGTTCTCAGCATGCAGATGGTCGGCTTTCCGCTCCTATCTTGGCCGAGTGAGAAGGCGAGGTCGTTTGCGTTTATCTGGTTCCAGGCTGTGTAGTCGCGGCGTGTGCTCATCGCTCGTAGAATCTAGCGGGGAGGGGCTGTAGGCGCGATCCTGTAGAGTTAGTTAGAATATTGATTGTGTCTATACTGGGCAAATACTGCCACGTATCTTGCTCCTTCGCAAGCAAGACCTTACCCGTTTGGGTCTGAAATGTTTCTCCGCGCGCGGGGGTCGGGTCGGCTAGCCCACGCAGCGTCATTTTGGCCGTGCTAGCCACCTGTTTGTTGCCGAAGGATGGGACAAGTCCATCGTTGCGACGCGACTGCTCATTGCTGCACCAACCTGGGTAGCCTATCTCGAACTGTGGAACGGACCCGATGTAAGGCTCGCCTCTGCCTGCATGATCGGGGCGAGGTGCGAACTCATTGATACAAGAGCCGAACTTATGCTGAGACATCTTGTATACATTTTAGATTATTATCTACAATCCCGGGCGCGTTTGTGGGCATAGCTAGGGTAAAGCCCGCCAAATTTTTCCACACCTATTTCTTTCTAGTAGTTTAACATGAATGTCAGCACTTACGTATTTTGATCGCGACAATGACGACGAAGATAAGGCTGCTCGATCTAGGCACGGTGATATTCTACGACAATTGCCAATTGACCTCCGGAGGATGATTCTGGGTAACGCGCCCCGAGCCTTCAAGCAGTATGTTGAGCGCTTACGTGACGAGATAAGTCGCCTCTACCAGCGATTTGCGTTAATTTTGAGAGGGGTTCCTCCCCATAACCGTGACAATAGAGCGCCAAGAGCGCGGCATGCAGATCCTATAGGATTGGGCTTGAGACAGGCGTGGCAGTTGCTGAGTGCTAATGTGTCACCTGATCGGACGGCTTGGCAAGGTACTGATTATATGAACTCGCTAAACAGTTTAGAGCGTCGCATGCCCCAGTTTTATGATATTGTAAGAACTGGTCAAAAATGGAGTGACAGACGCCCTCGCCGCCCCGATGATATTGGGAGGGCGCCCCCTGAAGGGAGGGGTCTAGGTAGATTTGCGCCAGGGCTCTAGAGCTTACGGGCTCAAATTCTCAACAATACCCTTCCGCCAATACCCCTCTTCGTCCGACTCTGGCTCTGGCTCTGGGCTTGGTGGCGGGAAAGTTGGGTCGGCGTTTGCCCACACCTTGTAGTTGACATGCGCTCGCATGCTACGCTCGATGCAGAAGTGGATGTTTTCCTTGTCCTTAGCAGAGAGTGGCGGTGGCGCAGACATGTTTGCCTCCATTGCGGCAAAAACTTGGCCGTAGTATGTCAGGAGGAAGTCGAACGCTGACGCATCGCGGGTCACGCGATACACCGCCATACCATCAGGGCACCAGGAGATGAAGTCGCACCACTCCCGGCCGCATATCTCGAGTAGAGCGTTCACCTGCAAGTAGTAGTGCTTGGGGATCTCTTTGTGCAGGCGGCCACCACCCCTCTTGAAGTAGAATGGGCATTTAGCCTCCACCATTCCCGTCTCGCCGACAAATCCGTCGGGTGAGCCGGCGATCCATGGTATTGTAGGGTGCACGTTCAGGCCAGTAGCTTGGACTACATTGCCGGTCAGAGTTTGGTAGTCGAGGAGCGCGTTTGGCTCGTTATCTGTGCCCCACTGCGTTGCCTCGTTGCCTTCAAAGGTGTCGGTGCCCAGCGCGCGGCGAAAGGCCTCGATGCGAGACGTGTAGCTCACGAGTCCGAGAGTAGCACCGAGATTAGAGGCGGTCATCTTGCCGCGCCGGGCAGCGCGCCACGTCTCGCTTCGTTGCTGGCCCTCCATCTCATTACACCACAAGTGTCAGAATAAGAGTGTCACAATTATCTGATGAATAGTTATTGATGGTGTGGAACTGGAATGCTCCCAGTGCAAATCTCGGCACACCATCTGAGGCTGCTGCGCCCGGAGCGTGGCCGAAGTATCAAGACGAGGTCTTGCTGCGCAACCTCAAAACCAGAGAGAATGCGTTGGTTGAAGCACGCGACAACAACGGCAATCCGACACAGTACGAGGCGTCTTCTGAAGTGAGGTCGACATACCTGGATCACACAGCGCGCAACTTTGAGAAAGAGGCAGACGAAGCCCTGCATGCTGAATTTCAGGACTGGCTGCAGGGCAAACATGAAGCTAATCAGTCGGGTAATGACCTCTACACGAATGAGGTTGGAGCACCTGTTCGCAGGCATGTGGCGGGGGAACTGGTAGGCCAACCGATGGATGGCTGGCACCACACGCAGTGGGGCAAGAGGCAGCTCACACACTTGGACGGAGTGCGTGATCACCTTCGCAAGCAGGCTATCAAGAGGGATGAAGCCGAGTTGCAAATGAACATCCTGGCTGAGTACGGTCCATCGAACCTTAAGGAGGCGTGGATGTACTTCAAGCACTGGGTAAAGAAGCGACCCGTTAAGCTCTCGCCAGCATCTACCACAGACTATGATCACGAAATAGGAACCCGCTCTCGTGGGTGGAACTTGCCGCCAGATGGTGACTCTTGGCCGAACCAAATGCAGGTAAATCGATCTGGCCCCCCTGCCCCCCCGCCATTCAACCCTGACGACGACGACGACGATCTGCGTAGGGGCCCCCTGGCCCCCCGCGATGACAATGAAACCACCGGCAGGCCCACCTACATACCTCCAGCGGACAAGAAAGTCACACTAGGAGCAGAAGTACAAATTGAAGAAGCTGTTGAAGACGCTGGCGGTGCAGTCGAGCGTGTCGCGGAAGCTGCGGTGAATTTGGTGGCAGATGTGACTGGGGAGGTGGCTGGTGATGCACTAGACTTGGCTGAAGGGTCGGAGTATGAAAGTGCCGACGATGATTTAGGGTTGCCCTCAGCTTCTCTAATCAAGACGTCCAGTGACGATGAATATTATGCTCTAGTTGATTCGTACTTTGGCATAGACTCTGGTATCCTAGTGAAAGCCTTCGACGACTGGGCGGCATCGACAGTAAATCAAACACAGATGTCCGACGCCGGTCTGAAGGATTTCGCTGAGCGCCTCTTTACTAGTGCAGAAGAGTACGCACTCCAAAGTCACGACTTATCAAAGAAGACTGATATTGCATATGAAGAAATGCAAGTCAAGGCTGTGACTGATATGAAAAGAATCGTAGACGATCATATCAAACGAGGCACCTTTGGTAACGACGATGCTGTGCAGAAGCAATGGTCGGATGCTCTGATCCGAGAATTCATTTATCGTACTGATATTGATCTCCATGGCAATCTCAAGCCCAGGCCACAAGGCTCAGACTTCGTCATCACTCGTTCTATGAAACGAGGATACGCTATAGATCTAACGCGCTATGGAGATCTGGACGCAGATATGCGCTTGGCTTTGCTTAAACGAACGGCATCTCGACCAACAAATGCAGACGGACCAAATGATCCTCTGTATAGTGAGCCATACGCTAACAAGAAACGACGACCAAACCCGCCGGAGCAAAGACTAGTAGACCAGCCCGAGTACCATTTTCTTCAGGCAGATCCGAAGAGCGTGGGTAAGGAGTCCATCCTCCGTGGTATACTTTCACGGCCGCAGCAGGGTAAAAAGCGCAGTGGGGCAGAAGCGCAGCGTCGACGTGGGGATCCAAAGCAACTGTTCCAGATGGGCTACACACCAGATAACACCCCCCAAACACCCCCAAGAGACAAGGTGTCTAGGTTCGGTTTTGCCGATCGAGGGTCTACCGCGGCGCAGGGCAATGCACCATATGCCTTCTCTAAACCTACCCCTTCGAAGATGCAATATCATTCCTCCCCAACCGCGGGGAGCCCCAGCACCACCTATAAGTTCGGCTGGGAGAAGGAGTAATTTCTGAGTATCACACAGGCATGGACGACAGGTTCAAAGCCGCGCTACACAAACTTAGATCAGGTGATCCAGTGCCTTGGAGTACAAGTGGAAGCTACGCAGAGGACCTGAGACGGCAACTCAGCCCTTCTCACCACACTACATTTGAGCGGGCGATGCAGTTTCGCGCGCGTGAGAAGCGGCATCTTGCTACAGTGTCTGAGGAAAGAGACGACCTACAGCAACAATTAAGAGATGCCAGATTGGAACACTCTAAGATGCAATATAGAATGGCTTTGCAAAATTCCAATTATCAGATGCGACTAAATGTCGAGCGCGCCAGGACTCGCAACGCTAGCTCTCGCGGCTCTAGCTCTCTACGAGATGAACCGCCGACAGACGGGGTCGGACCTAGTCAAGAGCGGAATTCACCCGAACAGCAGCCTGACGACGGGCCAGCACAACGCGAGCGATTGGAATCATCCGGCAACTCACCAGATCTGGGTGGACACGCCAGTGAACACGGTTCTGAAGAGCGGGCCGACGGGTCAGAGTCTGGAGCAAGTGTTCCGCCAACAGAGGGCCCAGTACATGAAAGAGGCGAGTCTTAGTCCGGGAGTTAATCTAGTAGCACACGCAGTGGCTTAGGCTTTTTCTGAATACATCTAGCAGTAGAAAACATGCCGCAGCTTCAGATTAATCAGGGTCCACAGGACGCGCTTCTGTATGACAACTCGCGCTCCTACTTCACCAACGTCGGCTACGTTCGCACCTCTAACTTCCAGATGGAGCTGCGCGACGTCGACTCGCAGAACAATGCCAAGCTCGGCTCCACTGTCCAGTTCGTCATCCCCAAGGCTGCCGACCTGCTTGGTCCAGTTGACCTTGTGCTTACGATGAAGGCTGCCACATCTGGAGCCGCTGCGACATCCACTGATACACACGCCTCGTGGGTCAAGAAATTTGGCTTTGCCTGCATCGACCAGATTACCTTCTCCGTCGGCTCGCATGACATTGAGAAGATCACCGGTGACCAGCTCGACATTATTAACGAGCTGATGCGCGACGATGAGTCGCGCTACACATCGATCGTTGGCAATATCTCTGCGGATCACTCTGGCTCTACAGATTTGAATATTATTAATGCTGCTACCTATACTGCGCGGGAAGGGACTGATTTCATTGTCCCGCTCGGCCTCTTCTTCACGAAGCACCCGTCGCAGTACTTTCCACTGGCCGCAATCGCGGGGTGCAACGACGTGCGCATCACGATCCGCTTCCGTCAAAAGAACGATCTGATTTACTCGTCTGATGTGAACACGACTGGAATTCCTGACATTGAAGCGAAGAACGTGGATGCTGACATCGAGACGGCACAGCTGCGCTGCCACTACATCCACGTTACCGGCCCTGAGGCTAGCACGCTCATGAACAAGGAGCACGTCCGCCTGCTTAAGCTCTGGCACCACGACAGCAAGGTTGTTAAGGACAGTGATACCAAGGTGTCCATGGATCTCTCCTTCCTGCACCCCGTTAGTGAGCTTATCGTGGTCCTGCGCAAGAATGACGATTTCCTCTCCGGTGACGAGGACACGCGCGACTTCTACACGTACAAGGGCCACATGACAAAGTTCCAGCTCACACTTAACGGACAGGACCGCCACCCGTCGCTCAGCTCTGGTATCGACAAGAAATATATCCAGGATCGCCTCATGCCCATGCTCCACAGCAACACGTCGAGCAACCACAGTGTTCCCGCTGATTCAACACTGCTGGACCGCAAGGAGATCATCGTCTATCCCTTCTCCCTCAACCCTGAGGGCTCGAACCCGGCTGGCGCCGTCAACTTCTCAAAGGTGTCACACGCCAAGCTGACCGTCGAGCTCGGCAAGGACAGTGCTGGAGCCACCATGAGTGGAGAGCACACGCTCGATGTGTATGCCGTTTATTACAACTGGCTGCAGATTAAGGACGGCCGCGCGCTTACCAGCTTTGCGTAGATTATCTAAAGCTGTTAGTGTCATGGACGACCAAGTACTACACTTACTCACCACACTCGGCGAAGCGACAGGCATTACTGGTCTGGTCGCAGCCACCGCAGCCATATTAATTAAGATGATTCGCAAAAACGGCTGTACATGCAGCCTGTTCAGTTGCTCTGGGTCGCAGCTGTTTGTTCTAGACTGTGAGAAGGGCGCTCCGGGCAAGCGCCATAACGCTGAGGAGCCGACTGATGACGGCTCAGCGAGTGTCTGATACTTTCTAAAAGGTGTGTAAATTGCTCAATGAGCTACATAATAGCAATAGACGTGGGCGTCAAAAACTTAGGCGTCTGCATTTTTGATTTTAGATGTGCAAAGATAATAGAGTGGGCGAACATTGACCTAGTTGCGCAGGGGCGGTACGTGCCACAACACAACGTGACCTACGTGCGCAACTTCATCCACCGCTTGAAGCCATACTTTGACGACCTCTTCGCTCTTGTAATAGAGAAGCAGATGCGGATGAACATGCGCATCATAGAGAGTGTGTTCGAGGCGCTCTTCTTCGAGCACTGTGTGCGTGTCAGCCCGCGCTCTGTCAAGGTGCACTACGACATAAGTACCAAAAACTACGCCGGCAACAAACGCAAGGCGGTCGAGTGGGCGATGCAGTTTGTCGCGAACAACCCAACTGCCTTCAAGTCACACAGCCTCGTGGACAAGTTTATAGCGGCAAAGAAGCAGGACGACTACTCTGATGCTCTATTGCTGCTCATGTACTACCTCGATACTTATTCCAATCAACTGACTACTACATTGCCAGAGTTTGTCGATGTCCTCCTTCAAGGGTGATCAGATCTACAGCTCTCATGCTGATGATGCTCCGTACGACTCGCCCAACAGCGAAGAGCATGTAGATGAGGCAGTTAAACCTCCGATTAAAATTTTTAACACGTTTTTCGATGAGTGGTTCCCTGAACTAGAGTCTATGTACAACGAGTATATCAAGACCGGCAGGGAGATATTTGGGGGTGCATTCTTCCAGTTAGGCACAATTGCCGATTTCTCGTATCACATATGGCAGTTCACACAGCCGGGCGAGTTGCGCACTCTTTCTAGACCTGGGTTAGGTTTAGTTTACAGATGAGTCCATGGGTTATTGGACTTGGAGCTGCAGCAATCTATCTCTTCAACAAAAATACACAGCTTGTCAGTCGTCTCGACCAGGCGGTGGATGAGTACTATGACGCGGTAAAGCCAGCAACCGACGGCGTAACGTCAGCTGAAATCAGGGGAACCCAAGCTCAACCTGACAGGTTTATCACCTACGGAGACATGAATGCTGCGGTTCCAAAGCAGCGCCAATTCGAACTAGAAGATGGGCGCGCGAAGGCAGCCGAAGAGGTCGCTCAATTCAACTCTCCCAATTGCGCTCTTCCTAGGATTGAGGGCGTGATGCTCCAGTTTGACCGGAGCGGGATGTAGAGAGACGCTCCTTGTGTTTCGCGCGGTTTCGCTCTTGAGTGACCTCATACGACTCCTTGTTCTGCTTCACGATGGCTTGTTGAGCCATGTATTCGCGATAAGCTTGCACCTGTGCCTCGTGTGCCTCTCGCCGCGCACGCACATTTGGCGTATATTTGTCTTGCAAGTTGGTAAACCACCCGTCCAATTCGTTGCCGAGTGAAGTTGCAACCTGTGCTGTTAGGTGATTTACGGTATGACTGTGACCTGACATATTCACTATTACCATTGGAAGATTTTTCTAGACCTATGTCGTGATGACGGTGTCCCTAACCAGCATTCCCCTCGTTGGTAAGTTTTTTGACTGTGGTAACATGTATAAATCCGCGGCAGCTGGCGCGTTGATGGCTGCGACTAATACGGACGCGGCCCTCTCGGAGATCGCTGGTGTGTATACCCACTTTGCGCTTGCAGGCGTTGCTATGGATTCTTTCTGTAAGGGTCGGTACACCCCCGACTTTGATAGACAGTTGGCTTACAACGCGGCGGCGGGTATTGCAGGTGGTATAGCGATGCGTACTCTTATGCCTTCTGGTGTGTTCACGATGCCTTTTATTGGCAAGCCTGTGTAAAGTAATTTCCATGAAAGTTCTACATAGAAATGGTCATTCTACCACGCCATGCGCGCCAGCCAAGCAAGTCTCAGCTGACGTCACACTGTCAGTGGTGCTGCTCGGTCTCTGATAAGAAGACTCTGTTTAAGCTCGTCAATGGGCCAGTCGAACACTGGTTCTGTGACAAAAACCACGCAGAATTGTGGCTCGAGTACAGACATAAGGCAAAGACGTATCACCTTTGCCGGATGCTTCCGCAGGAGCGTGCGGCTGCGCTTGCGGGTCGCACAATGGAGCAACAAATTTCTATCTTGTACTCTGAGCTATGCGATCACAGCCCATTGTGAGCGCACTACTCGCCTTCGCGCTGTACATTACAGTAATGTGTCCATGTCGTAAAACACTCAGCTGTCACATGCCTCAATTCTACGGGTCGGTGGCTGCGGCTTCTGTATTGGTATTCATAGAAAATCAATAGAAATATAACATTTTAAGCATATGATATAGCCGTTAGATATTATTCTTATACACAGTTGTGGACATGCTCTACGTCATCTTGCCGGTCGCGACAACTCTCACTCTAGTTATCTTAAGTTACACCTGCATGCCTGCAAAGGTCAATGTTAAGCTCGAGCTAGGCCGCAATATTCTAGTCCCTCAGTGATGTTGCTCACACTCCTGCTTGCCTGGGTGTACAGACATGGGTTCATGGAACTCGGAAGTAGACCCGTTCGAGAAAGGAGGCTGTCCGATGTGCTGCGGACTGAGGGGGCATGCGAGGCTGAGGAAGATCCTGTACTACGAGCTCGACAAAGAATACAGGAGCGCGAAGCGGGAGGCGAAGCGACTTGCTTCGATGTACAACGAGGCGTGCTGGTACAACTTTGAGACCCAAGCACGCCATTGGAACGAGCCGTGGCATGAGACGAACGAGAATACTCGTTTGTGTATGCACTCACACAAGTACGGAACTAGGGGCACGCGCGAGGTAGCTGTGTTTGGCATCTACTACTACGGCATACAGAGTGGTGCGCCACCTCTTCCACCGGAGATCATCGCATCGGAGCTGCGAGCCGCTCGGGCCTATGAAAAGCTTTTAGAGGAGGAGCGCTTTGCGCCCTACGACTGGGCGCCGGGTGGGCGCAAATATGAGCAGCACCGCCGCGAATGTGAAGCTGTAAAGATTCTAAAATGTTAAAGTGTAAGTATGGACTGGATTGATAGTCAAAATGTGATATCATGGGAGGGCAGGTCTATGAGACAGCGTCGAGCACCACCGAAGACGTATTGGGAGGAGTTCGTTGAGACGGACGAGTGGTATCAACAGGAGCTTCTGGGCGATGTGCCGCCAGAAGAGTTGCACGCGGCTTGCTTTGACTCAGATGTGGACGACATTGAGAGCGACACCGACTTAGGTGAGGAGGAAGAGGACGTCGCTTATTCTGAAGTTGCAAGTGAGAATGCCTCAGAATCAGACACAGAATCGATCATCAGTGCAGCAACAGAAGCAGTCGAACTCGTCGTGCAAGTCACCGACGACGACGACGAAGTCATCTCGTCCGATGAAGGGGAGCCAACAGGCGAAGGATCAGATGACGAGAGTGAGGGAGGCTCAGTACCGCAAACTCGGGTTGATCCAGTAGATTAAGAATATCTGAGGTGATAATACACCAATGCTAACACCGATGCAGCGTGGCGCACTCTTTTGGGGTGTATGCATACCACTAAGGTCGTACCTGAGCAGCAGGGGTGACGACGCCACCCTGCGCGCCTTTGCGGCTGTGATAGGCGGCAGGTGGCTACTAGGGTACGAGAACGGCGACGAGGGCATGTTTGGCGGGCCGTCGTGGTGGAAGGAGGAGAGGCCACTTCACGGCGCGCTGTGGGCGGCATATGCAGCGACGGGAAACTCACAATTTCTTCAAATAGACACAGTGGTTGGTGCAGCTAATTGGATCTTTTCTAATACTAGTTTAATATGAGTGTGGTGGTGGTGAACACACCGGCCGTAGCTGCGAGTGTGGCCGCACTATTTATTATTTCAACTGGCGTTTTGAACCGCTACCGATACTCGAAGGCCGCACAGGAAAGTAGTGCAGCTGTGCAGAAGGAGAATTTGCGACTGTGGACTACAATTTTCCCAAGCTATGCGTAAGATGCTTTCGTTTCCTGGCAGGAGTCGTGGTATTAATCGCCGCAACCTGCGACATTTGGAAAGTAGGAGACGTACTGAACAAACAGTCCTGCAGGTTGACGAGGTGGTGTTTCCTGACGGAAGCTCGGTGGCAGGTGCCGGTGGGACTCTTGAATCCGATGTAACAGACAATAACAAAAGCAATACCTTTCAATATGCAGTCACTGACCAAGGCGTCATCGATGCATTAGCGAGTATTACAGCCGAAAACGTGACTGTGAACTCGAATGAAAGCCAGAACGTCAATGTAGGGCGAACATCGGGGAATGCCGTGACATTGAACAGTAGTGATCAGTTGCCACAGTTAGATGACTGGCACAACGTGACACCAGTCAGCAATACATTGCCAGATCAGGGTAGCGGCTCCTTCGCGCATGCAAAGTCAGCCACACCACTTACCAATACAGGTGTATATGAAGTTGGCGGCGCAACATCACCCACATATACACAGTATGTGGAAATTAAAGAGCCGGGCGTCTACGAACTGGAGGCGGATATGTATTGGGTGTCAGAGACCTCACCCACTACCGAGAAAACGATTGCCACACAGATATCCATTGCGCGTAAAAAACAAGATGGTTCGTATAATGCCTACTCCGGCATTGGCCCAGTATCCACTTGCTTCATGTTTGGAGTCGTGAGGATGGGCTCCACGAGCGTGAGCACTGTTACTCAGTGTGCTGCTGGGGACAAGATCCAAGTTTGGGCTGTAGGAACGCTTGGCTCGGGTACTGCACCTTCACTTACATCCCCACCTGGCCGAAGCAGTCTGCGGCTACGTCGCATTTCAAACCACTTCAATGGACATCTCAGCTTCGGTGTTAGTGCTCAAGCCTTGACTCTAAACTCTAGTCGAAAGATAGAAGTTTACAGGGGCCTCCCAGACGGAGTCTTATTTAGTACCTACACTGCCAATCATCGTGTGATCCAGTATACTCCGACGACGACCGCTCCTACGATCAACACGCTTAATGCGGACACGTGGGTTAGTGGGGCGAGAGACTACTACATAAAATTAGACCCACCTCTCAATAGTGTACAAATCATTCTCGCCACTCCGAGTTCAAATTTAATTTTGATCG
>MDSX01012452.1_pt1 | contig 13134 bp, 8 predicted proteins | sample 811141 | NCBI WGS metagenome assembly MDSX01 (sample SAMN05326642, study PRJNA326480) | marine metagenome | isolation source: seawater | place: Atlantic Ocean: South East | collected 2010
GGCGGTCGGCCGCGAAGGATCGAATCTGTCCTCCGGCGACGCCATCGACGCCGCGGCGGTCACCTCACCCTTGAAACTGTCGAGTAAAGATGTGACCAAGGCGCACAGTCTGCGAAGTCTGGCGTCGAGTGAAATTCGGTCATCCTCGGACATGAACCCGTTGACCTGCGTCGCGCGGATTTCCTCCTCCACGGCGGACTTGACGTTGTCCAGGGCGTCCGCGCAGATACGTTCGCAGTCGGCGACGGCGCCGGTGACGACGCCGCGGCACTCGGCGCCCATCCGACCCTTATTCATCGCGTCAACCCGCCCGGTCGACTCGCACTCGAGCAAACTACGCCGTTGCTTCTTCAGCGTCTTAACCACGAGCTTCTCGGCGTGCGATAGCGCCCAGACGATGGTATCCGTCGCGTCCTTCTCCGCGGCGACGGCGTCGCGTTGTGCCTGCCAGCTGTGCGCGCTTCTGCCGTAGGTACCCTCGCGCTCGGCGGCGACGGCCCATCGGCGCTGCTGCTCGACGGCGGCTAACTTATCTCGTTTTCGCTTCTCCTCCGCGGCGGCCTTTTCCTCGGGGGAGAGCAGCACCGCGGGGAGGAAGTAGTCCGTCATCACTTTCGCGAAGCAGAACTTCTCCACGGTGTCGTCCGTTCGCTTCGTGATTGAACCCTCGTTTGAAGGGTCGGACGGATCCTCGGTGGGAACTGGTCGGCCCGAGTCGGCTGCTTCTTTCCTCTTCTTTTCCTTCGCGCTCGCCTCCGCGGCTTGCGCGCGGACGGTCGCCACGGCCAACGCGGACGCCGCCGCCGCGATCTGCCCCAACCGTGCCGCGTGTCGCTCGAACCTACGCTGGCGCATCGCCTCCTGCGTCGCCTCGACGCCGTCGCCCGTCGAGTTTGGAACATTGGACGAAGCAATCTGAGTTTGAAAAAAATTGACGTCAGTCTAATTGCCCGTACGAAGATTAAAAACATCTCACCTGTTTAAGCGCCTGGTCCGCGATGTCGGCTGCGTCGTACTTGCCCCGCACCGCGAGCTTCGCCGTCTTGCGGTTGGGCACGAGCTTGTCCATGACGTCGTTGCGAGTCTCCGCCGCCTTCATGACCAGGTTCATGTGCGTCTTCTGTAGATTAGCGACGGACTCCGCGGTGGATACGGCGGCGTCGGCCGCTTTTCGTGTCTGTTCCAGTTCCCGACGCTGGCGAGCCTCAACTTGCTGCGCGCGCTCGCGCTCCAGGCGGAGCTCGCGTCGCATGGCGCGCATCTCGGTCATGAAGATGGCGTTCGCGCCGCCGGCGATGCCCGTCCCGACGTCGTTAACCCCAGGTGCGACGAGCGATGGATCGGGGTCCGAATCGTTCAGTTGCGTGTTTAGGAAAGAAACTGCAATCTCACGCTCGGATCGCATCTCCCGCCGAAGCGCGTCAAACTCTGCGCGCATGAACCGCATCATGGCATCCGCGGGCGGCGGGACGTTCTCATCGACCCCGGTCCCGCCGCCGCCGAGATTGAACGAGTCGCCGAGGTTCGAAGCGCCGTCGGAATCCGACTCGACGTCGATCGTTCGAACCGAAGCCTGACCGAATTGATCAACCGCGAAGTCCCCGCTGGAGCGAAGTAAATGGTCCCGCGCCGCCGCCTGCATCGCCTCGATGCCGTCACGCTGCGACCGCGTCAACGACGACATGTTCGTGGCGTCGAAGCCCATGTCCCAGCCACCGGCGCCGCCTTCCGAACGAAGCGACGCGTTCAACGCGTCGGTCGCGAACTCTTCGCTTCGTCGAGCCAGGTGATCCCGAGCGGCGACTTGAATCTCGCGAACCTTCGCCTCCGTCCCCGGGGAGAGCTCGTCGATGTGAACGGTTCGCGGCTCGACGGTACCTTGCGGCGAGGTACCTCTCTTACTACTCCCCCCGGACAAGTTGAGCGGGTCGAATGTGCCGGCATTGTTGACTGATCCCATGAGAGGCGTTGATGATGGTTCGGTGGGCGCGGGGGGAAGAGTCGCTCGCGGGAGTGACTCGAGTAGGTCATCCGTCCCGTGCTTGGCCTGCTCCAGCGCCGCCATGAGCTCGCGTTCCTTCGCCCGCGCCGCTGTGAGCTCAGCTTCGCGTTGCATCAACGCGGTCCTCGCCCGGAGCGCTTCTTCCTCAGCGGTGAGCATGGACGCGTAGTCGGCGTCGTAGTCGGCGGGGTTGTAGCCGGAGGTGGCTTTGAAGGCGACGCTGCGTCCGTTCTCTTTGACCGCGGGTCCGGCGTCGGGGTCGATGTCCTCGCCGTTGCGGACGCTGATGGGTGACGCGACGGATCCCGGCGGCGGGCTCGGCGCGCCCTCGCTCAGTTCCGCTCGTCGTTTGGCGAGTTGACTCTCCATGGCGTTCCGCTCCGCTTCCCACTTGGCGCGCTGCGCCCGGAGCGTCGTCACCTCGGACTTGAGGTTGACGAGCTCGCCGCCGACGTCCCCGGTCCACTGCGTCGGTGCGAGGCCCCAGGACGCGCCGGTCCGCTGCGGACCCTGCGGATCCCCCGACTTGGGCGGAAGCCTCTTGCCCCGGGTGCCATCGCCCCTGCTCCCCCCGGTTGAGTTGATGTTTTGTTTCGGCTGAAAGGCGCCCCCGTGCCTGCGCTCGTCGGCGCGGTCCTTGGCCCGTTGAGCCGCGCGCTGGCGCAGCACCTCCCGCTGCTCCGCGACCCGCCGCTCCTGAGCAGCCTTGTCGAAGGCCTCCTTGGCTCTAAGGCTCGCCATGGCGGCCTCTCCGTGCCCCAACCAATGGAGGATCTCCTTTAGTTCTCGGAACGGTCAAACGGCTCAAAATTGGGTGCCAAAATGCGTTTCGGTCGAAATTGGGTTCCGGAGCAGAAGGGGCCCATCCAGGCGCACACCCGCGCGCACCCAGAAGTATCGGCGCACGATGAGCGCGGAACCGACGCCGATGAGCGCGCACTCGTCGCCGACGAAGAAGTGCAGGGTCGACTCCGCGTGCGTGCCCACCACACCGCCGTCGCTGACCAAGTCCTCGAGGGAGAATGAGTCTCCCGCGAACGCAGCCCCGGGTGAAAATTCCCCCAGCGCAGCGGACGTCGACGACCCTGCAGAGAAGGAGCCGCGGATCTCCGAAGGGTCCAGCGATGATAACGCGCGGGTGTCCGAGTCATCCGGCGGCGACGAGCCGCTGGATGTGGCGGCCGTCGCGGAGGAAGCGAATCACACGCAAGTCGCCGAGGAGACAGAGGTACGCCCCGTTGCATTGACCTTCGCTTTTTCCCCCTTTGTTCCGGTCACGAGAGATTGAGATCTCGACCCCCGTTTGACCGCGCGACGCCGACCTCACCCACCGCCTCCCACCACCCACTCCACCACCGCGCCGCAGGACGAGAGCATCAAGCTCGCTCGCATGCTCCAGGAGCAGGAACGCGCTTACTACATGCTCCAGCACTCCAACCAGAACACCCCTGGGACGCACCCGGAGGATGTGTCCCGACAGGATGAGGACATGCAATACAGGTTCGACGTCGCTGAAGATGATTCGACTTTCGCCCCCGAGGACGGCGCGGAGGAGGACGCCGCCGATGCCGCGCAGACCCCACCGGAGACGCTCCCGGCACCGTCGGGAGGTGAAGAGGAGGACGAATCCATCCGGCTCGCACGGGAGCTCATGGCTGAGGAGCAGCGCGTGTTCCAGGCGCGCATGCTCGAGTGGGCCGGAGTACAGATGGACCCAGAGACGGTGCGTTTATTTTTATTTCCGTATGGGCAGTTTGAATGACGTCGTGTTTTGACGTCGTGTTTTTTAAACAACTCAGGGAGCGATCGATGACGAAGACGACGGGGTGGACGTGGAGGCGATGACGTACGAGGAGCTCACCGCGCTCGGTGAACAGATCGGGACGCAGAGTAAGGGCTTCTGCGTCGAGGTCATCGACGCGTTGCCCGTGCGTCGGTACGTCAGCAGGCTTTGCGGCGGCGGTGATGGGGAGGAGGAGGAGAAGTGCATGATTTGCATCATGCACTTCGAGGAGGGGGACGACGTGAGGCGCGTGCCTAAATGCGGGCACGAGTACCACCCCGAGTGCCTCACGCCGTGGCTCAGCGAGAACAAGTGCTGCCCGATATGCAAGACGGAGATTGACGCCAAGGAGGTGCTCAGTGGGGCGGAGGGTGTCAGCGCGTGAGAGAGAGTGTAACGACAAACGTCTAGATATATTTTTGATTATTCAACGCGACGGACTCGCTTCCGCGATGTCTTTTACCACTCGACTAGAGTTTGCGCGCGACCGGGTGGTCGGGCCGTAGCACTAAGCGACTGTCCTCCTTCGGATCCCACACCGTCGCGATCACCCCGCCCTTACCCGGCCTGTCCTGCGGCGTCATGCCGATCAAGCCGATGACCGTCCGGGAGCCATCCGCGCCTTCCCGATCTAAAACATCCGCGACCGCCTTGGCCTTTTTCCCGATGAGCTGACACTTGACGCGCGTGCCGCGGTGGTCACCCAACGTGACGAACACCATGTCGTACGACCGCCCGGTTTTAGGGTTTTGTAGTCGGCGAGTGCCGCGCGGGGGCTCGCGAGACACGACGGCGCCGATGATTGAAACCTTCGGCGCAGGTTTAATTCTCGCGGATTCGGGAAGAGTGCCGAAACCCACTGGTGATCCGCCGTCCTCGGGCCAACGCGTCTTCGGTTTCTCGCGGTACACCTCGCCCGAGACTAGGGGCGAGTGCCCGGGGCCGTTACTATTCATCATACCCAAGTTAGGAGACGCGCGTGACTGGTTGCCCGTAGACGACGCCGCGTGTACGTTGATTAATTCCCCTGGGGGTGGCGGGAAGGTGTCCATGGGCTCGTCGCACGCGGTCCACAGCTCCGTCGCCGCGGATGCCAGCAGTGTACGCACGGACCTGTTGGCGCCGTCGTCGCCCAACGCGCCGCGGAACGCGGGCACCGCGACGCTTCGTATGCGCTCGGCGTTAGTAACGCTCACGCGCGCGAGCGCCGCGAGGAATCGAATCGCCGCGGCGGCGGCGTCGACGTCTTTGCCGACAGCCGAGTCCTTCGCTTCGGACCCGGGGGTGGTTCGTATCCGGCCGTACGCCGCTGAGCCGTTTCGGCCGGCGAAAACGCTCGCGAGCTTGCCTTCGTCCGCGTCGGTTGAGGTCTGGCTTGGCGGGGTGAACCCACGCATCGCGTCGTCGAAGCCGCCGCCCAAGTGAGGGTGTTGCCCGAGCGTCGCCCGCATCGTCTGCGCCGTCGAGGCCACATCCTCGGCGGAGTACCACCGTTTATGCGCGATCGCCGCCTTTGAGTTTTCCGTTCCTTTCGCGGCGAGGTCCGCGTCCAACGCGCGCCGCGCGGCGGTCGCGCCGCGGTGCCCGGACGACGCGACCACCTCCGCGACCGCCGCCCTGGAACACGCGTCGAGCAGAGCCCTGGCGCACTCATTGAGCGTGGAGTCCGATACGTGAAAATCGGGTTTTTCGAGCATCGAGCGAAGGTGCTCGCCGACGGGCGAGTCCATTCGCGTCTCGTGCGCTACCGTCACCGCCAGCGACGGCGCCGCGCGCACGATCTTCGTCAGCAGCTCGTAGAGCTTGACCCTGACGACGGGCGGGACGCACTCGTGCTCGCGGGGCGCGGACTTTGTCAAATCCGGCGGCGGCGGCGGCGGGAGAACCGCGTCCAGCAGCGACTGGCCCAGCATCGGAAGCGATTCTCTTAACGCCTCGTCGCACTCGCCGCGCGTGTCCGCGGCCGTCAACAGGTGTCCCACCGCGTCGAGTGACCCGCACGCGGCCGCGACGGACCCGAACGCCGGTCGTGTGGTGCTCCTGTGCTTCACGCGCGTCAGCGCTCGGCGAACGAACGCGGCGAGGACAAACCTCCGAAGCCTCGTCTGAGCGCGAGTATGTGCTTCGCCCCCGCCGATTGATTCGGTCATCGCGCGCCACGCGGCGGTCGCGGCGGCGGTCGCGGCGGCGCGGCTGGGTTCCCGCGGCGGGCCACGTTCCCACGCGGCGTGTACCAACGACGCGAGCGCGCGAACCATCCCGCGGTCCGCAAAGTCGAAAACGTACGGAGAGGTACCTCCGGTTGACTTTTTCGCCAAAGCGGCGAAGCCGTCGTGGAGCCATTCGTCGGCTCGGCGTAAACGTTCCTCCGCGCGTTTAAGGCTCACGCGCGCGGCGTCGGCGCGGAACGGCCCGGCGAACGCCGACGTGGCGACCGCGGATTCGTGCGTGTTCACCGCGGATGAATGGGCGGACGACGCGTGGCAGTGTCGCTCGGCGACCCGCCGCAGCGTCGCGACGAGCCGAGTCGGAAATAAGTCGTCTGACACAGTCTGCCCTCCGTCGTCGTTGGACGCGCTCGGGAGGCGGTGTAAGGACTCCGGCGCGACGCGCGCGGCGCCGACGCACACGCCCACGACCGCATCCGCCCACGCCGCCGCGCCGGGTGTCCCGGCCACCTCGCGCGCTCGTGAACGCGCGATGTCCCAGACGCCGCTCGACGCGGCGACGACGGCGGCGCTCGCTTCTTTAGGGCACGCGCTCGCGACTCCCGCGAAAGCCTCTCGGACCCACGCGGCACGTCGCGCGAGCGGGGCGCCGCGAGGTGTCGCTGCGCGCGTGGTCTCCGGGAGGGCGTTCGCGAGCTTTGGGTGCGCCCTGATGGCGCGCGTGAGCCTCGCTCGCGCGCGGCCCAGGCCCTTAGCTTCGGCTCCCAGGGAATTTTCATCGTCGTCGTCGTCGTCCTCGTCGTCACCTCCTTTCCCGCGCTTCCCGCTCCCCGTCGCCGGGTCGAGCGTCGCGTGCGTCCACAGCTTGAGCAAAGGCGCGCCGACCCCCGCGCCCAGCACCGGCGACGCGTCACGCAGACGACTGTACAGCCGCAACGCCAGCGCCCGGTGCGGCGCCCTAGCCTTGGTCCAAAAGTCAGAGGGCGCAAACGGCGTGACCAGTTCCCGCTCAGCGACGCCCCAACTCCACGACTTGAGGCACAGCATCGTGCCCATGCAACGCGCCGCGGTTTCGATCACGCCCCGCGCGCACCCGCTCCCGGTACCTCGCGCGTCGAGCTGCAACAACACAGGGTCCACGCCGTTCGCCGGGGACCTTCGAGCCGGGTGGTCCGCTTCCAATAAAACCTTCAACGCGGGCCACGCGTTTTCGCGTATGGCGTCGGAGACAGCCTTGGCCTCGCAATTGCCGTTAGAAGAACCCGGCGCGGCGGCGTGCCTCGCGACCGTCGCGGCCGCGGCGACCAGCCGCAAAGCCCTGCGCCGAAGCTTGGTCCGAAAAGGGAAGCGCGGGTGAAGAAAAGCAGCCGTCGTCGGCGACAGCAAAGCCGCCGTCCCCGGATTCAAAACGGATTCCTCGGCTTCACGTCCGCTCACGTGACGCCTGAGCGCGTTGAGCGCGTGTAGAAGCAACACGTGGCACTCCTCCATTCGCTCCAGAAGGATATCCGCGTCGAATCCGCCCGTTGATTGGTCCGTCGTCGAGCCCTCGTTCGCGGTGGCCGCCGCCGCCGCCAACGCCGCTTCCAGCTCGGGAGTCAACGGCGGCGGCGGCGGCGCATCGTCGTCGTCCAAGCCATTCGCCGCGCGCCACCTCGCGTGCTCGCGCACGAGGCAAAACTCTTGACCCAGCACGGCGAGCAAGGTCAGGACGTGGGTGGTGACGTCGTTAATCGCGGGAGTATCCCCGTAAATCTCCCGTGATTCACCCGCCGCGTCTTCTTCAACCCCGCGCCGAGCCCGTCCGTGTCTCACGGCGACGGAGGCGTGTTCCACCACACGCAGCGCCGCGTGCAGCGTCGCCGCTCGCCTCGCACCCGACCTGCGCCGGAACGCGCTCACGTCCGCGCCGCCCACCAGCCTGGACAACGCCTCGGTCGTCGCCTTACTCAGCGTATTCGACGAAACCGTGAAATCATCCGACGACGACGAGTCCGTAACCGCCGCCGCCGACGCTTCTGTGTCTCGCCATCGTCTGGCGATGAACACCGTCAACGCCGCGAACGCGCCGAGCTCCGCGTCCGCCTCGCGCTCGTCACCCACGTGGCTGGCTTCGGCGGTGTCCACCGCGTCACCCGCGCGTCTCACCCAATCGGAGAGCGTGGGGAAATTTGGCAATTCGGAGCTCCCCGATGAAGCGTCTCTGTAGGCTTCGATCACCTCGCGGAGTATCGTCGATGCGACTGCTGACGCGTCACCGTTCGCGTGGCCCGCGGCGGCGTACTCGAGCGCGGCGGTCTCGGCGGCGTCGCGTCGCGCGGCTCGCTCTGACGCGGTCAACGCCGGCGCGCCGGATCCGTTCCGCGACGTCCGTCGCTTTTTGCGCCTGCGCCGGACCGATACCATTTTTGTCATCCGTGTCACCCGCCGTCCGACGGATGCGTCGTCTGTTTCGTCCAATCCGGTGTCGCCACGTGGGTCAGCGGAGGATGCGAGGCGCGGGCGCTTGGCGGGCGGGCGGTGACGGTACGAGCCACCTCCGCCGCCTCCGCCGCCTCCGCCGCTGCCTCCGACGTTTCGAGGTCCGCGTTCGTTCGCCTCGTCATCGTGCCACGTGTCATCCACGTCAGCAGTCTGCATCGGGTCAATCTCGGTCAGCGCCGCACGTGTCGCGTGACTGTCGTGAACGCGCGGGCGGCGGCGGGTAGGGGACCCGGGCGGGGTGTCGGTGAGATCAATCGCGGTCGGCGCTCTCGAGGGGTTCATACCCTCCTCGGCGCCCACACCAGCTCCGTCCTCCTCCACCTCCACCTCGGTCTCGTAGTCCTCCTCGCCGTCGCTCGAGTCCAGATCCGACCCCGACGAGTCGTCGTCGTCGAGCAAGACAGGCGTCGCGCGTGTGGCGGGTCCAGCGGCGGCGGGCGGACACGCGGCCGAACCTTCCGGCGGGTCTCCGGAGGCGTCTCTGTCGTTCTCGGGGCCGACAGGGTCGCTCCTAATTTCGCCGGTGAGTCCGAGCGCGAGCACGCGCGATAGCCTCGATGCGACCCGCGCGCGCAACGCGGACGCGCGTGACTTACGCCCCTCCCGTTCGCGTCGTTCATGCTCCCGCGACCCGACCCGGGCGCCCATCCGCACAGCTGTGTTAGCTTCTTCGTCGTCGTCGCCGGCTCCTTCCAGGCCGAGCGCTCGTCGCCGCCGCCTGAACTGCTCCCTCTGCGCCAGCGGTAGGTCCAGTATCGGCGGCGCGTCCTCTTTCCCGGTGACGATGCGCGTGGTGATCAGGTAGTGCGCCACGCTCTGCCATCCGTGTTCGTGCGCCTCGTGCGTCAGCTGTTGCGTGGGAAAGAGACCGCGCTTGGCTCGCAGGCAATTGGCGCCCGAGCAGTTGCAGATGTCGCGGCACACGGGGCACCGCCACTCGTCGTCCGCGAGCGCCTCTTCGATGTTCTCGCCCATGCGCATCTCCAGGCACCACCCGCACCACGCGCCGCGTCCGCGTCCCCCCGGCGGGGTCTTCTTCCACCGCGCGCACTGGCACGTGGTCTTGACGTCCGCGGTTTTCTGCCGGCAAAAGTGGCAGGAGGTGCACTCGGTGCACCCCGGCCCGTGGACGTCTTTGCACCAGACCTTGCCGCCTCGGCCGTCGCGGCCCCACGCCCTGCGGCGGCCGTAGAGGCGGTCGTAGTGCTCCTCGGTGTAGTACTCCCGCGCGCCGTGCTCGCGCTCCTGCGCCTCGCGGAGGCGCTCGAGCTCGGGGCCGATCCGTCCGGCGTTGATGCCGGTGACCACTCGCGGGGCTCTGCGATGGATGCCGCCAGCTGTGCGCGCATGAGCGTTGGATGCGGCGCCCGCGGCGGTGGATGCGGCGGCGTCGGTCGTATCGCCCCGCGCCGCCGTCATGGATGCTCCGTTGAGGACGTCGTCGACGTCGCCGCAGAGGATCGCGCGCTCCTCCTCGTCCACCTCCGCCGTCGCTGACCTGGGCACCCCCCTGGTCGCAACGCCGTCCGATAGATCTCCGCCAGGGGCGTTGGAAGACGGAGCCGCCGCCGAGGCTCGCGCGTTGGCGAGGACGGCGGCGCGGAGCTCGGCATCCTCGGCGTCGGACGCGTCGTCCTCGGACCCGTCGGATTCCGACGAGTCCAGGTCGGAGCCCAGGAGGGCCCGGCGCCCGCGTCCCATCTTCTCTGGCTGTCGACGCTTGGCACACCAAATGTTTGAATCCATCGGTTGGTCACACCGCACACGCGGGTGTGGGGTTGTGGGAAGATCTCGGCAACTGAAGGTGCCGGAGTTGCCTCACCCTCACAGAACGCGCGAGCCTTTCTGGCGGCGTGTGCCCTCGTCGGTCCGTCGACCATGTCGGCCTTCACGATCGTAGCCGGTGTATCCGCGGCATCCTCGGTCCGCGGCGCGCGCCGCGAAGCGCTCGGCGGTCGCGGCGTCGTCGCGGCCATCAACGGAGGTGCCGCGAAGAATTCCAGGAAGGGACGCGGTCTGGCGCTCGTCACCCGCGCGTCGCTGGTGAAGGACGACGGGCGGCCGGTGATCATCATCGACAACTACGACAGCTTCACCTATAACCTCTCCCAGGTGTGCATCATCCACGCGTCTCGAACTCCACCACGACGATCGCATCGTCCGGCGCACGTCCCGTCCACCCCATCATACCCGAACCCTACCTCGCTCTATCCACTTCCTGACCGTCCGATCGCTCCATCCCCTTCCTCGATGTGTAAAGTACCTCGGCGACCTCGGTCAGGACCACGTGGTGTTCAAGAACGACGAGAAGACCGTGGATGAGATCGCGTCCATGAACCCCAAGGGCGTCATGGTCTCTCCCGGCCCGGGGCGACCAGAGGACAGCGGCATCTCCCTCGAGGCTGTGGAAAAACTCGGACCGACGTTCGGAGTCTTCGGCGTGTGCATGGGGCATCAGTGCATCGGGCAGGTGTTCGGCGGGAACATCGTGCGCGCGCCGTGCGGGCTCATGCACGGTAAGTCATCCCCGGTGTGGCACACCGAGGACGCGTCCACCATGCTTCACGGGCTCACCTCGCCGTTCCAGGCGGCTCGGTACCATTCGTTAGTCATCGATCGCGACGGGTTCCCCGAAGATGAGCTCGAGGTCACGGCGTGGACCGAGGACGAGACGATCATGGCGGTGAAGCACCGGCGGTACCCGAAGATCCAGGGCGTGCAGTTCCACCCGGAGAGTATCATCACGGAGAACGGGCTCACGATCATTCGGAACTGGGTCGCGCTGATCAACGCGTAGCTGATCGTGACGGCGATGTAAAACGAAAACTAATTTATTCAATCAGCGTTCCTTCACCCGTCTTCCACAACTCGTCGCTCGGAAAGTGTGCGTCGACCCGACCCGAAGATGCTGCTACGCGCGGTATCCTCCGCGATCGCGTCGTCGTCCTCGGTGGCGTGGCGTCGCTCCCCCTGCACATCCTCGCGCGTCGCGTCCTTCATCGGGGCGTCGTCTCGGAGGGATCGGGCGTCCATGATGACGTCCGCGGCGGTGAACCACCCGGGGCAGGTCAAGGTGGCGCACATCCTCGTCGAGCCCAAAGACGCGGGGCTCCTCGATGAGCTCGGCGAGCAGATCGCGTGCGGCGCCGCCACGTTCGCGGACGTCGCGTCGGAGCACTCCAAGTGCCCCAGCGGGAAGCAAGGCGGCGTCCTCGGCTGGATCTCGCGAGGACAGACCGTGGGGGAGTTCGAGCAAGCCGCGTTCACCACGGAGGTGGGCGCCACCGCCAAGGCGACGACGACCTTCGGCGTGCACCTCATCTCGGTCCTCGACGCACGCGCCGAGGCCCCGACCGTCGTCGACGTCACCATCCAGGACCTCCAAGAGGTTCTCGAGGGCGATCTCGACGCCGTTAACCTCATCGACGTGCGAGAACGAAACGAATGGGACGGCGCGCGGATCGAGGCGTTCACGCTGAGACCGCTGTCCACCATGCAGCAGTGGACACCTACCCTGATGGATGACTTCGACGTGTCTAAACCCACGTACGTCATCTGCGCCGCGGGGGTGCGATCGATGAGGGCGGCGAGTGTCCTGTTGGACCTGGGCTTCGACGGAGGGGTTTACAACGTCCAGGGCGGCATGTACGCGTACTCTGGGCCCAACCTCGTCACCGGCGAGTGATACGAGTACGCCTATTGTTATTCAATTACACCAACTCTTAACATAAATGGTACCGCCTAAGCGCCGTACCCGGGTGGCGCCTGGTCGGACTTTGGTAACAAGCACTCGTGGAAAATCTCAAAGTTGTACACGTAGCGGCCGTCCGTGTGTTTCGCCATGATGCAAATCGGGTTGCCGTTGAGGTGCCTGTCCAGCCTGAGCTTCACGATCCCGATGTCCAGGCAGTACTCGTCGAACAGCAACACGCTCTGGAAGTAGTCGAACGTGTACACGTCGGTGGTGTTGTACCAGTACTCCTTCGCCGTCTCCGGGTTACCGAGCATCCTGGTAGGTAATTGGGTGGTGATCGGTCAGTAATTGGGTGGTAATTGGGTGGTAATTGGGTGTTTGGACATGGAAGGGAGACTGTCCAACACTCACCTGCTCCGTCTCGAGATTGAATAGCTCGCGTCGCCGCCGAACATCCGCTTGTTGTCCTCCGGGACGTCGGACTTCGGATCCACGCATTTCGCCTCGTTCTCGTCGATCGCCAGCGTGGTCACCGTGCCGCCCAACAGCGCCATGTAGTACGGCTCGTCGCACAGCAAATCGATGTCCAGCCCTGGGGTCAGCGCCTGGAAAAACTTACACCCCGCGTGGATCAGATACCGCGGCGGCACGTCCTGAAAAGGTTTACTAAACTCGCCCCCGGTCTGGACGTCGCTCGTACGTGTCCGTTCTTTAAAACGGCCCTGGACCAACACCTGGAACGTGCACCGCTTCTGCGTCTTGAAGAACGCGTCCTTCGTTTTCACCGCCGCCGGGTTCCCGGGGCAACCGATACCCTTGAACCGAATCAAAACCTTACCGACGAAGAGCTCGGATTCGAAATCCATGCACGTCTCCGTGTTCACCGGGCAGTTCATGTCCACAGGCGACGGAACCCTGGCATCCTTCTTGCCATTGTTGCCAGCGTTGTTTTCTTTGTTGTTGCCAGCTGTGTCAGTTTCCGAAATATTCGCCGGCTCGAACA
>MDSX01068854.1_pt1 | contig 13134 bp, 10 predicted proteins | sample 811141 | NCBI WGS metagenome assembly MDSX01 (sample SAMN05326642, study PRJNA326480) | marine metagenome | isolation source: seawater | place: Atlantic Ocean: South East | collected 2010
CATCGATGACCGGGGTTTCGATCGTTTCGTCGCCCCGTCCGCGATCGCGCGCGCGGGCCCGGTCGCGCGCGCGATTGCGATTACAAGGGGCCTCCCGACGCGTCGCATCGCGACGCGCGCACGCCATGGCTCTCTCTCTCGCGCAGGTCGCGCCCGCGGCGCAGGTGCGTCGCGTCTCGCACCGTCGCGCGCGTCGCGCGCGTCTCTCGGCGTCGCGAACGCGCGCGCGTCGTCGCGAACGGCGGCATCGCTCGGCATCGGATAGGATGGCCATCGGCGCGTCGTCGCGGGTCGACGCGCGACCGGGACGCGACGACGCGCGACGTCGACGGAGGGCGAGAGAAAAATCGACGACCGCGGACGCGCGGGTGACTGACGAGAGGTTTCGCGGCGCAGTTTTCTTCGCGTAAGCGCGTCTGCGGCGCGCCGGCGGCGGCGTCCCGGACGCGCGTCGTCGTCCCGCGGGCTCGAGCGGTCGCGGCGCGCGCGAGCGGAGAGAAGAAGTCGGTGTTGATCGTGAACACGAATGGTGGCGGACACGCGAACATCGGGTTCTGGCTGGCGAAGACGCTGGCGGGGGCTGGGCACGACGTGACGATGAACGTCGTCGGCGCCGAGGACGATAAGAAGATGGCCAAGACTCCGTTCTCGTTGTTCGATGAGATTCGAGGGATGGGTGTGAAGACGGTGTGGGCGAACCCCGATGAAGTGGCGTCCAAGCATGCCGGGGCGAAGTTCGACGTGGTCGTCGATAACAACGGTAAGGACATGGACACCGTTGGTCCGGTGGCGGATTTCGCCGTCGCCGCGGGGGCGTCGCAGTTCTTGTTCGTCTCGAGCGCGGGTATCTACAAGCCCACGCCGTGCCCGCCGCACGTCGAGGGCGATGCCGTGAAGGAGACGAGCGGCCACGCCGTCGTCGAGGCGCACTTGAAGACGTTGCCGTTGAAGATGAGCTCTTTCCGCCCGCAATACTTGACGGGATACGGATCGAACAAGGACTGCGAGGAGTGGTTCTTCGATCGCGCCGTGCGCGGCCGACCGATCTTGGTCCCGGGCTCGGGTGATCAGCTCTCGTCGGTGACGCACGCCGAAGATTTGGCCACCATGATCGCCGCCGCCGTCGGCAACGACGCCGCCGCTGGGGAAATCTTCAACTGCGTGACGACGAAAGCCGTCACGCTGAACGGCATGGCGGAACTTTGCGCCAAGGCTGCGGGCGTCGAACCGAACGTGATCAACTACGACCCGAAGGATGTCCCGGATGTCGAAGTTAAGAAGGCGTTCCCGTTCCGCCCGATCCACTTCTACAGCTCCAGCGCCAAGGCGCAAGCCGTGCTCGGCTGGTCGCCCAAGCACCCGGATTTGGCCGCCGAGCTCAAGGAACGCTTCGCGTACTACAAGTCCATCGGACGCGATAAGAAGGAGATGTCGTTCGAAACCGACGACAAAATTCTCGCCGCGATCGGCAAGTAAATAGCGAGCTTGATTTTATATTAAACGAACATATTGAACGTGCAACGCGAGCTAAAACGTACAGTACACGGATTGGCGACGTCGTCATCGGTTTGGAACTTGGGAGAAACCACCTAGAAAGTTGAGCGCCAAATTCTTCGCCGAGTCCGCCGTCAGGGATTGTATTTCACGATCCAAGTGTGCGCGATGCGTCGCCCGCGGACTGGCGTAGGCGTAACTCGCGTGTCGAAGCGTGACCTCGACCCCTCGCGTCAACGACTCGTACGCCTCGCCGAGATCGGAATCTTTGAACCTTTCTAACTCATCCATATCACCGTCGATGATGTGCCAATGCTCGCCCGGACGCGCGGTGGTGGCGATGAGATTCGCCGCGGCGAGCGAGCGCGAGGCAAAGTTTTCGGTCGGGATCACGCAGACCCCGTAACCGTCGACGTCTTCGGCGACTTCGAAACCGTTTTCTCTAAATATTTCGCGGCACGTCTCCACCGCGCGTCCGCGCGAATTCAAGACGAACACCTTGCTCCCGCGCGCCAGCGCGGCGTGCAAGAGCGGTTTCAGGTCCTCGTACACGACCTGCTCGCCCGCGCTCGTCCCCGGCTCGCCGTCCGCCGTCGTCTCCATCCGACGCGCGTCCACCGACGCTTGCAAACCCGCCGGCATCATCCGTCGCCCGTCCCACCCGACGCTCGACTCCACCTCCTCCCCCCACTTCAACACGCTCATCAACTTTATCTCCGGCCAGCTCGACACGATCTCGTCCACCGTCAACGGCCTCGTTCTTCGCTCGAACCGCTGCTCGTTTGAAAACACCGGCCCCGGCCGCCCGCCGCTCGTCGTCCGCCCGCCGATGATCGCCTCGTCCGCGATCACCCGCACCATCACCACCGCCTCGCACGACGTCGACTCCGCGATCGCTCGTCGCATCGTTCGCATCGCCTCGACGTACGACGACGCGTCTCCCGGGACGTGCTCCGGCCAGCGCTCGCGCGCCACCGCGTGGCTCACCCTCGTCATCTCCACCGTCGCGTCCACGACGGCGTCGTACGCGAACAGCACGACGTCGCGCGACCGCTCGATGGCGTCGTCGTCGCTCGCGTCGCTCGCGTCCGCCGCGCGTCGCGCGACGCGTCGTCGTCGCGCCGACGCCGACGCCGATGTCCCGCTCGATCGCGTCGCGCGGTCGCGCGCGCCTCGCGCGGTCGCGGTCGCGCGCGCGCGCGGCTCCGGACGCGCGCGCGACGCGTCGATCGCCCGCGCGTCCATGGCGCGCGCGCGTGTCGCGCCGCGCGCCGCGACGACGCTCGGAGGGACGCGGGACGCGCGATGCGACGAAAAGATATTTTGTTTCGCGCCGGACGCCGCGAGCGTTTTAATCGCGCGACACACTCGTCGTCGCGCGGCCGATTCGGGACGCGCGCGACGCCGCGGGGCGCGACGTCGCGCGGAAAAAAATATCGAAGATCGATCTCGCACGGCGGCATGCGCGCGTACGGCGCGCGAGGCGTCGCGAGACGGGACGACGATGGGGAATCGCGCGAGGCGAGCGTTTCTGAAGACGAGACGACGCGCGGGACGGGGGGGTGGACGCCGCGCGCGCGCGAGGATTTCGGGACGTCGGGAGGGGCGTTTCCGGAGATTAACGTCGTGCAGTTCGTGGACGCGGAAGACGGGGCGCCGGTGAGTTGTTTTGGGATGGATTACGAGACGCTGCGGCGGCGCGCGGCGGAGGCGGCGTTCGACGAGACGTCGACGACGCCCGAGTATCGTGGGTTTTTGAATCACGCGAGACGGTGCGTCGATGGGAGCGGAAAGATCGACTGGGGTTCGGTGACGCGCGTGGGGGGGCTGGCTGGGTCGAGAGAGGTGCGGCGGGCGCGCGGGGTGGACCCTCGGGACGTCGAGGCGGCGTGTTTGCGAGGCGAAGGCGAACCTTTGATCGTCGAGGACGGAGGGAAAGATTGGGCCAAGTGGGATTTTGAAACGCTTCAAAACGAAATCGGTGATTTTGAGGTGTTGTGTAACGATCGAGCGCCCGCGCGGCGACGAGAGATCGATGGATCCAAGCAGCGGTCGCACCTGATTCCGTTTCGGGCGTACGCCGACTACGTACGAAAGCGCGACGGCGTCGCCGGCACAGTCTTTGACGATCGCCGCACGCCGTTTTATGCAAACGGCATGCGCGTATTCAGCGAGTGCAAGCGCGCCGACGCCCTCTCGCGGGCGTTTCCACGACCTTATTTCACGCACGAGTGCGATAATACGGAGACGCTGCTCATGGCGACAACGAACGAGCTCGGGTCGATACTCAAATTTGACTCGGAAATCGCGCTCAGAATGCGTGACAGCGTCTCAAAATCGCTCGACAAGATGTTTGTCGGGCCTCGAGGCGCACTCACGCGCCTTCATTACGACGCCGGGGACGCTCACGGTTGGCTGGGACAGGTCGAGGGGCGGAAGCTCTTCGTGTTTTATCCGCCCAGCGCGTCGCCGATGCTTTATCCGATTGAAGACTCGCACGCCAGCGTCGATCCACTGGAGCCAGACTACGATCGATTTCCACTATTTCGCGAAGCGCAATCGCGCGCGCGAGTGTGCGTGCTGAATCCGGGAGAAGTCGTACTGTGTCCTCGACGATGGTGGCACTACGCCGTGGCCCTGGACACTAGCGTCACGGTTATGAGGAATTGGTACAACGTCAATACCAACGCCCAGGCGTTGGTCGAGCAGATATGCTCCACGATTAAACAAACAGTAGACAATAGAGCGAAAGGATCCGTGCCTCGAAACGAAGCGTCTCGATGAAGATACGTCGCGGCGCTAGTCGGTGAATTCGCTCGCTCGCGCGTCGCGTCGTTTACGGATGAATGGAATCGAAAGATTAAAAGCCTATGGTAATTAATCAGCAGCGATACACGTGCGCTTGAGCGTCGTCCGCGCTTAATGCTTGAACACCCGCTCGCGTGCGGCGAAAACTCGCGGCGAAAGAGATGATATTCGTCGTACAAACGAACGACTCGAACGACTCGCTCGAGCGTCTACGCCGAGAACAACTCCTCCAAAGTCATGTCCCGCATCTTGGCCACTTCCTTGAACGTTCGCATCTCGTTCAACCCCGCAACGACCGCCCGCGCATTATTCAACGGGTTCGAGCTTCCGAGCTGTTTCGCGAAGCAATTCTTATAGCCCGCCAGCTCCAAAACCGTGCGGCACGCGCCCCCCGCGATGACCCCCGTCCCCGGGCTCGCCGGGCGCAGCATCACCACCGCGCCGCCCTTCCCCTTCACCGTCACTCGATGCGGGAACGTGTCCCCTTTAGTTATCGGCGCTCGCTTCGCGCTCTTTCGCGCATCGCTCGCCGCCTTCGTCACCGCGATTTGCACCTCCTTCGCCTTCTGGCACCCGACGCCAACCAAACCCTTGCCGTCGCCCACGACCACGGTGGCGCGGAAGCTCATCTGCGACCCGCCCTTGGTGATTTTCGTGACGCGCGACACCTGGACGACGGACTCTTGCATCCCGTCGTCCTCCTTGCCGCCGCGACCGCGGCCTCGGCCGCCGCGACCACCGCGTCCGCCGCCGCGCCCGCCGCGCGCGCGCGGGGTCTCGGACTCGCCTTCGACTGCCGACGCGTCTGCGTCGTCGCCGGCGCGCGCGACCGTCGCCGTGCGCCGCGGGGCGACGGCGACAATTTTATCGCATCGGTTCGCGCGGCTCGGGAGGCGCGCGGACGCCGCGCGAGACGCGGGCGCGGCGGTGAGGGCGATGGAGGCCATCATGATTCGCGGCGCGACGTCGATGGTTGAATCGACGCGTGGAAGCGCGCGTGGGCGGCGGTCGTCCGGGCGTGCGGTGGGCGCGCGACGAAACGATCGACGGTGCGCGTCGAGCGTGCGCGAGCGGCGACGATGGCGTCGCGGTGTGCGGCGCGGCGGCGGCGACGTTCGAGGGCGAGGGCGAGAGAAACCCTATTGCCCTTCAGGGTAGAGATGGGGTGGCGACCGACCGCGTGTGGGTAAACAGTGATAAATCGACGCGATCAGGACGCCGCGGCGCGCGCGAGTCGCTCGAAAAGGCGCGCGGGGATCGATCACAACGTTAATCGCGACCGGAATCGCGCGCGGCGTTCCGGATTTCGGTGCTACTGACGTCGACGCGAAAAGACGGGAGGGCGGCGAAGAGGTCGGCGGCGCGGCGCGCGGCGGCGGCGGCGAGGACGTCGGCGGCGGGGACGAAGGCGCGAGAGACGCGGTCGACGCGGCCGGCGACGAGGAAATCGCACGCGTTGGCTCGGATTTCGTTGAGGGATTCGTCGAGGGCGGCGTCGGAGCCGGCGTATTTGGGGTCGAGGAGACGCGCGGCGGTGTCGGCGCCGACGACGAAGGCGGCGCCGGGGGCGGCGCGGGTCTTGTCCACGAAGAGTGGGGTTTTGGTGAGTAAACACACCGTGCCGGGGGTGGAGAACTGCTCGAGTCGACGCATGATCTCGTCTATGGAGAGCGTCCCCTTGTCGGCGTTCGTGACGCCGATTTCGTACGCGCCGAGCGCGCCCGGGGGCTTTGTCGCCGTCGCCGCCGCGAGCAAGTCGCGGTGGCCGTCGTGCAAAGGGTTGAACGACCCACTCAACACGACGTTCGCACGCGTGGCGCCCACTGCGGTGAGCACGCCCCCCGTGAATTCCAAAATCATCGGCGCCGCGGTGGTGGCACCGCTCGTCGACGAGTCGTCCTCCGCCAACCACCGCTCGACGACGGCGCGAGCGTCGCTCGCGTTTGCGTACGAATCCTCCATCGTCGTCACCGAAACCTCGTCGAACTCGCGTTCGCTCAGAACTTCTCGCACTAAATCTACACCCGCGTCCGCGTCCGCGTCATCGACGCTCCGCCTCGCTTCCTCGTACAGCGCTCGCAACACCAACCGCGACGCGCAGCCCTCCTCGTCGAACCGCGAGCGCCCGCTCGTCTTCTCCAATCGCATCTCGTACGTCGTCATCCGCCCCAGCGTCTTCGCCGCCACGAAACATCTGTGGTCGCCTCGTTTGACGACGTCCTCCGTCGTCAGCGCGCACGTCGCGCCGAGGCCCGTCGTCGCTCGCGCGTCGCTCGCCGACGCCGTCGCTCGCGAGCTTCCGTGTCGCACCGCCCTCGCGTACGCCGCGCTCGCCAGCGCCTCCGCGACTTCCCGCGAGCAGTACGATTCCACGTCATCGTCCGTCGCCCTCCCGAGCGTCTCGAGCGCGCTCTCGCGCGCGTACGGCACGCGCGCGTCCAATAAAGTGTTCGAGCACCTCGGGACGCTCGTCAGCCACCCGAGCGCGCGCGCGCCGCCGCCCGTGACGTGCAGCACCGCCCTGACCTTGCTCGCGTGGATCGCCTCCACGATGGCGCGGATTCCGGGCTCCATCGGCGCGCGCGCGACGCGGCGTCGCGCGGTGAAGTGCGACAGCGCGTCCCGGTCGTTCGTTCAAACGTTCGCGTCACACGGCGACGCGACGACGCGCTCGATCGCGCGCGCGCTCGCGAGCTCGAACGCAGGCGCGCATCGCGCGGTCGTCGACGCATGCGCGCGAGGCGAACGGGCGCGGCGGCGGCGAACGAGGACGACGCGCGATTGGCCAAGTATCTCGTCGTGAACGCGGAAAACGTCGCGCACAACGCGCGAGTGAGCGCGCGAGTGTTCACGTACCTGAGCATCGTGTCCGGAATCGCGATCGGCGCGCTCGGATACACCGGAGTGCGAGGGTTCGCGGCGCACGGGGTGTTTATGCTGGCGAGCGCGTGCGCGGTGGCGGCGAGCAAGTGCGAGGGACGACCGACGAGTTTCTTTCCGTCCGTCGATAAGGTGTTCCTGGACGGACCGAACGCTGGATTGCCGACGTTTGTGTTGTTTTGGACGCTGTCGTATAATTGCTGTCACTTGTTTTAGACGGTCGGAGGAGAGGGATCATGAACACGGCGGCGCTGGTGAAGCGACAGCGGCGACCGGTGACGTATTCGCTTCCGCAGCCCGAGTACGCGAACAAGCACGTCGGTGGGGTGAACGCGGTGGACTTGGGAGGAGAGGGATCCGATAGCATATTCACCGGTGGGCGCGATGGGACGGTTCGGATGTGGGATCTGTCGGCGGGGATGCCAGCGTGCGCGCGGCGGTTTGAAGGTCACGGCGGGTGGGTGAACGACGTCGCGAGAGTGTCGAGCACACATTTGGCGAGCGCTTCTAGCGATCACACCGTGCGGCTGTGGGATATAAGTGAAGGATCGATGTCGTCGTCTTGCGCGGTGGCTTTGCAGGGACACACAGATTACGTCATGGCGTTGGCGTGCGCGTCGGAACGCTTGGAAGGAAAGTTTGCTTCGGGCGGGCTCAATCGCGAGATTTTCTTGTGGGACATCGAGCGATGTCTCGCGATCAATGCCGCGCCGTCGTATCTAAGCGTGAAGAATGATGGATGCGTCACCGCGCTGGGGGGCTCGAAGGAGTCCATCTACGCTTTGGGTATGGATGGGACTGGAAACTTGCTCGTCTCCGGCGGTACCGAGCTCGCGCTTCGCGTGTGGGACACGCGGAGCGCTCAAAAGGAAGGCAAACTCAAGGGACACACAGACAATGTTCGAGCAATCGTCGTCGACACGGATGGTAAAAAGTGCGTCACAGCGTCGAGCGATAGAACGATTCGTGTTTGGGACATTGGCGAGCAGCGATGCGTGCAGACGTTTGCGGGCATGCACACCGGGTCAATTTGGGCGCTCGCGTGCAACCGCGATTTCACTCGTGTATACTCGGGAGGTATCGATGCCCGGATATGCGTCACGTCGTTGCGTGATAGGAAAAGTAGTTTAGTCGCGAACGAATCGGCGGCTATTTTAAAGCTGCGCCTAGACGAGTCAACGCGCGCGAGCGGTTTCGCCGCGCACTCGTCGGACGGCGACTTGTGGACCGCCACTGCGTCGCGGTCGATCAAGCGCTGGCCGACGATCATCCCGGGCGAAGATGGCTCATCAGCGAACGTAGAAGACTCTCATGGAACGCCGACGAGCACCTCGTTCTCGCGTCGCGCCGCTGGATCGAGTCTTTTGCGGCAGCCGGGAACGTGGTTCGACGTCGGTTCGCCCGGGGCATTTTCGTTCGGCGGCACGACGCCGCGAAAGTTCGATAACTGGGGCGATCCGCACGATCGTGAGCCCCAGGACTTAGTGCCGTCGATGGAGATTATCGGTGTGAGCCCGATCGTTCGTCACAGCGTGCTGAAGAACAAGATGGAGGTGTTGACGCAAGACTCCATGGGTGCCATCGCGCTGTGGGACGTGTCGCGACCGACCCCAATACGCACGTTCGACGGCGTCACCGATGGATCAGACTTCGAAATTTTACTCGAAAATGAAAGTTTGAATCCAGATGTCGTCGTTCCATCGTGGTTTACCTGCAACACTCGTAGTGGTTCGCTCGCCATCACGCTCTCGCCAAGTTCGGCGTTCAACGCCGAGGCGTACGCGAGCGATCTGGGTATCGCTGACGCCGCGCCGGACGAGCGAAGAAATTTAGGTGTCGAAATCATTCGACTATTGATGGATGAGTGGGTAGAAAAATTTACGTCGTCGAAACCTCCGCGATCAACGAAACGGGCGTTCGCCGAGCCGCTCCCGAGCGAGTGTGCGGTTTCGTTCGCGCACCCCATCGACGACAGCGGTCGCGTGTGCGTCAAGATTCGCGAAGACTTCTCGGGCACACCCACCGAGCGTGAGTTGCTTCCCAAATGGTTCGCCGATCACGCCCTGAATCAAGCGCCCGAGCCGGAATCTCCAAAGATCAGTTTCCGCCTCGCCCCTCGCGCAGGCTCGGGTCTCGCTGAAATTTCCCCCGCGAGCGTCTCGGCGCCCAAGATTCTCGGCGCTCAGAAGATTCGCGAATACATCGCACAGAAGTTAGACGAAACAGATGGCGGAACGAGCACCGATGCCAGCGCGCTCGCGCTCTGGTGCGCCGGCCAACCCGTGCCGTCGTCGGCCACGCTCGCCGCCGCGCTCGCGCGCGTCTGGAAAAAATCGCCCCCGATCGAGCTCGAGTACTCCAACTAGCCGCGATCGCAACGTTCATCGTCGCGCCTGTTGTCATCTCCACAAAAAAAAATTCGCATTCGGCAGGATTTGAACCTACGCACGGAGACCGTATTCGATTTCTAGTCGAACCCCTTAACCACTCGGGCACGAATGCTCGTCGCGGACGCCGCGCGCTTCGACACATGGTCAAATCACACATTAAATACGTCGCACACACACCTAAAAAAACATAAACTTCAATCTCCGACCCCCGACGCGATCGCGCGACGCGTGTTACAGGTTTTTCCCGATCCCCCTCGATCGCGCGCCGACGTCACGCGATCGCGTCGCCGCGCGGTCGATCGATCGCCGATCGCCGTCGTCGAACCTCGCCGCGTCGATCGATGATCGCGCGCGGACGATGCGGTGAGGTTCGACGCCCGCGCGGGCGCGTCGATCGCGAATATTCTCGAGACGTCGGGCCGCCGCGCGCACTTTACTTTACGTCGCGTGGTCGAACGACACACAGCAGGTGCGCGAGCGATGCGAGCGCGCGTGACCGAGACGCGCGCGCGTGACCGAGACGCGCGCGCGCGGGAAATATTCCGCCGCGCGTTCGCGCGCGCGGAGGCGCGGCGCGGCGCGGGATCGGGGCGAACGGACGCGCGATGGGACGCGCGCGCGATGATGATCCGTCCGCGGCGGCGGGTTATCTTGACGCGTGGCGTCGCGCGCGACGCGAATATGTCGGGGCTCGCGCGGTAATACCGCGCGGGAAATCGCGTGCGTCGATCCTGCGCGTCCGTGGGGGATGTCGCGGCGCGATCACGCGGTGGGATGGGAAGATGTTGAAGATCTTGGATTTTTGGGACGAGGCGCGGGCGACGGCGCGCGGCGGCGCGGACGTCGAGGCGAAACGAACGAACCGGAAGACTGACGACGGCGAACGCGCTGAAAACGAGCAGTAAACCGCACATCAACACACTCCACAGACATAAATATGGGATTTCTTTTCACTTCCGAATCCGTGAACGAGGGTCACCCGGATAAGCTCGCGGATCAAATCTCCGACGGCATCTTGGATGCGTGCCTCGCGCAAGATCCGGATTCCAAGGTTGCGTGCGAGACCGCGACGAAGACCAACATGGTGATGGTTTTCGGTGAAATCACGACCAAGGCCAAGGTTGACTACGAAGCCGTCGTGCGCCAAGTGTGCCGCGACGTCGGTTTCATCTCTGATGAAACCGGCTTGGACGGTAACAAGTGCCGCGTGCTCGTCGAGTTGCACGACCAATCCCCGGACATTGGTCAAGGTGTGCACGGTATGGGCACCAAGTCCGATGAAGACATCGGTGCGGGTGACCAAGGTCACATGTTTGGCTACGCCACGGATGAAACTCCGGAACTCATGCCGTTGACGCACGTTTTGGCCACCAAGCTCGGTCACCGCCTCACCGTCGTCCGCAAGGATGGTACGTGCCCGTGGGTGCTCCCGGATGGTAAGACGCAAGTCACCATCGAGTACGAAAACGAAGGCGGCGCCATGGTGCCGAAGCGCGTGCACACCATCTTGATCTCCACCCAACACATCGAGGGCGTGACGAACGAGAAGATCGCCGAGGATCTCATGAACGAAGTCATCAAGAAGGTTGTCCCGGAAAAGTACTTGGACGCCGACACCATCTTCCACTTGAACCCGTCTGGACGTTTCGTCATCGGTGGCCCGCACGGTGACGCCGGTTTGACCGGTCGTAAGATTATCATCGACACCTACGGTGGCTGGGGCGCGCACGGCGGTGGCGCCTTCTCCGGTAAGGACCCGACCAAGGTCGACCGCTCTGGCGCGTACATCTCCCGCCAAGCGGCCAAGTCCGTCGTCGCCGCGGGTCTCGCGCGCCGATGCTTGTTCCAAATCTCCTACGCCATCGGCGTCGCCGAGCCGTTGTCCGTGCACGTCGACACCTACGGCACCGGTAAGATTCCGGATTCCGAAATCCTCGCCAAGGTCAAGGCCGCGTTCGATTTCCGTCCGGGCATGATGGGCAAGGCGCTCGACCTCAAGCGCGGCGGTAACAAGCGTTACCAAACCACCGCCGCCTACGGTCACTTCGGCCGCGATGAAGACCTCGACGTCTTCACCTGGGAAAAGGTCGTCCCGCTCTAAGATTAAGTAACGAAGCCGTCGGCGCGGCGCGTCTCCTCGCGCGCGGCGTCGTCCCGACCCCGCGCGCGCGTCGTCCCCGCGCCGCACACGTTTGTCAAATTTTTAGACGGCGAGCATTTCGCTGTCCGACGGAACAGTCGGAATCATCACTAGACGAGTCGTAAGGATATTTTTTATTACGTTGTGAGGAGAGCCACCGTATAGAGCACTCGCGCCTTCGCGCATTCACTCATTCGCTCGCGTCACGCCGCGCCTCGGGCGATGCCCGCGCGCGCGTCCGCGCCGCCTCGTCCCGCCGCGCGCGCGCGTCGCCCTCGCGCGCCGCGCCGCGCGTCGCGCGTCCCGCGCGCGTCCCCCCTCGACCGCATCGATCCCGCCGCCGTCGTCGCCCGCCTCGCCGAGGCCGCGCTCGCCTCGCCGCTCGTCCTCAAGCGCTGCGACGACGTCCGCGTCGTCGTCGACGCCGACCTCGCGCGCGCGCTCGCGCTCGGCGAGCTCGGCGGCGCGCGCGTGCGCGGCCGCGGCTGGTCGAGCCCGCGCGACTTGACCGCGCGCGACGTCGAGCTCGTCGCGCGCGACGTCCGCGTCGACTGGAGCGCGGCGATGGCGATGCGAGGGGTGGTGCTCACGCGACCGGCGCGCGGCGAGGCGCGCCTGACGCTCGACGGGAGGGATTTCGAGAATTTCTTGAGGCACCCGCTGGCGAGACGCGCGGCGCGCGACGAAGCGTTCGAGTTCGAGCGAGGCGACGTCGCGAGCGACGACGACGACGGGTACCTGGAGTGCGACGTGGTGATGCGAGACGGCGGCGCGCGGCGAACGGTGCGAATGCGACCGGGAGAGGGATCGACGGTTCGCGCGACGTCGCGCGGCGACGGGGACGAGACGCTCGAGCGCGCGTTGGAGACGTTTTTCGAGCGACTCGTCCTCGATTTAGACGGCACGGAGCTGCGGTATCGCGACATGACGATCGACGCGCGCGCGACGGCGCCGACGGTGACGTTCGAGCTCGATCTGTGCGTCAAAAGGTTTCCGTCGCCCGGGATACGGTTTTAGCTCGCCTTCTCTCGCTCGCGCGCGAGACGCGCGCCTCTAATTCTAGCTCTACACATCTAGTTCGCGTTTTCCGGCGCCCGCGTTCGCCTCGACGCGTCCCTCGTCACCGCCCGCATCGCGCTCGGCGGCCACAGCACCGCGGCGATCCGTCCTCGAAGCGCCCCCGTCGGCGTCTCGCCCGCGTCGCCGTCGTCTCGCGCGTCGCGTCCTCGCCATCCCGCGTCCGCTCGCAGCGCGCACGTCCCTCGCGAGGGCCCTCGCACGGCGTCGACGCGCTGAATCACGACGCCGTCGCCGTCGCGCGCGCGCACGGCGACGACGTCTCCCGCGTCGATCGCGCCGCGCGCGACGCTCGCGCGGTCGCACCACACCACCACCGCCTCGAACGCGTCGCGCGCGTCGCTC
>MDSX01009196.1_pt1 | contig 13129 bp, 13 predicted proteins | sample 811141 | NCBI WGS metagenome assembly MDSX01 (sample SAMN05326642, study PRJNA326480) | marine metagenome | isolation source: seawater | place: Atlantic Ocean: South East | collected 2010
ACACGGGTTCGTGGCTCCGCAAGCCACTGTGATATCCAGGCTACACTATGGGGCCAGTGTAAACTCGGCGACCTGCCTTCCGCATTTAAGCGCGACGGGCGCATCAAACACGCCATTCAAATTGAAGCCAATCTCTCTCTTTAGCCATTCTCTTGAGGCGCCCCTCAGCATTTACTGCAACTGGGTTTCCTGTAATGGACATGAAATATGAATCTGCATGAGTATTCCCATATCCCCAACAATCAGATAAATTGTGGTTAAGACTTTCAGCATCCGATTCTACAATTGGAACCTTTCCTTTTCTTCGAGGCACACTCCATCCTCGCTCAGACCCACTCATGATTCCGGTCATGTCCTTCGGACCACAACCATAGACTGCATCCATTCCTAGATAATCTGACATCGCTTGTGCCATAGGCATTACAGTAGCTGTAACAAGAACTAGACGGTGCCCTAGTTCACGATGCCATTCCAATCGTTGAAGTGCTTCACCACTGACTCTTTTCGAAAGTTTAGTTTCAACTAATTCAGCAGAATATTTGCGCAAGGTTTCCCAATTACATAATGCCAAATGGCCACGATTTCTCGCAGCATCGTAAATGGATCTTCCTCGCAATAAATTTCCTAAGAACCCGAGACTCCACATGGTTGCACCTAATGGAATTCTCCAAGGACGGCGACGAGAAAGCATTGCTGTGAGGCTTTTTTCGCTAGATGCATCCAACAGGGTACCATCCAGATCGAAGTATGCTGTAACACCAGCCATGATGTCATGGCAGCGAAGGTTGCCCTTCACACTGTCGCCTATTCACTATCTTCTGGACCGTAAACTCGGCGTCCTGCCACATGGTCCTGCCACCAGACAAGTTGCGAATTCAAATGCCTAGGAATAAAGAAGCCAACTTTCCTCGGTGTAAGGCCGTGATTCTTCAATTTCTTATCGTGAGTTAGATGTGCTACAATTGTTTGCGCACTACAACCAGGGTTTGCAAAAACAAATCGTTTGATTTCATCTTTAAGCCGTTGCAGTCTCGCTTTTTTCTGAGTCCCTTTACCTCTTGTTGGTGGCGACATAAGCACAAAATCACAGTCAACCCATATCAAAGACTAGGTCGAATACCCACGAGTCCCGATTAATGCGAGGGATTTTGAATCCCCGGCCTCTCGCATGCATTGGTCAACATGGTAGATTCGGTTGAAATCAAGCGAGTAGGAATTCGTAATTACTTGTCTATTGACGTCGAAGTGTGGATGAATGATCCTGACGACATGGATTTCAAGCCACGGACTCACATCAATGGTAATCGATTCTCTATCTCATCGGCCACCAATGGAAAAGAGATGGCCACTATTGAGCTTGATGAAGAACAGATGGAGGCTGCTGAAAGGGACCGCCAAGTTGAACTCAGAGTCAAATTTGGTGTCCACGGTATGCATGGAAGGCTAAATCATATTCATCCAATTATTGCTGATGGAAAGGCAAAGAAACTTGCTAACTCAAATTGGAAAACCGTCCAGCCTATACAGTTTAGCTGAATCACTCATACGCAACTTCGGTAAGTATCGGAGTTAGCACTGTAATTACGATTGTTAGTGTCCAATCGTTACCACCATCTGGATCTGGTGCGCCCGGAATGATTGAATCAGGGTCTGCGTTTTGAGCAACTACTGTCCACACCCATTCACCTTGGCCAAATCTGGCTCCTGGCTCGTTTAGCAAACTTCTCAGGAGTTCTTCTTCACTATCAGCATCATAAACTCCCGGTTCGCCAGTAGGATTCAATTTGCTATCATTTAGTTCAGCTATAGTAGATTCGTTTCTAGTGATATTTCCAGGGCTGGTTTGAGCACTGCGCCTGTGCCCATCATCAATTATGTTTAGTGAAAGAGTGAAATTATCGGGAGGGAATACTAAATCTTGGTCTAATTCTAAGACAGCATCGTATGCAATAATTCTGACATCTAAGCCCGGAGTCATGTTGTCGCTCCAAGTATCACCTTGTGCTAGGTACTCGTCATAGTTCCATTCCAATGTGTTCTGGATCCATGAAACCTTGTATCTGCGTGGTTGTATTTCGATTGTGAATTGCTCGGATACCACACCACCTACTCCATCATCTACGGTTAATGAACCCATGATCGTACCACTGCTTTCAGTTGGTAAGTATACAATTTCATCAGATGAGTCAACGTCATTTCTAGTATCTCCATCACCGTCACTGTCTTCCAAGAAATTCAAATCCCACATGAATTCCATAGGACCTCCTTCTGGGTCAACTGTTTTCGATGCATCAAGAAGTATGATATCGCCACTACGGACTATATCAGGAATTGACAAATTGATTTGCGGCGCACCATTTACTCTAACCAGTGCTGTAGTTGAATCGGTACCGCCTTGGTCGTTAGTGACAGTCAACCTAACATTGAACTGTCCTGATTTCAAGAATTGGTGTGATGTAAAGCCCGTTATGGTGGTTGTTTCCACACCATCTCCAAAATCCCAGCTATATTCGGTAATGACTCCTTCAATCGCATCTGATGCCCTAGCATCGAAAGTTACCTCTTCGCCTTGCTGTATTTCAGTAGGTGTTGCCGTAAGAGCCGCTCTTGGCTCCACAGTAGATTCCAAAACACCTGTACAACCTGTCAGAAGTTGAACTAGCAAGAGAGCCCCGATAAATAACGGCCGCTTGCTGTTCATAACTCTCGCTAATGTGCTTATTATCTAACTCTGTCCCTTCAATGGACCAAATTAATTCGATTCAAAATCGACCTCAGAGGGTAAATCTCCAATAATCTCAGCTCCCTCTAACAAATCATCAAATTCTGTTTCTTCAACTGTATTCAGTTCATAATTTGATTCCATTTCATCGTCGAGCAAATCTTCCACTTCAACAAATCCGGTGTCATATTCGGGGGTTGCTTCTACCGCCTCTGTTTCGGTTAACTGAACCTCTGCTGATTCTAGTGCGGACAAGGTTTCTTCGAGCAATTCTTCCTTGTCTAATTCCGGCAAGTCGACCGGCTCGTGAACGATTTCTTCAGGCTCATCAGGCTTTTTCTTGAACCAATCTCGGATACCCATGAACGCCTATGGCAGGATAATGAAAATAGAAATTGTGTAGTGATGTTCATTTGATTCGGCCTTCAGCCCCCACCATGGTCGATGTTTTGGATGGGCACAGAGTTCTGGCATTCGACTTAGAAACGACTGGAATTTCTACCAATAATGACAGGATTGTTCAGGTGGCATTGATTGGTGCAGATTCAGACGGAAATCCAATACATCACGACGTTATTGTTAACCCGCAAAGACCCATACCCCGTGAGGCTTCAAGGGTGCATGGAATTTACGACCAGGATGTTCGTGGCAAACCAATTTTCAAAGAGTGTGCTAGCGAATTATCTGAATTGATGGAGGGGGCCGTAATAGTTGGCCATAATGCTAGAAAATTCGACATGCCTCTTCTCCAAAACGAATTCTACAGATGTGGGATTACTCCGCCAAGGCCATTGGTTGTTCTAGATACCCTGGAGGCCGTTAGAAGATTGAAAATTCCAAGACCTCACAACCTTGGAGCACAATGTGCAAGACATGGAATTGATTTGTCAAATGCCCACAATGCTGCTGCTGACGCTGCTGCTTGCTTGTTGTTATTGTGGAAAGTGATGAGAGATCATCCTTCCAGCTTTAGACGTTCACTGCAAGAGATTGAAGAATGGTTGATTAGCGGAGAAGTTCGTAAAGACGAGAGTGAATTGGGCAGGGCTCTAACAGACCTTGAGTCTCTAGACAAGAATGGCAGGATTAGAATCGACGAAGGCGCCTATATTGTTGCATTCGGAAGACATCGGGGGAAAGATTTGCAGAGTATTGAAAGAGAAGACCCACGATATGTCGACTGGTTAATCTCATCAAATGGAATAGAAGATGAATCCGCTAGAGAGATTTTGCGACAACTAGTTTCAAGCATCCGGAATGGGTGACCAAGCTAATACATCGCACCAATGTCCAACTCTCCATGTGCCTCTGTTAGTCATAGCACTACCAATGAAGATTGGACCTTGGTGTCCCGTTGCAAGTAGTTCTTGCAACGCTTCTTTTCCACGGCCATCGAAGTTAATCGGTACTTGAATTCCTGTCGGCATGGCTCTTCCTTCAGCATTTGCTGGTTCACAGATTTCAGCAACTCCAGAACCATTCATTTCATCGAAGTGATGCAACAAGATCACAGAATCAGAGAAATCTTCAGTGCCCAATGTTCCGTTTTCTAGTCTCCAATTCCACCAGTGTGGGCACCATGCTTTCCAATCACAAAACCCTCCACAAGAGGATTGTCCAGGAGTTGCTTCCAGCGGAGATTCGCTCGGTTGTGTTTCTTCCCACGCTTTGAGAGCCGCTTCCATGACAGAGCCTCCTGATGCGGTGTACCTAGTCGCATTTTCTGTGTACCATCCTTCTGTTTTAACCTGAGGTGCATTCGGGTTATTTGATAGCAGAATATCTCTGTAGAGCAATAACTGTCGTTGTACTTCTGGCTTTAGATTTTCATTTGGCGCACGGCCAGTTTTGAGATCAGCAACAACCCACCCCTGCAATTCGCCATTCGAGTCTACATCGGCAAAAAGCATGTCTAGTCTACCCATTAATCGATTATCACTGGTTCTTAATTCGCCTTCAACTGCTATAACTCTTGACAATAAGTTTCTCCAGATTCCAACGGGTGTTTTTAGAGGAGTTACTCCAGCAGCACCAACGAATTCAAGAAGCATTTTGATTGCACCTCTTTGCATCCTTTTCGCTTTGTCCCATTCTTTCTCTTTCCACATTGGCCTTCTAGGTGTTGCAAAGAAAATCTCTTTTTCTTCCTCCCATCTTTCTTTCAAAAATTTCTCAGCCATCTCAGGTAACCAGTGTGTCTCGCTCGACTCTCGCCCAGTCAAATCTATTTGCAATAAATCTTCAACCGATGCATGGACTGCAGTTCCAAGACTTGCTGCCATCCCAGCTTTTCTAGGCAATTTTTGCCGACTTAACCAATACATGCGCGGGCATGTTTCGTACCTATTCCACGCAGAGGGGGACAATGTGTGTGGTCTTTCCCCGCCCATAAGCAGGCTTGCGTGCTCGACTTCAAATTGCTTGGGGTAACATTGAGCAATATAGGGGGCGAGATTATACACAAGGAGGTCTGTCATCAATTCATGGAAGGAGCAAAAGTATGGCTCGACAAGAACATTGACATCGAAGACGCATTAGTAGTATGCTGTTTTCCTAGTGTTGGAATGGTATCTAGTGTGGTTGCACATTTCTTGATTGATCATCTAAACCTAGAATTCGTAGGCGGAGTTGCACATCCCAAACTTCCAGCTATTTGCTTAGTCCAAGATGGCGTTCCACTGCCTCCAATCCGAGCATATGCCGGTGAGCCTATTTGCAAATTGGAAGGAGTATGTGACAAAGTGCTTCTACTAATGAGTGAATTGATTGTTCCTGACCCACTGGTTCACGAGATTGTTAGTTCTCTATTCGAATGGTCAAAAGAGCAGAATGCAGCAATGGGTATTCTAATCGATGCTTTCGCAATGAAAGGCATGAAAGGTGGACTAAATGGAAACGAGCCTTTAGTTGAATACGAAGATACTGAAGACGTTGATGTTTTAGGAGTTGCAGCAACGCCAAAGATGGCTGAAATTCTACAAGGAATGGATATCAAATTGTTAGAACAAGGGGTAATCAAAGGAATGACTGGGGCAATGCTCAGTGAGGGTTCTAGTCGAGGAAGAAATATCATGAGTATCATGGTTGAAGCAGACCCTAGGTTCCCAGATGCTAGGGCAGCGGCAGTGATTATTGAGCATCTAAACAAGATGTTACCTGTTGCAGATTTGGACCATGAACCACTGCTTGCCGAAGCTCAACAATTGGAAGATCAAATTCGAAGTATGATGGAAGGTGCTGATTCTGAGCCTTCTCCATCTTCAGCTTCTATGCTCTATGGCTGATTTTCCAACTATCGCCATCCCGATTATTAGCAATACGATGCTGGCCCAAATTGGGAACAGCATGACTGTTTCCTTTGGGATGAATAGCAGAAGGGTTTCTCCACGTGAATATTCTCCACCCATGCCTGCTGTTGCAAGCATTAAGCCAACTGAGATCATACCGATACTAGAATGTCGAATGTCAACTTCTCCACCCCATTTCCTTCGTAGCAGAATGCCTACTGCCAGTCCTGCAGAAGCCATAGATAGCAATAGCTTGTTGGCCAAAATTGGGTCGTCTATCCCTTCACTTGGAACTGCATTTACTCCACTGATTATTGCGAAAGGGGTTGCTATCAAACCGCCAAGTAAAGCCCAATGGGCAACAGACTCTCTCGACATCGGTCCCTTTTGAATTGCGCAAAGTAAGAAGGCTACTCCGGCCAAAGCAAACATTCCAATTGTCAGTTCGGTAGAAATTACATGGAAAGTACCAGCGGAAATCATTGTTGACCACCTCTTGCTAAATTATCGAGATGTTCTTGCCCATAATATTCCCATTGTTCCATTGTCCAGCCTTCAGGAAGCCCTCCTTCTGGAACCGGAGGGCCCGTAGTGGGCAAGTCAACCATAGCAGGAGATGAGCCCTGGATTCTACCAAATTGTGATGTTACATCTGCTGTATTGTCATACTTGCTCGATTCGATTTCTTTGCCCTTCGGCCTTTGTAAAACAACTAATCCAATGCAGAGAATGAAAAGAGCAAATCCTTGGAGATATAATGCAAATTCGTCTACTTCCCAGCCAGGTTCTTGAGCTGTAATTCTGAACCATGGTGATTGTTGTGTAGGTCCTTCGCCTTCCATGATTACCCTCCATTCAACTACACCGGGGTTCACTGCTGCGGGAATTGTGAATTTGTCATCAACAACTGGAATTGTAATTACTTCGCCACCGTTTTTCAACTCTACAGTTACAGAATCTGTATTTAGTGTCTGTAATGTAATCTCTGTCGCTTCCCCAATTAGTCTAGTATTCACAGGCTCCCAATCTGGAGATAGACGTGGAAGGTTCTCTGGGACTTCACTGACTACAACCTGCTTGGCGTCGGAAATTCCGGTCATTGCTACACCGCCATCAGGAGTTCCGTGCTGTACTGCGAGGTATAATTCGTATACTCCTGGGCTAGATGGAGCACGTAATGTCCATGTTCGCTCAACCATGCTATTTATCGAAAATGAATCGATGATCTCAACATAATTGTTGGTCCCACCATTGGGATCGGTAACTACTCCCCAGCCATCATTTGCTGGCAAATCTTTAGCACCATCTTCATTGACCAATAGCGTCATTCCAACCATATTATTCGAACTAACTTCTGCGAAACTAATCGTAGTTTCAATTTCCATTAGTAGTCCCGCATAGACTTCATCAGGGTACTGAATATCTAACTCAGCACCAGATACGCCGTTCGTTGAGGATGAGCCATGACAAGAACCGGCACAGTCTCTTGAGCGTACTGAATCGCCTTTACCGCCGGGGTTCGCAGTAGAAATTGTAGTTGACAGAATCATCAATAACAGTACCAAGGCTACTTTGAATCTCATTCAATCCCTCCTAGGAAGGAATGAAAATGCCACACCAATTAATCCCACCAATAACAAAATGATGCTGAAAACTAATCCCGCAGTGTCACTAGGCCCCGGAGCTTCTGGAACAAGGCTCGAGGTTAATTCAACCGAATCGGTTGAACCCATGCTGCCGTCTTGGATTGTTTGGCCATCAATAACAGGCATCACGCTGTAGACATGTTGGCCTTCCATAGTTGGTGTATGGCGATACTTCAGTTCAGAAGTAGTGTCAATTAATTGCCCATTATGTACGACTGCCCATTCTTGAGATTCTCCTTCCCAAGTGATGATCACATCGCTGCCATCCAATTTGACCTGTGTATTGGTTGCCTTTGGAGCCTGTGTTCCAGTAAAAGTCTGTGAATAAACATCGTCTGCACCCAAATCATCGATTACTTTTACTTGCAGATCTAGTTGCTGAGTCATAATTGTAGTGAAAGTCATACCGTTATGCATTACAGTACCGTCGATGCTCCATATTGCATTTACAACTGCCCCGTCAATATCGGATGAGTTCATTGCAGAGAAGGTCACCATCGCCCCTTGGATGAGAGATTCTGGCGCGGTAATACTCGCTGTTGGAGCGGTATTTGAAATAGTGAAATCAATCATCAAAACAGGTCCATCGTCTTGGCCATCGTTCGGAGTAACCATTGCTGTCCATATATCGCCTGCGCCCAATTTACTCTCAGAAATTGTGCTTCCATTTTCATCAGTCATGAATCCGTTTCTCATCCATTGCCAGGATGTTGTAACTGTATCTCCATTGGCATCATCAGATTGAATTGTTGGGCTAAGTGGAATTAGGGCGCTTTGAGATAATGGTCCATCATACGAAAGGGTTGGCAATGAATTGACAATTTGCACAGTGTCGCTTAATGTGTTGGAATAAGCCATTTCATCATCGTATACGGACAGAGTCAGAGTCAAAATATCCCCAGTGATATCCCAAGTTTCTGAAGTGGAAAGGGCGTCTCCATCTATATCTGATGCGTCGTAAGAATAAGTTCCCTCAGTATCGAAGAATACAGTATCTTGATCGATGTTCAACTCATTCAACACCGGGGCAGTGTTTTGAATAATCACTGCGCTACTTTCCATCCAATCTGAATATACAACTCCATCAGTAACTCTACACCTCACAGTCCAGGATTCTCCCTTTTCGGTGTAAAATGAGGGTAATGTAGATGATGAAACAGCGCCATTTGTTGCAGGCCAGTCCCATTCATAGGTTAGAGCGTCATTATCGGCATCTGTTGCTTGTGCAGTGGCTTGTAAATCGTCTATTGTCGTGAACGGCCCGCCGGAGAGAGATACACTTACCATTGTAGGAGGCGTATTATCGCTACCAATTGTGATATCTTGCGTTGTAAACCAGTCGCTGTCTACCTCTCCATCATTTACTCTTATCTTGGCATACCAAACGTCCCCGTCTCGAATTGCAACAGAAGGAATTGTTGTATCTCCATCAAATGCTGAAACCTTGGATCCGTCTACATACCATTCTGTATCGCTGACTGCTACGACATCATTGTCAGCATCAGAAGATAAGTGAATTAGCGTTAAATCATCTGATTCCAACGCATCTGTTGGAGTAATTTCAGCTGAATTTACGAACGGAATCGAGTTAACGACTAGTAAATTGGATGAGTGAACTGGGCTGCCATCATCTGTTCCATCACTTGGAGTAACTGTAACATTCCAATATTCTCCTTTCGAAGTTAGAGATGATGGGACGGTTGTCTGGTCATTTCTCGAAGATTCTAGCAATCCGTCCTTATACCAACGAATCATTGTTCCAGATTCAGCGTCACCATCTGGGTCCTGATAAGTATAAGTCAGGATTAAATTATCTGTGGTTACTGGGTTCGCAGGGCTCAGAAGGACCGATGATACGGACGGGGGATTGTTAGACGGTGGAGTTCCGCCTTCGGGTACTGTGATTGTAGTGTCGCCCCAAACATCTCCACCTGTTCCTCCGTTTCCATTTGCTGAAACCGCCGATATATCGAACTGTACTGAGCCTGAACCAGCAGAAGGTGCAGTCCAATCAACGCTCCAACTACGGTGACTATTGGTAGTGTGTGTTGCGCTGTCTCCTGCGGAGTTTACCTTCACAGCCATAATTCCAACGCCGCCAGCTGATAGTGTTCCTTTATTCACATCCAAACTAAATCCGCCATTACCAGAACTTCCGGTGCTAACAGAAATCTGTAGAGTGTAGGTAGTTCCTGGAGTGTATGATGAAGGTTGGCCACTCATTGAAATTGTTACCGTGTTGTATCCGTGACAATTACATCCGCTGCTGCCTCGTTTGTATACCCCATTACTATATCCAATGGATGTAGGGACAGTTGATGCCAACAAAATAGACACTAACAAAAGTGATGCTATCTTCATACGCATGTGCGCTACTAGGTTTGGTGTGTTTTTAGTATCATGTGTTCACCGTCAGAATTCAAACAAGGTCTTGGGACCTTTTCTTGGTTCTGAAATCTGCATGAACAATTTTTCTTCGCTCCACACCTCAACATTCAGGGATTCCGCCTTTGCTAATTTGCTTCCTGCTTTCTCTCCTGCTACCAAAATATCGAGATTGCCACTCACACTTCCAACAACCTTGCCTCCCGCATTCTTGATTGCCAGTGCAATTTCTTTTCTTGGGCGAGACAATGATCCGGTTATGCAGAAGGATTTACCGTCGAAAACTCCACTTGCGGATTCTGTTTCATCGCTCACATTGATTATTTCTGAAAGCTCATCAATCAATTCTCTACGCTTGGAAATTCCTTCTCGAAAGATTGTAGCAACCTTGTCGCCAATACCATCAATTGTTGTTAGTTCTTCGATTTGACCTTCATCGACCCAGAGTAATAACTTCTCAAGTGAGGTGAAATATTGTGAAATTGTTGTTGCAACTTCCGGGCCAATTCTCTCTATTCCTAAGGCGTGGAGGAATTTTGCAAGATTGAGTTTTCTTGTTTTAGCAAGTTCATCCAGGACGTTGTAAGCGCTTTTGTCTCCCATCCTTTCCAAATTGGAAATTTGAGAGTGATTCAGGCGATACAAATCTGTTATTGATTCAACTAATCCGTTATCAAGTAAGGCTTCGATTAATTTTTCACCGATGCCATCCATCTCAAGTGTTCTACACCAGTAGGTCAATGCTCTCGCTGTTCTTGCATCGCATTCTAGCGCAATACAACGCAAAAAGGCGCCTTCCATGATCAAATCTCGACCACAGGCCGGGCAATCATTCGGAATTTCGACGCTTTGAACTAACAAATCTCCACTAAACTGAGTGCCATCAGCATGGAATCTGCCCTCCAAATCTATTGAAGATGCTTTGCCCAAATTCTCTATGATTTTTGGAATAACATCTCCTCTGCGAGTAATTTTGACTTTGTCTCCAATCTTAATTCCTAAACGTTCTACTTCCCCCACATTGTGCAATGTAACATTTTCAACTGTTACTCCGCCAACCATCTGAGGAGCAATCCTAGCAACAGGAGTTACCGCCCCAGTCCTTCCTGTTTGCCAATCAACATCTAACAGAACAGAAGTTGCCTCTTGAGATGGGAATTTCCATGCAAGTGCCCACCTAGGATGATGTGCAGTCATACCCAGATTTTCTCGCTGTTCCAAATTGTCTAATTTGAACACAATACCGTCGATTTCAAATTCATAAGATGAACGCTTTGCACTCCATCTAGATGTATATTCAATCATTTCTTTTTGTGGAGAATCTGAATCAAAAATCTCCCAAGGAGCAGGTTCTATACCTGCTTCTTGTAACCAAGTTAGTAGTTCACTATCATTCACAGCTTCTGGACTTTGATTTGGAAACTTTACATCATACGCGCAGAACACTAAATCAGAAGCATCGGCTTTCCCATCACCGTGTTTTTGCCTAAGAGCCCCAGAACATAGATTACGAGGGTTTGGAGAAACTTCTCTGTATTTTTCTTCGAAAACAGCCAGCGGCATTACCACTTCTCCACGTACGTGACAATCGATTGCCAAGTTCAGTCTTGTTGGAACATTGGCCACCAGTTTGGCATTCAATGTGACGTCTTCTCCTCTCTCTCCACTACCTCTTGTAGCCGCTCGATGTAGATTGCCGGCAACATACTCCAATGACAGCGCAGAACCGTCCAATTTCGGCTGAGCAATGTATCTCTTCCCGCCGAAAGTGGATTGCGTTACGAAGTGAATGATGTCTTCATCTGATGTTCCCTTGTCCAAAGAACGCATTGGAAACATGTGTTCAACCTTTACAGTTCCAGGAAGTGGTTCAGGCCCTACTTCATGCAATACTGCATTGTTAGGATCGAGAGTCTTCAACTCATCCCAAAGTGAATCAAATTCGCCATCAGAAATTTCAGGTGCGGAATGATTGTAGTACAATTCCCTATGATATCTCACCGCATCGGCCAGATACTTGATTCGATCTTCTCCGGCCATGAATATACACCTATGCCAATGGCTATCAATGTCACGAAAATTCTAATCCTAAAAGTTCGACATCTGGCAGCGGACAGCGCGTCATTATAGCATGTGTAAGAATACGAATGTGGATTTCCGCAACAACATGAACTACGCTCTGAAACATATGCCCTGCATGGACATTGTTGTCATCATCTGACCAGCAACAATGAATGTGTGTGAAAGCTTTACCATCCTGTTTTCTGGCAATGTTTCCCGACAAACTAACTAATTCAGATGGCGATTCTAGTTGCCTACGAATGTATACACCGTCTTCATTCATGTAACCATACAAGGTATCTCTCGTCCTTCCAATTCCGCTGGTTATTGCTGCAGCATCAAAACCAACTTCGTCTGCAAGGCGTTGAAGTGAAGCATGGATTTCATCGCCTGAATCGATTCTGACAAACAGATCTTCGCCGCTGCGCGTCCATTCCATGTTTTGTCCGATTGGGCGGGGCTCAATTATGGTTATCTCAAAATTTGAACTCGTTTACAAGACGAGCATTCTCATACTCAACACCCGTGGCCCAAGTATGAGTGAGGGAGGTCCGTTCAGAAGATTGTTACGATATATGTCGCCTCACAAAGGCACAATTCGGCTTGCAACACTTTGTTCTGTCCTCAACAAAATTTGGGATTTGGCTCCACCGTTGCTAATCGGCTTAGCAGTTGATGTAGTCGTCCAGCGCGAAGAGTCGTTTCTTGCAGGATTCGGAGTGGAAGATGCATGGCATCAGTTGATTTTACTCTCTGTCCTAACATTCATTATCTGGGGATTAGAATCCTTGTTTGAGTATTTTTATGGCATTTTGTGGAGAAATCTTGCACAAACCGTGCAGCATGAATTACGCCTCGAAACCTTCAGTCATGTGCAAAAACAAGGGATGGGGTGGTTCGATGAAAGACAAAAAGGAGATATTTTGGCTATTCTAAATGATGACATAAATCAGTTAGAGCGTTTCTTAGACAAGGGTGCAAATGACCTCTTGCAGGTAACGACTACGGTAATTGTTGTAGGTGCTGTA
>MDSX01040028.1_pt1 | contig 13124 bp, 7 predicted proteins | sample 811141 | NCBI WGS metagenome assembly MDSX01 (sample SAMN05326642, study PRJNA326480) | marine metagenome | isolation source: seawater | place: Atlantic Ocean: South East | collected 2010
CGGCCGCGGACGTGTCCGCGACGTCGAAGCCCACCGTGGAGTGGCTGCATTTAACGTACCCCGCCGACGTCTCCCGGGCCGGCGACGTGACCATGGAGCTCGTGAATGCCTCGGCGAACGACGCGGCCCGCGCCGTCCTCGGCAACTGGTCCCACCTCGACCTGTCGATCGGCGGCGGCGGCGGCGCCATGCTCTCGGCGAAGACCCTGGGCGACCAGATGCTCGTCCTCGTGGAGGTGAAGGACGTCCCCGAGGGCGCGGGCGGCGGCTGCTGCGCGGACACGCTGCGCGTCTACGAGAAGGACGCGTCGGCGAAAGATCTGGACCTCGACGCGCTCCTCGCGGAAACCTTCGGCGCGAGCGTCGCCTGGGTCCACGCGACGCACACCTTCGACGCGTTCCTCGAAGAGGACGGAAAGGCCGCGGTCCTCCTCCAAGTTCAGTACGAGGACGCGGACATCGGCGGCGCCAAGGTCAACGCCATCGTCAAGGTCGACGTGGCCGCGGGGACCGCGGTGGACACCAAGGACGGCGACGCCTACTGGTCCATCGAAGCGAAGCTCGGCGCCGAGACGTACGACTACAACTCGACGGTCTACAAGATGCAGTACGTCAACGAGAGCTTCGGCGCCGACTCCGAGGAGTGGCACGGCAACGGCATCCTGAAGTTCGACGACGCGGCGGGGACGACGCTCCTCGCGCTCACGCACCGCTTCTACGAGGAGGCCTTCGTCGTCAAGGACCCCTGGACCTACGGCGCCGCCGACGGCGCCGACGCCATCCTCCAGCGCTTCGGCACGTCGCCCTTCGCGTCGGGCGACGACAGCGGCGACGCGCCGACCTACCACCACTTCGGGCTGCCCGCGCACGCGCGCGAGTGGACGGGCGGCGTGCACAACGTCTGGTACACGGCGTCCTCGAAGACGACCTCCGGCGGCCTGCGGGGCAAGGAGTCCATCACCATGTTCATCAACTCCATCGACGGCCGCGCGGGGTCCTTCGTCTTCGAGTTCGAGCTCAAGCTGGCGCCGCGGGAGAAAGCGACCGCCGTGTCCGACGCGGTCTTCGGCGGCGTGGCCTTCGCCTACGCCGAGTGCCACTTCAAGGCCCAGGCCATGGGCGGCGCGCGCGTGCTCGGCGACGGCGTCTACCTCGTCGCGTCCGGCGGCGGCTCCGGCGCCGTCTTCCAGGTCATCGACACCGCGAACTCGACGACCAGCAAGATGGTCACCTACCCCGGCGACGCGGGCTCCGACACGAACCTCTACGACCCCTACACGCGCATCGTCGTCGATTGAGGGCGCCCCGCCGCCGCTTGAAGCGGCGTGCGGCCTAAGGGTGGTGGGGACGTTCCTGGGCCGACGCGGCCGCTCGGCGGTTCGCCGTCGCGCGCCGCGTGGGCCGGTTCGGCCGCCCCGTGTGCTTGCGGAACTCGTCGGGCCGCCGGAGGTCGTCGAGGACGGCGAGGTCGCCGCCGAGCGAGGCCAGAATCGCCGCGAGGGAGGCGTCGTCGCGCGCGAGGGAGGCGGCCCACTTGGCCCGGAGGCGCGCCGGCGCCGCGTCGTCCGGCGCCCACGCGTCGTCGCCGACGAGGTCGCCGCCCGCGCCGAGCAGGTCGAGCACCTCCGTGAGCGCGAGCGCCGCGGCGACGCCGACGTTCAACGAGTCGGAGAACCCGTGCTGCGGCACGTAGACGCGCCGGTCGCAGGCCTCGAGGAGCTCCGAGCTCACGCCGGTGCTCTCCGTGCCGAAGCAGAGCGCGACGCGCGCCGGCAGCGTCTCGCCGGAGATCCAGGGCGCGCCCTTCCGCAGCACGGACGCGCCCTGGCCGAGGTCGCTGCACCAGAGCTCGCAGTCGGGCACCCCGTCGAGCGCCGCGCGGAGCGCCGCGGCGTCGTCGAAGTCCCGAACGGTGAGGAACCGCGCGGCCCCGCGGCCGTGCGCCGCGTGGTCCGCGTCCAGGTCCGCGTCCGCCTTCCACGCGCGCCGCGCGCGCTCGCGCTTCCGCGCCTTCCGCGACCCCGGCGTCAGCGGGCTATCGGTCTCGAGCCGGTTCGCGTCCGCGCGCTCGCCGCGCTCCGCGCGCTCGAGCTGGCCCGCGCGCGTGAGGGACCGGCGGCTCGCGAAGCGCTCCTCGGGCGGGCCGACGATCCAGACGTGCTGCACGCCGAGCGCCTCGCAGGTCCGGAAGATGGCGCTGTAGTTGTGTCCGTCGACGAGGCGCTCGAGCACGACGATGACCTTCGACGTGCGCCGCGACAGCACGGTCTCGATGCGCCGCGCGACGCGCGACGCGTCGTCGGCGCGCTCGAACGCGACCGGCGCGGCCTGGGAGCCGAGGATGGTCTCGGTCTGGCCGCGCAGGCTGCGCAGGCCAGCGCTGGTGCTCCGCAGGCCCTGCAGGCGCGCGCGCTGGGGCCGAAGGCCGAGCGCGGCGCTGCGCGTCGCGAGCAGGCACGCGACGAGGTTGCGGAAGGCCATTGCTCCTCGCAACATTCAACCAGGGTCACCTTGCACATGGCTTGCCTTCAACGTTACGCCGGCGTCGCGCCCGGGATCCTCGGGAACTGGATCCGCGCGCCCCGGGGCTCGGCCTCGGCGACGCCGCCGTAGGTCGGCACGTCGTCGTCGGCGGGCACGACGCGGAAGACGCCGCCGCGCCGGAGCTCGAAGTGCGTGTCGTTGGACGTGACCTCCCAGACGCCGAAGAAGCCCTCCTCGGGCGCGTTGCCCGACCAGGCCACGTGGGCGATGTGGCCCGACTGCGTGACGTCGCGGACGGGCTGGGCGCTGTAGGACTTGGAGAAGTAGAGCACGAGGGCGCCGTGGTCCGCGCGCGCCGTGCCGTAGAGCTGGAACTGGCCCAGGTTGTCCGCCCCGAGGCCCGACACGGACCCGTCGCGGACGTTCATCAGGATCCGCGACTTGTGGTTGAAGCTGCCCGACGAGTGGAAGCTATAGAAATCCCAGCGCTCGAACAGGTCGTCGTCGCCGTGCGGCGCGCGGTCGCCGACGCCGTCCGGCGGCAGCGCCAGCGCGTACGCCGGCAAACACGCGTTGCAGAGCGCGCGGCTCGCGTTCTTGCAGCCCATGCCCTGGCAGTAGGCCTCCCGCTCCCTGAAGGCCTGGGCCTTGGCGGCGAGGCGCGCCCGGGGCCCCCGGTTCAGGTGCGCGAAGGGCGCGGACGACTGGTGGAGCGTCACGCGCGCGGAGGGAGAAGAAAGCAGCGCCACGAGCGGCTTCCGCGCGTTGCACGCGGCCATGGTCTCCAACACATCGTCCTGCGCAACCTCGCCGCACGCCAGGTTCGCCAGGCAGCCCGCGGCGAGGTCCTGGATGCTGCCGAGCTCGTTCGAGAGGAACGCGACCAAAATCGTCACGGCGCCGCGCGCGACGAGGTCGGGCCCCGCGTCCGCTTCCGCGCTCGCCGTCGCGAGCGCGAAGGCCTCGAGGGCCGCGAGCGCGCGCCGCCGCCCGTCGACGCCGAGCGTGTGCATGCGCGCGACGACGTCGCCGCTCTGGGAGCCGCTCCCGGGCAGCGGGTGCGCGACCTCGCGCTCGTGGCGACTGTAGCGCCGCGGCTCGATGTCCGCGCGGCGCTTCGACCGCGCCTGCTCGCCGAACTCCTTGACGAAGGACCGCGCCTCGAGCGTCCAGGCGCTGTGCTGCATGACCGCGTCGCGGTAGGCGCCATCGCGCGCCTCGAGCCACCAGCAGCGGTCGAGCGCCTGGCGCGCGTGCGCGGCGCGCCACGGCGCCTCGGCCTCGAGCCAGACGTGGGCCGCGGCGCTCGTGATGCTGTAGACGAGGAGGTCGAGACCGCCGCAGTACTCGGCGACGCACTCGCCGCAGTCCTCGGGCAGCGCGTGGGGGCCGACCTCCGCGCGCGGCTCCGCCTCCTCTTCCGACTCCTCCCGCGCGGCCTCCGGCTTCGGCGCCGTGCGCTCCTCGACCATGTCGTCGAATTTCTTGATGGAGGTCCGCAGGTTCGCGATGGACTGGCGCGCGACGTCGTGCGTCGCCGTCAGTTTCGCGAGATTGTCCTGGCTGGCGAGGAGCCAGGCGGGGAGGAGCGACCGCCGCGCCGGCGTCAGCGCCGGGGTCGCGTCCGACGCCGGCAGGACCTGCGCGACGACTTCCGCCATGGATTGGGGTGTGTTGCTGGGTTCGGCGTCCGCTGGCTGGGGTGCAGCCCCGCCAGCGTCGGCCATGTTGGACGGCGGAAGAATTAGTGTTGGCCGCAACATCTCCGCACCGTCGCCTCGTTGACGGGGCTGCCCAGCCACAGAGACTGCGAGCATGGGCGCCCTCCGCCGCGCCCGCGCGCTCCTGGGCGCGACGCGGAGCACGGACGAGGAGCAGCTCCGCAAGCTGTACCGGAAGCATGCGCTGAAGACGCACCCGGACAAGCCCGGCGGCGACATCGAGGCCTTCCAGCGGGTCGCCAGCGCCTACGAGCTCTGCCGCGCCCACCTGGGCCAGAGCCTGACGGCGGCGGAGTGGGCCGCCGACGACCGGCCGACGGAGTACTACGACCCCAACGACCGCGGCCGGAAGAGCCAGCGGCCCGCGGCGCGGCGGCCCGACGACGCGGTCGACGCCTTCGAGGTCTTCAGCGACGCGTTCCGCGGCTGGGCCGAGTCCGCGGAGTTCCGGCAGTGGGCCGTCGACGCCTTCGGCGACGACTTCGACCGGCTCGACATCACGTTCCAGTGGGGCGTCGACGACCAGTACGTCGAGGTCGCGCGGGAGCGGTCGCTCGTCGAACACGCGGAGCGAGCGTTCCAGGACCCGCGCAACTTCTACGAGGACGCGTTCAACCAGCGCGAGGAGGCCGACGACCGGCTGCGGGGGCTCATGGACGTCGTGCTGCGCATGGGCGCCGACCGGAGCCCGCCGGTCCACGTCTTCCGGGACCTCGCGTCGCTCGTCCGCGGCGACGTCGCCACGGTCCTGGTCGACGCGCGGCGCGACGACGACCGCGCGGGCGACCTCGCGCCGCCGCCGCGCTGCGCCGTGGTCCGGCTCTGCGTCGACGACTGCGTCGACGGCGACGGCCGGCCGGCCCTCGCCTACGGCGTCGCCGACATCGGCGCGGCGCCGGACTGGGCCGCGCTCCGGGCGACGCTGTCCCCGCGCGCCGCGGAGGGGCTCCGCGCCGTCGCCGCGGCGGCGAAGACCGCGGGGCGCGTCGTCGTCATCTCCCAGTCCGGAGGTCCCGGGAACACCGACGACGTCGTGGTGGCGAAGACGCTCCGCGAGAGCCGCGTCCTCGCGGAGGCCCCGACGGTGCTGGAGGGCGGCGCGAATCTCTGGGACCACCTCCGGAACCCGCGGTCGAGCCTCATCTACGTCGTCCGGAAGGGCGGCGCCATCGTCCGCCGCGGCGCGTCGCTCCAGTCCGACTTCGTCGCGGAGCTCGAGGAAGGGGCCGTCGTCGCGGCGACGGCGCGCGACGCCGCAAACCCGGCGCGGAGCAAGGGCAAGGACCGCCTCCGCGTCGCGTCGCCCGCGGCGGGCTTCGTGACGGCGTCGCGCCTCGTCCTGTCGCCGGACCACGCCTACGAGGGGCCGCCCGTGCCCCCGCCGGCCGCGGAGGCGCGGCGGAAGAAGCCCAGGGACGACAAGGGCGGGCAGCGCGGCGGCCACGCGGTCCTGGACCCCGTGCTCGACGAGGACCAGAACCCGAACAGCTTCGCCGCCTTCATGGCGGGCCGCGGCGCCGCGGAGGTCGCCGCGCCGGATTAATTTTAAAACCGGCGCCAACTTGCACTTTTGTTGAACATTCTGCCAAAAGGCGAGTCGATGTCAAGCCCTAGATCTCGGCGGCGCTGCGCGCTCGTCGCCGCGCTGGCGTCGCCGGCCGGCGTCGTGCGCGCCGTGCGCGTCGCCATCGGCCAGGATCTCTGGAGCATCCGCAACTACACGGCCCGCTTCGGCGCGCCGGACGCCGTCATGTCCTACGCGTCCATCGGCAACCTGAGCGGCCTCTGGAGCCCGACGGACTACGGCAGCGGCGTCGAGTACGCCGACGGCGCGCTCGCGGGCTTACCCGCGCGCACGGCGCTGCAGCTCGGGCTCGAGCTCAAGGGCCACGAGGCCGCGCTGTCGCGCGGCGACCTCGACGCGAACGTCGCCGCGCTCGTCGCCTACGTCGCCTCTCTCGCGCCGCGCCACGTCCTCGTGCGCATCGGCTACGAGTTCGACATGCCGGGGAATCTCTACGTGCCCGAGGCCTACAAAGCGGCGTACCGCGTCGTCGCGGAGGCGCTCGCGGACGCGCCGAACGCGTTCCGCGTCTGGCACAGCTGGTCCTTCGCGCCCTGGGAGGCCGACGGCGGGCGCGGCGTCGGGGCGTGGTACCCCGGCGACGGCCTCGTGGACTACTGCGGCGTGTCCGTGTTCCAGCAGGCCTACGGCGACTCCGAACTCGGCGATCTGACCTACGCGCACGCGATGGCGGACTTTTGCGACGAAAAACGCATCCCCCTGATCATCGCCGAGTCGACGCCCTTCGGCGCGGGGGTCGTCGAGCCCTACGGCACGCTCTGGGCGCGCTGGTTCGAGCCGACGCTGCGCTTCGCGAAGGCGCGCGGCGTCGTCCTGTGGTCGTACATCGACTGCGACTGGGATTCGCAGCCCATGTGGCGGGGCATGGGCTGGGGCGACAGCCGCCTCGAGGTCCGCGACGCCCTCGCGGCGAAATGGGAGTACGACGTCCTCGACCCCTACCCGAACGCGACGCGCGCGTTCTTCTCGCGGGTTTCCGCCGCGCGGCCGCCGGGCCTCGGCCGCCGCGAGGCCGTCTACCTCGCCTGCTACCTGCCCGTGCTCGGCCTCTTCATCGCCTTCCTCATGCCCGCGCCCGAGGAGCGCACGCGGCCCCGCGCCGCGTCGTCCGTCGACGAGGGCCACCGCCGGCCCTTCGTCCTCGCGAGCCCCGAGGCCGCGACGGTGAAGCTGAGCGACTCCTAACTGGGTGAAGCTCAGCGACTCCTCACTAGATGGCGCCCGACGACGCGGACGCCCGCGGCCGGCACGGGGAGGCGTATTTGGAGTTCTCGAACTCCCGCGCGTTCGCCCGGCGCTGGTCCACGGGCGGCAGGCGGCCCGCCGGCCGGCCCTGCGCGAGTTTGTTGCCCGCGTCGTCGACGACCACGAAGCGGCCGAGGTCCTCGGGGCACCAGACGACCTTGAAGGCCGGCCGCGCGTTGAATTGAACATGGCAGACGTCGCCCGGCGGGCTCTTCGCCGAGCCCATGGTGCACGTGCACCAGCTCCCGCCGTCGCCGAGCGCCTCGACGCTCGCCGCGCGGATGCCGTCGCCGAGGAAGTTCGCCGCCGCGATGCCCGCGACCTTGCCCCGGGTCTCGCTGTCCGCCGTCTCCAGGGCCATCGTGCAGCAGTCCACGTGGTTCCAGTCGGCGAAGCAGTGGCCCGTGTTGCCCTTGCCGGGCCGCGCGCGCCGCTCGTCGCGGAGGCCGCACGCGCCGAGGAGCGCCGGCCGCACGACGCGGTCGAAGTCGCCGTCGAGGTCGCTCGCGTTGAGCCGCGACGCGAGGAGCTGGGCGCCGAAGCGCCGCGACGCCGCGTCCATGGGGTAGGCCGCGTCCTTCGACGCGCGCGCCGCGACGTCGTGCAGCGCGCCATCGGCGCCCACCTCGACCTCGACGACGGCTGCGGCGCTGCGCACGGCGAGCGCGACGGCGACGACGCGCGGCAGCAGCATGGCTGGAGAGCGTCGATGTCGCGCTGCCACCTCGACCATCTCACAGCACTATCACAGAACTGCCTCGCGTTGATGTTTACTTGTTGCATCGGGCGCGAGCGTCGGCGAGCAACCGCCCGCCCGGGCGGGCGCCGGCCGCCGCGACCCTCCCCCCCTACTCTTCGCGTCCAAGACGCCTTCCCACGACTCCTCCCGGCACGCACCACATACACATAATCCCACCCCCAAAAAGAAAACCTCCATCGGCGGCGTCGCCAAAACTGGCGAAATGCGGCTTCCGCACACACTGGGCCACAGCGTGCAAAATTACCCTGCTTCGGACGCGTGTCCCCTCATCGGCTCGAGGACGAGGTCCACGGTCTTCGCGCGGCTATGTTGAAGAAATGCAGGGAACGTGCGAACGGCCCATCGTTACGCCCCGCGCCCCTAGCGCGCGTCGAGCGCCGCCCGGAGGCGCGCGTTCTCCGCGCGGAGCGCCGCGACGGCGCCGGCCTCGGGCGCGTCGGCGACCGCGAGCGCGCCGTCGTCGAGCTTCGCGCGGAACGCGTCGAGGTGCAGGCGCTTCGGCGCCGCGGCGCCGCTCCACTGGACGCGGACGCAGGGCCGGGCGCCGCCGCCGTCGGCGTCGACGGCGGCGACGCGGCCCAGCGACGGCCGCCCCTGGTCGACGCGCGCGACGGCGCGGCCGACGAGGTCCGCGGCGTCGAGGAGCCAGGCCTCGGGCACGGCCTCGCCGTCGGCGGTCGCCGGCGCGCCGCCGCCGAGCACCGCGAGGCCCACGTCGGCCGCGTCGACGTTTCGCGTCTTCCCGTCCTCGAAGGCGACGGCCCCGGCGCCGTCGGCGACGCCCCGGCGCCAGCAGCCGCCGCTCCGCAGCACGACGACGGCGCCGGCCCCGCAGGCGCCGCGGGCCCGCTTCGCCCGCGGCGGCGCACCGTCCGCCGCGCGGCACTCGAAGACGTCGTGCTTGAGCGTCGGGTCGCTGACCAGACGCTGCACGAGCCACGCGGGCAGGTTCTTGTAGTGCTTCGCGGCCTTGGACAGCGACGCGAAGTGCGTCCAGGCGTCGGAGCCCCGGCGGCGCACCTCGACGGGCCGCGGCGGCCGGGGGAACGTCTCGTCGCCGTCCCTCTTCTTCGCCGGCTTCTCGTCGCGCGGCCGCTTCGTCGCCGCCCGCTGCGCGGGCCGCGGCGGCTCCGCCTCCACGAGGCCGTCGAGGCCCTCGACGCCCTCGGCGCCCCGCGGGTCGTCGGCGTCGAGGACGTAGTACGCGTCGATCTCCAGCTCCTCGTCGCCGTCCTCGTAGCGGACGTCGTAGGCGCGGCCGCCGTCGCGGACGTTGGAGATCGCGCCCTTGTAGAAGATGCCCGCGCGGTCGTACTGGGCCAGCACGGGATCGCCGACGGCGCGGTTCGGCCGGAAGTCGTCGTCCTGCTCGCGATCGCGCGCGTTCCGGATCTTCACGCCCGCCCTCGCGTCGACGCGGCGCGCGCGGAAGGGGTCGTCGTCCCGGGCCTTGGAGTGGAGCAGCCGCAGCAACATCTGCTGCGTGAGCAGCGGGCCGAGCTGGCGCAGCGCGATGGCCTGGCTCTCGAAGAAGATCCAGTCCTTGGAGTCCGCGCGCCGGATCTCCAAAGGCGACGCGCGGACGACGTCGCGGATGAAGCGCGCGGGCAGGCGCGCGTCGCGGAAGCCGTCGTCGTAGACGAGGTCGTAGAGCGGGCCGTCGGGCTCCCGGTAGACGCGCGCCACGAGCGCGCCGTAGGCGACGGAGCCGCGGTTGTAGCGCGCGCGGACGCGCTCGCCCATGCGGTAGACGACGCCGTCGTACGTCGCGGGCTCGTCGTCGGGTTTGGGGGTGGCGGACTTCGGCGCGGCGGCCCGCGGCTTGGGCGCCTTGGGCGCCGGCGCCGGCGGCCGCGGCTCGGCGCGCGGCGGCGTCCGCCGTTTCTTCGGCGCGAGGTCGAGGAACTCGAGGACGTCGTCCGCGCAGCAGGACCCGAAGGTGCGCCCGCAGGGCGCCGTCGTCGTGTAGGCCACGGCGGCGCGGCCGACGCCCGGCCGCGCGGCGACGGCCCAGCGCGTCCGGATCGCGGCGCCGTCGCCGCCGGCCTCGGCGACGCGGCACGCGAGCCGCTCCCGGCTGAGGTCCGCGAGGCCCGCGTAGTCGGGGCCCGCGGGGCTCGGCGACCGCGGCGGCGGCGGCGCCTCGTGGAACGTCGTCTCCTGGCAGGCGATGAGGCCCTCGAGCTCGAGGTCGTCGTCGCTGTCGCTGTCGGCGGCGACGACCTCGGGCGTCACGACCTCGCTGCTCGGCGCCGGGTCCGCCGTTGGTTTGGGGTCGAGCGCAGGCGGCTCCGCCGGGAGCGATGCCGGCGGAGCGGTCGGCGCCGCGGGCTCAGGCGGCGTCGTATTCGGGACATGCTCCTCCAACATCTCCATAGGTTGCGGGTCGATCGAGGCCGGAGAGCGCTCTAACATCTCCCTGGGTCTTCAACGACGGCCTGCGCGCCGCTTACCCGTAGCCGCACGCGATGGGCGCGCGCCAGGCCGCGTTCTTCGTGTCGCAGACCTTGAGGTGGTGCCCGCCCCGCGGCCAGTCCGCCGCCGCCGGCGACCCCGCGGCCGCGACCGCCGCGTCCGCGGCCGCGGCGACGGCCGCGACGTCGACGGGGCCGTGCATCGTCGGCTGCTCGACGCGAAAGTAGCGGACGCCGCGGAGCGCCGCGAGGCACTGGAAGATGGACTTGTACATCATGGGCTTGGGGCAGATCTCGACGACGCCCGTGCCGCCGCGGAGCAGCGCCATGTTGGCCTGCCCCGCGCCGTGCTGCGCGACGAGCACCGTCGCCGCGGCCGTCTCGCACGCCTGCCGGCAGAGGTCCGCGTCGCCGAAGTCGACGACGCGCACCTCGTGGCTACCGGCCCAGGGCCTGTCGCGGAGCGCGGCCACGACGTCGTCGAAGTTCGCGAGGGACCGGTTCTGGTGCGCCTGGTCGCTCGCGTGCCGGTGCTCGCGCCGGATGACGAGCACGCGCGGCGCGCCCGACGCCGCCGCGCAGCGGCAGGCGCGGAGCAGGGCGTCGCGCGCCGCGGCGACGCGCGCCGCGAGCTCCCGCCGCGCGCCGTCGTCGAAGCGGCCGCAGCCGTAGAGGTGGTAGTCGAGCCCCCACTCGGGCCGCCGCGCCTTTCGCGCCGCGGCCGCGTCGTCGAGGCGGCTCCAGTCCCAGAACTCGTTGGCGAGCGTCACGTGGGCGGCCGCCGCGCCGCTGCCGTTCCGGTCCGGCGCCTCGACCTGCGGCGGACGCGCTCGGGGACCCGTACCAAGTACGCGGACGCGGCGGGGCCGCACGACGCCCATCTGCACGCAGGCGTCGCGGCCCGCGAGGCGCAGCAGCTGGGGCAGGAAGCGGTGCGTCGCGCCGCGGTGGAACGGCGGCTCGTTGAGTACCTGCGGTCGGACACCGTCGGAAAGAAACCGTCGGACGCCGCGCCGGAGACGCGCGACGACGTCGCCCGGCCGCGGCCGCAGCTCCTCGAGCCAGTGGAGCACGGGCACGAGCAGGCCGTAGAAGAAGTGGTAGTAGTTCGTCGCCGCGTTGCCGTGGCCCGGCGCGAACGTCGCGACGTGGACCGTGACGTTCCGTCGGTCGAAGAGCCAGTCCGCCGGCGCGCACGCCCGGGCGCCGGCGCAGAGCAGGTGGTGCGTCGCGCAGAGGTCCGGCTCGACGGCCGAGCTCCGGAGCGCGTCCAGCATGGGCCCCAGCGCGCGCCGCTGGAACGCCGGCTGGTTCGCCGTGGGCACGACGTGCGCGTGCGCCGACAGCAGCCGCCGCCCGAGCCAGGCGACGGTCTCGCCGTCGGCGACGAGGTCCGCCGCGTGGTCCCGGCCGTCGACGGAGTGGCTCGCGACGACGTTGAGCCACTCGACGTTCGCGCGCGCGTCCCAGAGGAACGCGCCGGCGGTCTCGGCGTAGACCTCCTCGAGCGCCGCCTGCTCCATGTACCGCGACCGGCTCGTCGCGGACCGCCAGAGGTCGAGGACGCCCTTGGTCCGCGCGAAGACGTGGCCGCCGTTGTAGGCGCCGTAGGTCGCCTCGACGCGGTCGCGGCAGAGGCACGGCGAGACGCCGACGGCGCCGGCGCCCGCGGGCGGCAGCGGCGCGAGCCAGGCGATGTCCGCGTCGGCGAAGAGGACGCCCGGTGCGCCGTCGTCCAACGCGCGCGCCATGACCGTCGTCTTCTCGAGCTGCAGGTGCGTCCAGACGTTCATCGAACCCCAGCGCTTCTTCTTCATCCAGACCCGCGAGTAGTTCTCGTACTTGACGAGGCACGGCACGGCCGTCGCGTTGGCGACCCGGGACACGTAGGCGGCGACGGCCGTGTCCGACGCGACGTAGACGCGGCGCGACGCGTCGAAGCGGCGCAAGGTCCGCAGGAAGAGCGCCACCTCGAGGAGCGCCGGCCGCGTCGCCATCGTCGCGACGGCGTAGCTGCAGTTGCGCCAGGTGTTGTCCTGCGTGCAGAGCGGCTGGCCCGCGCACCAGAGCGGCAGCGCTGCCAGCACGAACCGGCAGCCCATAATATGATGCATCGCGGCGCGGTTCAAGCAGCCATTCAGCTTCGTTTGTTGAACTTGCGTAGCCCGCGCGTAGGCGATGTAACAACTCGCAGCCCATCGAGCGAGCCGCTCATTGGCACTTGACTCGACTCGAGCCAGTCCGTCGACGACGAGCGTCACGAGCCACGCAGACATGGCTTCGAGACTCCGAGGCCCCGAGGACGCAGAATATCCGATAGAGTCGTTAAAATCGCCGCCGCGCCCTCACGGCGCGTCGACGGCGTCGCCGAGGTGCGCGAGGAGCGCGGTCTGGAACGCGTTGTAGGCGAGGATGTCGCCCTTGCCGCGGAGGATCTCCAGCGCCGTCTTGTCGCCGTCGCGCCGCACCTTGCCCAGCAGCGAGATGAGGCCCTTGGGCGACTTGAGGCTCGCCTCGACGACCAACGCGTCGCCGTGGTCCTCGGGCTCGTCGTCGTCGTCGCCCTTGGACCCGCCGCCGTCGACGAGCTGGGCGCCCGCGGCGTCCAGCGCCGTCTTCAGCGCCTCGAAGAGCGCCGGCGGGTCGCGCGACGACGCGAAGCAGGACACGCGCGTCGACTGCTTCTCCTTGAGCGGCGACGCCGCGTCGGGCGCGGGCTCGACCGCGGGCGGCGGGCCGGCGTCCGCGGCGCAGAACCAGGCGTTCTTCTGCACGTCGTTGAGCGTCGCGCGGGCCTTGGGGTCCGCGACGAGGATCGTGTCCACGAGCTCCGTGACGGGCTTCGTGAAGAAGTCCGGGTACGCGTAGTCCGCGTCTTTGATCTTCTGGAAGAGGGCGTGCATCGTGCCCTCGTC
>MDSX01022184.1_pt1 | contig 13119 bp, 10 predicted proteins | sample 811141 | NCBI WGS metagenome assembly MDSX01 (sample SAMN05326642, study PRJNA326480) | marine metagenome | isolation source: seawater | place: Atlantic Ocean: South East | collected 2010
ATAATGAGCACTTATTCGATTTATCAGACAGGGTAATAGAAAATTTAGGTATACCTGATATTTTAGACTAGACAGAAAACTTTGACAGATAGGAGACGACCCATTATTACAGCTGCAATTATACCCGCCAGAGGAGGTTCTATAGGCATAAAAGATAAGAACATATCAAATCTTGGTGGAAGGCCATTAATAGAGTATGCGTTAGATTTTTGTCATAGCACTGCAGAAATAGATTTAGTAGCCGTTTCTACAGATTCAGAAGCAATTAAATCAGTTGTACTTAAAGCATATCCAGATACATTAATTATTGACAGGCCAGAGAATTTATCTGGCGCGTTCTCTACGTCTGAAGAAGCATTAATTCATGCGACAAAGAGCATAGAAACTGATTTTAATGATTTAGAAAAAATTGTTTTTGTTCAAGCAACCTCACCTTTAACAAAGAGTAGCGACTTAAGTCGTTTAATAAAGCTCCTTGAAGATAACGATAGTGCATGCTTTTATATTGATGATTATTGTGTTTTCCTCGATCTTGATGAAAAGAGTATAGCTGAACCGAGATTACCTAGGCAGAAACGAGAGCCGCGAAAAAGAGAGGTTGGAAATGCTTGGGCATTCAAAAAAGACACTTTCTTAAAATATGGTACAAGGCTTCATGGAAAAATAGGAATGTGTAAGATTTCCGATATTCAAAGTTTGGAGATTGATGAGCATGATGATCTATTATTAATGAATGCGGTTATGTCGAGCAAAAACTGGAATCAGTGATAAGCAAATCCATTTCTAATCCAGTTATTTGCTAAGGAAAATTTTATTGAGTTCTAAAGAGTTGGTCACTTTTCATTTTTCTTATTAGCCATTGCTGTTTTCAAGAGGAATGAGTGAATTATTTATGATTATTGTTTACTATTTTTTCCCAAGTAAAACTAGTATGAGTGCTCACTAGTGCGTTATCTTGTAACTACTGCTTTAGAGGAAACTTGGCCTAAAGTTGATGCAGACATATTGTTTTTAGGCGAGTGGTGTAAGAGACATAGTCGAAAACATGAATGGATGAGGCTGAATTCAACTTGTTGTAAGTACCATTGGGATGATCGCAATAAACTTCTTGAGGATTACAAATATATACAGTCACTGTATGAAAAAATTATTAGTGATTTGTCGATACATCTCAATGAAATGCATTCTGTGAATTATTCTATTCGTTATTGGCGAATAATTATTGGTCCCTGGTTAAATTATTTTTTGGGAATATTATTTGATCGTTGGCAGACGCTAAACAATGTAGCTATAAGTGGTGAGCGATTGCATTGTTATATTTTAGATCGTAAATATGGAGAAATCATACCAAGAGACATGGTTGATTTTAATAATTTATATTGTGATGACGATTGGAATGAGGCAATTTATTCTCAATTACTTGAGACATATTTTTTTAAATCTTTTAATTTGATAAAAATTAAGCACGAAAAAATAGAATCTCAGCTTGAGGATAATCCGACGCTCATTTCCAAAATTAAAGATAAAGTATTGAAATTTTTAGATTATTCCAAAACTATACTTAATTCTCGGAGTCTTTATGTTATTCAGGGGTTATCTAAGATTACTAACTTGTGCTTACAATTTAAGTTAGGACAGATACCTAGGTTTTGGAAGTCTTATGCGTTTGATAGCATAAAGCCAGATAAATCCATGCGAAATTGGAGCATTTCAAGCGATATTGATTCTTGTGCTTTTGAGAGAATTGCTAGGGATATGGTCATCGAACATATTCCAACGTTATATTTAGAGGGTTACTCAATGGCAATCGCAAAAATTAAAAGCATAGGATTGCCTAAACACCCCAAACTTATTTTTACTACTAATGGATATTCTTCTGATGAATTTTTTAAGTTCTGGTGTGCTGAGGCGACTGAACTCAGAGCTCCATTAGTAATAGCTCAACATGGAGGTCATTATGGTTCGGGACTATTTAGTGCAACAGAGGAGCATGAGATAAAAATATCTGATAAATATTTGACCTGGGGTTGGGAGGCATCTCAATCTAAAAAAACTATTGCTTTTGGTAATATTTCAGAGCTGACTTCGCCAATTAAATATGATCCAACTGGAAAAGCGCTAATCGTTGGATGTGGAATTCCTCGTTACAGTTATCGTATGTTTGCGATACCTGTTGCCAACCAATGGCTTGATTATTTTCAAGAACAGAGTCTTTTCGTTGATGCTCTGAATTCAAACGTATTTGACCAACTTCTACTTCGGCTATATGTTAAAGACTATGGTTGGGATATGGAATCTCGATGGCGGGAGAGACATCCTAAAATTAAGATTGATAAAGGACAAAAGAGTATTCGCAATCTTATTTCTGAAACAAGGATATATATTGCTACATACAATGCAACAACATACCTAGAGTCATTATTGTGGAATGTTCCAACAATCATATTTTGGAATCCTAGACATTGGGAATTGAGGCCTGAGGCTATGGAAAGTTATGAGCTTTTGAAATCAGTGGGTATTTTTCATGAGTCGCCAGATAGTGCTGCAGCAAAAATTAATGAAGTGTGGGAGGACGTTGACCTTTGGTGGAAATCAGATACTGTGCAAGCTGCAAGAGTGCAATTCTGTCATAAATTTAGTAGACCAATACACAACAAAGAAGAAAAGTTGAGTGAAATTTTCTCGATGTTAAAGAGGCCCAAATAGTGATAAATTTTGCAGAACCTTCTACTGCTAAGAGATCTACTTTTTCTGTGATTTATAACATTATCCGGGCAGGTGTTGGATTTTCGACTGCAATGCTTCTCGCGAGATGGCTAGGTCCTGAGGTATACGGTGTATTAGCTTTTTTAGTAGCATCATTACTCGCAGCAAGAGGCTTGATAGATATGTCTGCCTCCCAAGCTTTTTTTACTTTTCTATCTCAGCGGCCACGGAGTAAGAAGTTTGTTTATATTTTTTTACTCTGGATTGTATTTCAACTAATTTTATCTGTCTTAGTTATAGCAGTTATTCTTCCTGATTCATATATTAATTCGATATGGCAAGGTCAGTCCAGGTCGCTGATTGTATTAGCATTGATAGCGGTTTTTATGCAGCACCAAGTTTATCAAATAGCGTTGTCGATGGCTGAGGCAAGTCGTCAAACTTTACGAGTACAGTCATTGACATTAATTATGTCGGTTTTTCACTTGCTTACTATTGTTGCTTTATGGGTTTGGGACCTACTTATACTTCCTATTATATTTGGAGTATTGATTCTTGAGTGGACTGCGGCGAGTTTTATTGCAGCGAAAATGTATGTGACCAGTCCAGGAGAAGGTAATGATAGTGATGATTCGATTCAATCAGTATTTCGTGAATTTTGGTTATACTGCAAACCATTGATTCCATATGTTTGGCTTGGCTTTTTTTATGTTTTTGTTGATAGGTGGTTACTGCAGATTTGGGGTGGTTCAGAAGAGCAGGCTTATTATGCTGTTGCGTTTCAAATATCTTCAGTTTCCTTATTGGCGACAGCTGCAATTCTTAAAGTATTTTGGAAAGAGGTCGCAGAAGCATATAAACTCAACAACATTTCACTAGTGCAAAATTTGTACACCAAAACGACTAGAATTCTGTTTGTGATAAGTGCGATTATCGGTGGAGCAATAATTCCTTGGTCAGAGGAAGTGTTATCACTAATTCTCGGGGTCTCTTACTCTCAAGGAGCTGTTACATTCACTATAATGTTGCTGTATCCCTTATATCAATGCCTTGGCCAGATTAATGGAACGGTATTTTATGCAACCGAAAACGTCAAAATTCAGGCAAATTTAGGCTATGTCTTTATGGTTACCAGTATTGTGGTTACTTACCTGCTTTTGGCTCCAGCTACATATGCATTGCCTGGTATGGCTCTAGAATCTAAAGGACTCGCCATAAAAATGTTATTGATGGGATTTTTACATGCTACTGCATCCTCTTATATTATTACTAGAAAATTTGGTGTGAAGTTTGACCTCATACATCAAGTGATAGTTTTATTCTTGGTTTTGGCTCTGGCTTTTATTTCAAAGCTTGCTATTTCAAGTGTATTCTCGTTGAGCTTAGTTCCTGAAATGATAATTGCTACTCTATGTTACTTATTTTCAATGATCATTGTTTTTATTTCATTTCCAGGCCTCATATCATCAAGCCGTGATGAAATTAATGCGACGGGTTCCCTAATTCTAAATAAAGTTAGACTAACCGCGCTGACTCTGAAAAATTAATATTCTCAAAGGATTAATAATGAATATTTATGCAATTGTCCCCGCAAGATCAGGCTCTAAAGGATTACCTAATAAAAACATCAGGAAAATAAATAACCGTCCGCTGATTGACTATAGCATTCAGTTCGCAAAAAAACTTGCTAATGTAGACCGAATTTTTTGTTCTACTGACTCAGAAGAATATGGTGATATAGCAAGAAAATGCGGTGCAGAGGTCCCATTTCTTAGGTCAGCCAGCGCAGCTTCAGATAATGCAATGGAACAACATATTCTTTTAGATCTCAGAGATAAATTTCGCGCAAATGATATTCCAGAGCCAGATTTTGTTGTATGGCTTAGACCAACATTTGTATTTAGAAGTGTTAGAGATGTGGACGACTGCATCCAAATGTTAGTAAGTAATCCCTCTATGAGTGCTTCAAGAACAGTTGTTGAAGCAGAGAATCGCTTGTATTGTATTAGTCACAACAAGTTGTTACCTACTTTTAGAGATAAAGGTAGGTCCATGATGAGACGTCAAGATATGGTCAGTTCTTATAAGGTATTCAGTACGGATATTATTCGGTTTAAGGGAAATAAATTCGATGAAGACTTTCTTGGGCGTAACGTGGGAGCCGTTATCACAAACCCGATATGCGGTCTGGATATTGATAACAAGTTTGATTTTGAATTAGTTAAATTACTTGTAGAAAATACAAGGGAGTTAGTAGATGACTATTTGTAATGAAATTATTGAGGAGATAAAAAGTCAACTTGACAAAATTCTAAGCCTAAGAACAAACTTTGTAAGTAAAGATGACCAAAGTTATGTTAGTGAAGGTGATTTACTAGTACAGTCGATAGTATTGGATTTAATCAAGTTAAAATTACCATCTCATATTCTTATTTCAGAGGAACTTGCTCCTTTTGATAATTGTCGATGGGATCCTCTAGGCTCTTATGTGGTCCTTGATCCAATTGATGGTACTGAAAATTTTGTTTCAGGACTCAAAGAGTGGGGAGTCGGAATCTCTATTTTTACGAAGGGTTTCCATGAAGAGTCATGTATATATTTGCCCGAACTAAATGAATTTTTAACGTCAGGAATGCCAGTTGTTAAGTTTAAATCACGAATAATTGGATTGTCCTCTTCCCTTGAGAAGTCTGATTTATTATCGCTTCCAGAGTCTGATTATGAATATCGAATTATTGGCTGCTCGATGTACAACACGTTATCTGCTGTGAAGGGATCATTTATAGTCTTTGAGAATGTGAAGGGTGTTAATTGTTGGGATGTTTTGCCAGGACTTAATCTTGCATTGGAGAATGGCAGTCAAGTATTTGTAGATGATATGCCCTATAAGGGCGAAATTTTATTTCCGACAAAAAAATATAAAATCAGAATTTCTAATCAGGAGGAAATATAAGTTATGTCATCTTTAAAAGAAATTATTAAGCAAAAACAAGCGAAAAATATCGCAATTATAGGTAAAGGAATATCCATCGACAAGGTGAATCTCGCAAATCTCCAAGATTTTATAATAATAAATATGAATGATTCAGAATTATTAGTTCCAGGTGATATATGTGTGTTCCATGATACATGGGTGTTAGATTTTCTGAAAAATAATGAACCCAAATGTAACTTATACTTTAGTGATAAAGAAATCACTGATGAGGTACCTCAGGTTTTATGTGAATTTATTCCATCAAATCCAGAGAATGCTCAATTTCTGATTAATAGATTTTTTTCAGATAAGATTTATTTAGAGCAATACCTTATTTTATCTGCCCTCCGGATTGCAGATGAGATAGGCAGGATCGATGGCACTACACCAAATTGCTTTTTGCTAGGTTTTGACTTCTCTGCAAAGACCGGCTACACAAATAAAATAGAAATGGTCAAGCATCATACTGCTGACTATAGTCAGCACATAGTGTCCAGACAAGAAAATGCCTTGCTAGAAATTTTAGCTCAAGAACACCGACTCTCTATCAAAATTAATCATGTCGGGAATAAGCCTTACAGCGCTTACTCTGTAAATGAATTTAATAAGATATTACCGAACCGTGAAGAATTTAAAATTCAAAGAAATACAAAAATAGATGACTCATCGGAAAGGGTAGATGTTGTAGCAGAGATTACAACCAATCATCAAGGAGACATGAGTAAGCTTTTAAATATGATTACATTGGCAAAAGATGCTGGGGCGGATTATGTAAAACTTCAAAAGCGAGATGTGGAAACTTTTTATTCAAAAAAACAGTTAGATGAGCCTTATGACTCGCCATTTGGAAGTACATTCAGAGATTATAGGCATGGAATAGAATTAACTCGAGATCAATTTATTGAGGTAGACAACCATTGTAGGGAGATTGGTATTCGTTGGTTTGTATCAATTCTCGATCGTCTGTCTTATGAATATATGGAGAACTTTGACCTAGATATAATAAAGTTGCCATCTACTATATCCGAGCACAAGGAATTTTTATCCTATGTTGCGAGTAGCTTTAAGAAAGATATCGTAATTTCAACTGGCTACACTGATGAAAGCTATGAGAATTTTATATTAGAAAATTTTTCTGATTGCAGGAAATTATATCTCTTACAGTGCACATCAGCTTATCCTTGTCCTATGGATGATGCACAAATTGGTGTCATTGGTCATTACAACAAGTTAGCAGCTAAATCTAATATTATTCCTGGATATTCAAGTCACGATGTAGGTAGTTTGTGTTCCATGATGGCTGTAGCTGCTGGAGCACGCATGATTGAAAAACATGTTAAGTTGGATTCGGTTACCTGGGCACATTTTGATGATGTAGCTCTTGACCTTGGAACTAGTGAATTTAAAGATTTTGTAAGTGATATTAGAAAAGCTGAAGTCATAGTTGGAGCCCCAAAGAAATCAGTACGTGACTCTGAGCATCATAAATATTGGCTAGCTACACCAGAAGAACCTAAGAAATAGAATGTTTTAGTTTTTAGAAGGGTAGACATTAATTGGAAAAAGAGTTGAGTGCCGCAAAAAACGACATATTGTTTTTATGTAATTCTTATGAGGATGAGCATGATGGAGATATATTGCTATGGTCAGAGTTCATGCCTCCTAATCAACAAGAGAGAGTTTTTTCCATTCCTCAAATTGTTGAAGAACACGCAGACGCGTTAAAGAAAAGTTATCTTGAGTTTATATATAATTTAAGCACCAAAGAAACTGGGAGTGGCACTGTATTGGAATTGCTGGCGATTGATCCGGGTTTCAGTTTTTGGTGGTTGACGCAACTCTCTGAGAAGTGCGATGACCACAAGTCCTCATATAATAGTGAAATAGTAAAAACGTTAGCCTTGAAGTTATGGTTAGAAGATAAAGACTACTCAAGTGTTGTTATGTGTGGATTTGGCAGAAATAATGTTGCCGTAATCAAGCCATTCCTCCTAAATCTGGGACTAGAGTGTAAAGAGGAGTCTCAAAACACAGATTTTTGGGAGCGATTTAGAAACAGATTAGATCTTTTGCCCTGGAAGATTTTTTTTAGCGCGCCAATAATTTTTTTGTTCGATATTATTAAACGAATGCCACTCAGTGGTGTGGGTGTTCAAGAGTGGCAAAATTCTAGCGCTCAGAATGTGTGTGTTAGTTATTCTGATAACTTAGACCAAGATCGATTGGATGATGGAGCTTATTTAAGTAGATATTGGGAAAATTTGCCAGAACTCATGATCAAGAACGATGGACATCTAGCTATATTACATATGTTCATTCCTAGCAAAGCTATTCCAGATGCTGGCAGTGCCGCCAAGGTTATAGGTAAATTTAACAAATATTCCGATAAAATTGATCATGTTACATTAAATTCGTTTTTGACCTGGCAACTAGTGCTTGGTGTTTTTATCAATTGGCTCAAAATTGTATTAGTCGGTTTTAGATTGAAAAAGAGGTTTGCCAAGATCTGTGGTCCTTTATGGCCTTTTTTAAGGAGGAATTATTTAAATTCTTTTTTTGGAATTTTTGGTCTTAATAACTTACTTTTATTAAGATTATTTGAGGCAGCATTTAAAGTTGCACCGAAAAAAGAACGAGGTCTTTATCTGCAAGAGAATCAGGCTTGGGAATCAGGATTTATTTATGCATGGAGGAAGTATGATCATCAAAGATTACTCGGTGTCATGCATGTACCTATCCAATTTTGGAATTTACGTATGTTTTTTGATAAACGAAGCGTTCAGAATGAATTTGGCTTACCTCAACCGGATGCGTCTGTAGTGATTTGTGAGGAGAGTCATGAGTTCCTACAACCCTATGCATCTCATGAAATTTTGATTGGAGAAGCTGTTAGGTATAACTACCTTTTGAATGCAAAGCAAAATAAAAAAAAGGTAAGAGATATAAAAAATAAACGAAAGACGCTTCTATTATTGGGCGATCATATTTTCCGTAATACAGATAAAATGCTCAGCTTATTGAGTGAGTGTTACAATGAAATAAAGGAAAAATATACTGTTATTATAAAGTTTCACCCTAATTTGATTATGGATAGTGTTCATTTAAGAGATTTGGACCATGAGATATCCGATAGAGCAATTAACGAACTTCTGCAAAGGTCAGATGTGGCTTTTACAAGCAATACCAGCGCTTCTGCGATAGATGCCCATTGTTATGGCTTAACAGTAGTATCTTTGCGAGATCCAAGACTTCTCAATAAGAGTGTGCTTAGTAACTCTAAAGGAATTTCATTTGTGAATACTGCTAATGAGTTAAGAGATGCTTTGATTAGCAGTCCTTCGATAAGTGATAACGTTATTTCTAGAGATTACCTCCTATTAGATAAAAATTTATCTGCCTGGAAAAATATATTGGGTTATGAAAAAAATATTTAAAATATTGTCATACATTTCGAATTCACCTAAATTTACATTTTTAGCATCCCATCGTAATTTAGATGAAGATGAATTATCTGCTGTAAATGCTTTAGTTGGTAAATGTGACGTACAAGTTGTAGAGCAGTTTGAGGCTGCCTATGGGAGTCTCATAGGTTCGGGTTCTTGCGTGTCTTTTGCTTCAGCAAGAATGGGGTTCTATGCAATAATGAAAGTTTTAGGGATATCTAATGATGATGAAGTAATCTTACTTGGGGCTACATGCTCAGTAATGGTGAATGCAGTATTAAAAGTAGGAGCAAAACCAGTTTTTTCTGATATAGATCCAAATACTTTTGGATCCTCCATACATTCCATCAAGCAACGTACTTCTGATAAGACAAAAGTAATAGTCGTTCAGCATTCTTTTGGTATTCCATGCGATATTGAGCCGATTATTGAATTTGCCCAACAGAGAAATATCTTTATTATCGAGGATTGCGCCCTAAGCTTAGGATCTAAGATAAACGGAAAAATATTGGGTAATTTTGGAGATGTAGCAATCTTCTCTACCGATCACTCTAAGCCTCTGAGCACTCTTACTGGAGGATTAGTTTACTCAGACAATGAAAAAATCATTGGTAATATAAGAAAAATTCAAAATGAATCACCAGAATTAAATGTCAGCAAACAAAAAAGTCTATGGCGAAGATTATTGGTTAAGCGTTGGTTGGCTTCGCGACCATCTGCATTTATGAAATTGCTTGACTACTTTGAAGTATTTTGTAAGAAAATTTTTGGTATCGAGTCTTCTTTTCTTGTTTCAGATTACTCTTCAAAGCCAGGGCATATGAATTATCCATATCCTGCGAGACTACCTGCATTTTTAGCCCAATTAGGTATTTTTGAAATACAAAAATGGTCTCAAGTTCAAAACACAAGAGTCAAAGCTAAAGATTTATATTTGTTGTTGCTGGATAAGACAGATGTTAAACGATTTTTGCCCTCAAGTTTCAGACGCGATGATTTCGACATAGTTCCCCTAAGAATTTGTTGGAGTATGCCGAAGGGGGAGTTGGTAAGAGAAAAATTATCTAAGCTTATTGATACAGGTAACACTTGGTTCATGAGGCCAATTATCTCGGGTGAAGCTAATCTTGAGGCATACGGTTACAAATGGTCTTCGTGCCCCAATTCTGAGGCAGCAGGGCCAAACATGATTAATCTTCCTTGTGATATAGACGAGGAATCAATCTACAAAATTATAGAAACAATTCAAATGAATATGGAAACACTAAATGAATCAAAATAATTCAGTTATAACGGATGACTTAAACTTTATTCACTCGCGACTAGGACCTGATTCAAAAAAATTTGAGAATGCGACTGTTCTTATGACTGGATGTGGTGGGTTTTTAGGCTTCTACATGTTGCAGTATCTAGTTAAATATGCAAAGAAGCTTAAAATTAAAAAAATTATTGGCTTAGATAATTTTATTATCGAAAAACCAGAATGGTTAGTGCATTTAGAAGAAAATAATAACAAGATTTTGTCTATTCACAATTTCGATATAGCATCTGATGATATGAGCAAAATTGAATTTTCAGCAGAGGTGAGTTTTGTAATTCATGCTGCATCTATAGCTTCGCCGACATTTTATAGGAAATTTCCTTTGGAAACGGTTGATGCTAATGTTTGGGGGTTACGTAAACTACTGGATTATTATAATAGTGATGCCTTAAAAGGGTTCCTCTTTTTTTCATCTAGCGAGATATATGGAGATCCACCTGGGGATCAAATTCCAACAAGCGAGGAATATCGTGGCAATGTTTCCTGTGCTGGACCAAGAGCATGCTATGACGAATCTAAAAGATTTGGAGAAACGTTGTGTTGGATTTATGCAGAAACATATAATCTCCCCATTACAATAGCAAGACCCTTTAATAATTTTGGTCCAGGCATGAAGCTTGGAGATAAAAGATTACCAGCTGATTTTGCCAATGCTGTTATCAACGGACGAGATATTGAAATACTTTCTGATGGAAAACCTACGCGCACTTTTTGTTATGTGGCAGACGCAGTGGTAGGTTACTTTTTGTGTTTACTATATGGTAAGTATGATTACTTCAATATAGGTACAGAAAAACCTGAGATTTCAGTGAAAGATACTGCAAAGCTCTACGTAAGTGCAGCTAAAGATATCTTGGGCAATGATTTAAGAGTTTCGTATCAAAAAAGTGATGATTCAGAATACCTTGTGGATAATCCAAATAGGCGAAGTCCAAATATTGATAAAGCAAGAACTAAACTTGGGTATGATCCGGTGATCGATGTAGAAGAGGGGATTTATCGATATATTAAATTTCTGTCCCAGGAAACTTTATGATGAATGTAGCTATTGTCGGTACAGGGTATGTTGGACTCATTTCAGGCGTCTGTTTGGCTGAGGTAGGCCACAGAGTGCATTGCGTTGATCTTAATCCAAAAATTGTTAATAATCTTAACTTAGCAATTCCAACAATTTATGAGAAGGGACTACCAGAATTACTTAAAAAAGTTGTCTCAAGTGGGAACTTCTCTGCCACCAATAGCCTAGATCTTGCTCTCGAGGAGGCAGATATTGTTTTGATTGCTGTCGGTACTCCAAGCAAAGACGGAGCTATAGACTTAAGTGCTATCAAAACAGTTTGTCAATCCGTAGGTGAATATATTAAGAATTCTGAGAAACATATCTCGGTTGTTTTAAAAAGCACGGTGATTCCCTCTACTACTGATACGGTCGTTCGCAATGAGTTGGAGAAGTTTTCGGGGAAAACACTTGGTGATTTTGGGCTAGGCATGAATCCTGAGTTTTTGCGAGAGGGGAACGCAATTGAGGATTTTTGCTCTCCAGATAGAATTATTTTTGGCTACGAAGATGAAAAGACTTTATCGAGACTGGCGGAGCTATATAAACCATGGGACGTTGAAAAATTAGAAATGAATACTCGCTCTGCAGAGCTATTAAAGTATGCAAACAATACCGTTCTCGCGACTCAGATTTCCATAATAAATGAGCTGGCGAACGTGTCCTCTGCCCTAGGAGGTATTGATTTCGAAGATGTTGTCAAAGGTCTTCATTTAGATAAGAGGTGGTCTCCTCTAGATGAATCTGGAAACAGGATTTTTCCAGAAATTTTAACTTATTTGAGACCTGGCTGTGGCTTTGGAGGATCATGCTTTCCAAAAGATGTTCAGGCACTTAGGTCCCAAGGAGAAACGTTGGGTTTAGAGATGGCGATATCAAATGCTGTATTAAGTACTAATGATCAACAGCCGTTCAGTTTAGTAAATATATTAGCAAAAAGACTGGGTGGCCTTAGCGGTAAAAAGATTCTGGTGCTGGGGCTTTCTTTTAAACCAGAAACTGACGATGTTAGGGAAAGTCCTGCAATTAAAATTGTACATGGCCTAATTAAAGAAAATGCAAGAGTCAGCGCCCATGACCCTATCGCAGTATCAAATTTCATAGAAGAGTTTGGGGAGACTGCTAGCCGTATAAATTTTTGCGAGGATTGGCGCTCCGCAGTGGAGTCAGCAAGTATTGTTGTAATTATAACGCCTTGGGCTGAATATCTTGATTTAAAAAATATATCCATGAAAGATAAAATAGTTTTTGATACACGAGCATATTTTAAAAAGTCAGACCTTGAAGTACTTAGTTATCTTACTTTTGGTTCGTCATAGTTAAATTTTTAAATTAGATGAGTATTTAGACTTTATGCCTAATATTATTTGGCATTAAATTTATATACTTAGTCCAAGTAACGCTTTATGGAGGAGCATGTTATGAAGGTAGTCATTTTAGCTGGGGGGTTTGGTACCCGACTGGGAGAGTTCACTCAAGAAATACCTAAGCCGATGGTTCAAATTGGGGGCAGGCCTATGTTGTGGCACATCATGAGTCATTATGCTAGCTATGGATATAGCGAGTTTATTCTGGCTCTTGGGTATAAATCAGATTTAATAAAAGAGTATTTTTTCAA
>MDSX01081134.1_pt1 | contig 13113 bp, 10 predicted proteins | sample 811141 | NCBI WGS metagenome assembly MDSX01 (sample SAMN05326642, study PRJNA326480) | marine metagenome | isolation source: seawater | place: Atlantic Ocean: South East | collected 2010
AGATTGGCCATATGTTGAGAGTTTACAAAGTCGAGCTTGGAAATATCAAATATAGCTCCGGCTTTTTGAACTTCGTTAATTTCAAAATCTTTTATTAAGTCATCTAAATAAAAAATTTCCTTTTCACCCTTCGACCACCCTAATCTTGCTAAAGTGTTAAGAATTGATGAATCTAGATACCCTGCTAGTTTATATTCTTCCAGACTTGTTGCTGCATGTCTTTTTGAAAGTCTTTTTTTATCAGCTCCAAGAACAAGTGGCAAATGAGCATATTCTAATTTTGGATAGTCTAAAGCATTTTGAATATGAATCTGTCTTGGTGTATTGCTGATATGATCTTCGCCTCTAATGACAGTGGTAACTCCTTGCTCAAAATCATCTACGACATTACATAAATGGTAAGTTGGACTTCCATCACTTCTTAGAATAATTAAATCATCTAACTCTGAATTATTAAATACTATATCCCCTCTTACATGATCCTTTACTACAACTTGGCCATCTAAAGGAGTTTTAAGCCTTAAAACAGTATTTACAGACTTAGATATATTTTTATCTCTAGATCGGCCATCATACTGAGGCTTCAGCCCTTTAGCTTGTTGCTCTTCTCTCATCTGATCCAATTCCTCAACAGAACAATCACAATAATAAGCTTGTTCTGAATCAACCAGTTTCTGAGCAGCAGCAATATAAATATCATTTCTCTCAGATTGATTTATTGGAGCTAAATCAGGAGATAGTCCAATAGAGTGAAGGCTATCTAAAATATTTTTTTCAAACTCTTTGGTTGATCTTTCCCTGTCAGTATCCTCAATACGAACTAAAAATAATCCATCATATTTTTTTGCATATACATAATTGAAGAGCGCAGTTCTTACACCTCCAATATGAAGAGTGCCAGTTGGGCTTGGGGCGAATCTTGTTACAACTTTTTTCAATGTAATTCTCTCCATAATGTTTTAATAGAATTTCTTTCTTCAATATCCAGCAATCTTGATTTGTGAGCATCCAAGTCGTGCTCATTAGCTTTGATTAACTTTAGTTCGAGACCATCTTTGGACATATCATTCTTAGATTTGGTGCTTTTATCACTAGAAGTAACAGAATTCAAACTAAACTCAAATTTACTTTGACCGCCAGTTAACATCATATAAACATCTGCAAGAATATTGGCATCAAGTAACGCGCCGTGGAATGTTCTATCATAGTTTGAAATATCAAAACGGTTTGCAAGAGCATCAAGTGAATTTCTTTGCCCAGGGAATTTATCCTTTGCAAGTGCCAGCGAATCTTCTACCTCACATATATCTTCAAGCTTAGGATATTTAGAAGAGGCTAATTTCAGTTCATTGTTAAGAAACCCTATATCAAAAGCAGCATTGTGAATAACTAATGTTGACCCATCAACAAACTCTAAGAATTCTTCAGCTATTTCATCAAAAGCAGGTTTATCCTCAAGATCTTCATTCATAATTCCATGAACTTTTGAAGCTTCTTCATCTATTAACCTTGATGGATTCAAATAGGTATGAAAATGTTCTTCAGATTTTTTTCTATCATTCATCAATACAGCACCTATCTCAATAACTCTATGGCCCTGCAAAACTTCTAATCCAGTTGTTTCTGTATCTAAAATAATATATTTCTTTGCCATAATTAAAGAGTATCTATACCTTTATTTGCTAGTTGATCAGCAATTTCATTTTGTTCATGGCCTGAATGACCTTTCACCCAGTGCCATCTTACATCATGCGAGCTCTCATATTTATCTAATTCAATCCATAATTCTTTATTTTTAACATCTTTTTTTGCAGCATTCTTCCAATTATTCTTTTTCCAGTTACTTATCCATGATGTTATTCCCTGCATGACATATTTTGAATCAGTTGTTAAATTTACAATACAGGGTTCTGAAAGAGCTTTTAATCCCTCTATGGCTGCCTGCAATTCCATTTGATTATTAGTTGTTTCCTGCATTCCTCCAAAAAGTTCTTTTTTAAAATCACCATGCTCTATCAGCACGCCCCAGCCTCCTGGACCAGGATTTCCTCTGCAAGCACCATCTGTATAAATATTTACTGTTTTCATAAAATTAACTTAGAATTTGCATATGATTAAAATAGAGTCCATTGAAGCATTTACTGATAATTATATTTGGTTAGTAACAACTAATGAAGGGTCAATAGTAATTGATCCTGGAGAAAGCTCAAAAACAATTAATTTTTTAGAAGATAATCAATTAAATTTAAAGGCCATTCTTATAACCCATCACCATTTTGATCATACCGGCGGTATTAATGAAATTTTGTCTCACTATCCAGTAGATGTCTTTGGTCCATTTAATAATGGTATTGAAAATATAAATAAAAAACTTAAAGATGGAGATAGGATAAATGTTATAGGTATTGAATTTGAAATAATTGAAATACCTGGTCATACCCTTGATCATATTGCCTTCTACTCAGAGAACAACGGTAGTCCAATATTATTTTGTGGAGATACTTTGTTTGCTGGAGGATGTGGAAGAGTTTTTGAGGGTACATTTGATCAAATGCATGAATCATTAAATAGGTTGAAAATTCTTCCAGAAAATACAAGCATCTATTGTGGGCATGAATACACTCTTTCTAATCTAAAATTTGCAAAAGAAGTGGAACCATTTAACCAAAATACACTTTCGAGATATAATAAAGTTTTGAAATTGAGAGAAAAAGGATCTCCATCACTACCTTCATTATTATCTACTGAATTAAAAACAAACCCTTTTTTAAGATCGGATATTAAGGAAGTTCAAGAAAATATTTCTATTAAATTTAAAACAGCAAAAGAACAAAAGGAAATTTTTAAAGCATTAAGATCATGGAAAGACAATTTTTAATACTCTCTTTATTAATCTTATTTGTTCTTTCAAGTTGTCAAGCTAGCCCAACTGTAATTAAAAATATTGATCTTAAATGTAATACAGCTTCACTAGATAATGAATGTGTTGATGAAATTATTCTTCCAACTGAAGAGCTAAAACCAATAGCTAAGAATGTATGGGAATATATGATTATTAATAGTAATGATGACAACAATATTACCTTAGATGAAAAAACACAAAATTATATAAATAATCATATAAAAGATTTAGATAAGTTCAGCGACTTTCTTAGTAAATCATATTATTTTATCTATTATGTCATTCAGGAGCTTGAGGCAGCTGACCTCCCTCCTGAGTTAGCATTAATACCTTTTGTAGAAAGTAACTATGATCCCTTTTCAATATCTCCATCTGGGGCTGTTGGTCTTTGGCAATTTATGCCAAAAACTGGAAGAATGTTCAATCTTGAAAAGTCATGGTGGAGCGAAGATAGGCATGATCCATATAGATCAACTCATGCAGCTATAGGTTATTTTAAGTATTTACTGGAGAGGTTTGATAACGATATATATCTAGCTTTAGCTGCATATAATGCAGGACCAACATATTTAGATAGACAAATAAATAAGAACAAAAGAAGAAACTTAGAGTATGATTTTTGGTCATTAAATTTAAATAAACAAGTCACTGAATATATTCCAAAATATATAGCTATAAGAGAAATTATCTTTAACTCTGAAAAATATGGAGTGATTTTACCTGACATACCAGTTGAATCTGTCGTAAAGAAAATTGAGATTCCTGGACAAGTGGAAATCCTAACTTTAAGTGAATATTTAGAAATACAGCCAGAGCTTATATATAAACTGAATGCTGGTTACACTAAATGGGCATCAGCACCAACTGATAAAAGCATTTTTTATGTCCCAATAGAGAAGACTTATCTATTAGACAACCCCGAGAGCCCTTTTAAAAACGTTAATCAAATAAACTGGATATCTCATGTCGTTATCTCAGGCGATAGTCTTTGGAAGTTAGCAAAAAAATATGATACTGAAGTTAGAATAATTAAAGAAATTAATTATATTGACAATGACTTGTTATCAATAAACGATACACTATTAATACCCCTTAGCAAATCTAAGACAAACAACTTTATACCTTATGAAATGCATATAGTTTCAGAAGGAGATACTTTATGGGACTTATCAAAAAAATATAATATTGAATTAACCGATTTGCTACGAATGAATTCACTTAATAGAGATTCTTATCTACAACTTGGTCAGCAGCTGACTATAGGTAATAAAAATATTCATCGAAATATTGAATCAAAAAAAAGAACTATTCTCTATTCAGTCAAGCAAGGTGATAATTTATATAAAATTTCTGATCTTTTTGATGTAACAGTTGAGAGCATTAAAGAGATTAATGATTTTCAGACATCTAATCTTATGCCAGGTCAGGTTATAAAAATTGCAATAAGAGCTTTTTAGTTATCAGTTGTTTTAGGATCAAGAGCATCTCTTAAGCCATCGCCAAAGAAATTTAATGCAAATAAAGTAATTGTAAATGTTAAACCTGGATAAATTAGTAACCAGCTATATTCTTCCATAGATTCAACACCATCTTTAATAAGAGTACCCCAACTACTCATAGGAGGTTGAATGCCTAGTCCAAGAAAGCTTAAAAAACCTTCTAGAAGCATTACTTGTGGTATTGTCAAAGTTGCATAAACTGCAATTGGTCCAAGTATGTTAGGTAGAAGATGCTTTCTAAACATGGAGAAATTTAAAACTCCCATAGCCTTTGCTGCCATTACAAACTCTTGATTTTTTAAACCAATAACCTGGCCTCTTACAATCCTTGCCATAGTCAACCACTCAACTGCACCAATAGCTCCAAAAAGAAGCCATAAGTTTCTACCAAATATAACCATTAATAAAATTATAAAGATAATAAATGGAAGTCCATATAAAACATCAACTATTCTCATCATGACAGAATCAACTTTACCACCAGCATAACCTGCGATAATCCCCCAAGATACGCCGATTACGAGCGCAACACCAGTTGCTACAAATCCAACTAAAAGTGATATTCTTGCACCATATAAAATCCTACTTAACAAATCTCTTCCAAGTATATCAGTGCCAAGTATATGTTCAGGTGATGGAGGTGAAGCCCCTAGCTGTAAGTTTTGAAAGGAATATGAATAAGGAGCTATCCAAGGAGCCAATGCAGCAGAGATAATAAGTATCATTAAAATGCAAGCTCCAAACATAGCAGCTTTATTTCTGGTTAGTCTGTAGATGGCATCAGACCATAATGTAGAGCTTTTACTCATTATATATCTCTTGATCGTGGATTAAGCCACATTGCTGCTAAATCGGATAATAAATTAAAGAAAACTATCATGGCTGAAAAAAATATTGTTGTACCTAGTATCATTGTATAGTCTCTATTGAATGCAGCCTCTACATAAAACCTTCCTAGCCCTGGTATTTGAAAAATAGTTTCAACAACAAAAGATCCGGCTAAAAGGCCAGCTATTGCAGGACCAAGAAATGAGACAACTGGAATTAAGCCGCCCTGCATTGCATGTTTAATAACAACATTTCTCTCCTTTAAGCCTTTTGCTCTTGCAGTTCTTATAAAGTCTTGATTGAGAACTTCTAACATTCCCCCTCTACTTAATCTTGCTATATAAGCAGCATATGCAAATCCCAAAGTAACTGAAGGTAATATTTTATCTCCCGGTAATTGACCCCAGCCAGACACTGGAAGAAGCTCCAGGTTTATACCAAATATTAGAACCAGTAAAGGACCCATTAAAAATGTTGGAACACATATTCCTATCATGGCAATTGCCATTGGTATAAAGTCTAAATAAGTATTTCTTTTTAAAGCTGCTAATACCCCTGATGAGATACCAATTAGCAAAGCAATTAAAATAGAATAAAATGCAAGCTCAAAAGTTATAGGTAAGCCGGTAGAAATCATTTCTGATACTGACCTTCCTGGAAAACGAAAAGATGGCCCAAAATCTCCTTGAATAACCCCACTCATATAATCAATGTATTGCTCCCACTCAGAAGCATTTAAATTATATGCTTCATTAAGATTTTTTAAGACTTGAGGTGAAACTGCTTTATCAGCATCAAAAGGCCCCCCTGGTGCTAATTTAACTAAAAAAAAGGTAAGACTTGCCACTGCTAATAGAACAGGTATAGCTAAAAGCACTCTTTTTATAAAAATACCTAACATTTAGATTTAATCTCTTTCTAGATAAATGAATTTTGGATGATGGTGATCTAAAATATGAGGATTATATCCTTTAACATCAGGTGATAGCTGATAACTTCTAACATAGGTATATAAAGGAATGATTGGCATGCTATCTATTAAGATTTTTTCTGCTTCATTTAATAGTTCATACCTTTCAGATTGATTAATTGTTGAATTAGCTTTCATAACCAAATTATCAAATTCATAATTTTCCCATCCTGTTTTATTATTACCTCTATTAGGTCTCATTAAATCAAGAAATGTATTGGGATCTTCATAGTCTCCTATCCAGCCAGCCCTTGAAACCTGGAAATCACCAACCATTTCTCTACTAAGATAAACTTTCCAGTCCTGGTTAACTAGTTCAACTTCAATGCCAAGATTTTGTTGCCACATCTGCTGAATTGCTAATGCAACTTTTCTGTGATCTTCATTTGTATTAAAAAGAATCTCGAGCTTAGGGAATTTATTTACATCATTAAAACCAGCTTCATTCAATAAAGATTTAGCAAGCTCTGGGTTGAAAGGAATTGAAGTATCTGGTTCATAGCCATTAGATCCTGGCGGTGTAAAAGAGTAAGCTGGTATTTGACCGCACTTAATAACTTTCTCAACTAATAATTTTCTATCAATAGCGTAGGCTAAGGCTTTCCTAACTTTTACATCACTGAGAAATGGATTGTTTGTATTTAAGCGGTAAAAATATGTTCCCATATAGGGATCTATTCTTAAATCCGGATTATTTTCTTCTAAATATATTGGGCACTTTTGAGAGGGTAAGCTTGAAGTAACATGAAGTTGGCCAGCCCTAAACATTCTATCCTCTGTCATAACATTTGAAACTGGATAATAGTGAATCTCATTTAATCTGACGGTACTTGAATCCCAATATGTAGGACTTTTTTCAACAATGATTCGATTATTTAGCTCCCATGACTTTAAATTGAAAGGACCATTGCAAACAAAATTACCAGGCCTAGTCCACTCTCCATTTCTATCATCAATCGTGCCAAACTTTAAGACGGTATCTTTATGAACTGGCCAAGTACTATAGTGACTCAATAAGCCTAAAAAGAATGGCGTTGGAGCTTTTAGATTAACTTTTAACGTATATGAGTCTAAGGCTTTGATACCAACTGTTTCAAAATCATCTGTTATACCATTATGATATTCATATGCACCTTCAAGATAGTACAGCATATCTGGATATTGTGAACCCAGGCTAGCTGTTAGTATTCTTTTCCAAGACCATACAAAGTCATCTGCTGTAACTTTTGAACCATCTGACCATAAAGCATTTCTACGCAAATTAAATATATACTCTTTACCATCATCGCTTATATCCCATGATTCTGCTGCTCCAGGTAAATTACCATCTCCAAAAGGATTTGGAATAGTTAAACCTTCACATAAAGATATTAAAATATGGTGTTCAGGAACTCCAGTTACAATATGAGGATCTATTCCCTGCGGCTCTGACCCGTTACCAAAATGGAAAATTTGTTTTTCTAAACCATCATCAACTGGACTTAAACTTGAAGAACAGCCAAATAAAAACAATAAAGATAGAAGATATATATTTTTCATATTATTAGAAGACGTTGTCATTTAAGTTAATATTTGCATTATCAAAGATACTATCATTAATTATGCTTGATAGCTTGTTTGTAAACCTTTCATTAGAAAATGTTTTATATTGCTCTAATAGTTCATTTACTAAATCTTCAGAGGGCTCATTGAATTCATTAATATCAAGTACATAACTATCTCCATTTACTGATTTCATTGAAATAGAGTCGCCAGGTGAGCTTAGAAAGACTTTTGAAATAACATCCTGTGGAATTAAAGATGAATACCTTTTTACATTAATAAAGCTATCTGATGAAATAAAATTATAAGCAGACATAAAAGAGTCTATACTTCCATCCTTTTTAGCTTCAATTATTTCTGCCAATAGAAGCTCTTGCTTTTCATCAGATTTCTGAGCTGAAAGATATTCATTAAGCATAAGTGAGACTGCATTAAAATCTTTTAAGTAAGGTTTCTCAATCATATCTAAGGAAACGACTACAATAGAACTGCCTAAGTCAAAAATAGACGGTGTACGACTTTCAGATTCTGCAGAAAAAATATGGTCTTTTATAACTTCATCACCATCTAAGAAATCAAAAGTATCAATGGATGATAATTCATTTAATATAATGGTTTCAGATAACTGCTCACCTATAAACTCAATAGAGTCTCCATTTAAAATGAACTCATCAATCATATCAAAGTCATCATTCATAAGTGCAACAGATTCTGATTCAATTAAATCATCTTCTAGCTTTTGATTCATTTCATCAAAAGATAATACTTCTGATTTATTTACTTCAGTAACTTTTAATATATGCAAAGTTTCATCTAGTTCCACTATTTGACTTACATCATTAACCTCTAAATCTTTAATAGCAACACCAAACTCTTTAGGAAAGATATCACTATCAAAATATTCAAGATCTCCTCCGCTATCTTTAGAGACAATATCATCACTTAAACTTGCAGCCAATTCAGCGAAGCTTTCACCAATATCAATACGAGATTTTATATTGCTAATAAAATCAAAAGCCTTTTCATTTGATTCATGATTAGCTTTATCAATCATTATATGAGCAAACCTAGTTTGAGTATTTGAATTTTCTCTTTGTAGATATTCATCATATGCTGACTCTAAATAACCTTCAGGAATTTGAACCTTATCTTTGTAGCTTTCAGGTGTTAGCACTATGTACTTAAATGACCTTTTTTCTTTAGAGTAAAATAAAAATTCATTCTCGTTGTAAAAATCTAATTTCTCTTCGTTTGTATTTTCTATGCTTTGTAATAAAGATTTTCTATCAATCTTAATAAAATCAAAGCCAACCGTTTGCTCAAGAAGACTTGTAATTTCTTTAACTTCTTGAGATGTAGAAAAGCCAGAAGATGAGATAGAGTTTCTATACATTTCTGAAGCCATCATATTAGTTAGCATTTTTATATAACTCTCTTTAGTAAAACCGTTTGAATTAGCTTGTGCTTCGAATATGTTTTCACTAAAAACACCATCTATTTGAAATATGGGATTTCTTATAATACTTTTCTTAGCTTCTTTTTCAGCATTTTTATCATGAAGGCCAAGTGACTTAGCTTCTGATAAAAATACCTTTTGGACAATTAATTCTTGCTTAATTTGCTCTATTTGAAATTCTTCATCTAAATCAGTGAATTCAAAATCATTACCATAAATATTCTTAAATTTTTGAACTGTAGAATTTGATGCAACTTGAAAGTCTAATTCAGACACAGTTTCGCCATTGATTGTTCCCAATGACCCTCCAAAAACAGATGATAGTGAAGATGTTCCTAAAAATACAAATGGTAAAGCACATGCTGCTATTACAATAAATAGTCTAGGTCCAGTTAAAAAATTTCTTAGTGAGTCCATCATAGTGGTGACATTATAAATAAAAAAAGGGTGCGGAAGCACCCTTTTTTAAAGTTTAAAAAAATTAACCGTTTTTAACCTTGTCTTTAAGGCCTTTTCCAGCTTTAAAACCTGGAACTTTAGAAGCAGCAATATGCATTGATGCGCCTGTTTGAGGGTTTCTTCCCTCTCTAGCAGCTCTATGCCTTACTGAAAATGTTCCAAAACCTACTAGTGATACAGAATCACCATTACCTAAAGCATCGCCGATACCACCTAAAACAGCATCAACAGCTCTACCTGCTGAAGCCTTTGAAATATCTGCGTCACCTGCTACTGCATCAATCAAATCTGATTTATTCATATTAAATACTCCTCTGTATAAATTTATTTATATAAATACCTATCTATGAAAAGCTTTTTGAGCTTAAAAGTCAAGTAAATACAGGCTTTTTAATGAGCTTGTTTATTTTGAGATTTAGTCTTTTTAGATCTGGAATTTTTATTTTTATTATCTGGTAAGATTTTAGACAATGGAGTTGGTTCATTGACAAGGGCATGAGAAATAATCTCATCGACCCATTCAACCGGAAGAATATTTAGAGATTTAAGAATTTGATTAGGAATTTCTTGAAGATCAGCTTCATTCTCTTTAGGTATAATTACATTTTTAATACCGCCTCTCTTTGCAGCAAGAAGCTTTTCTTTCAGGCCTCCAATCTTTAATATTTGTCCTCTAAGCGTAATTTCGCCTGTCATAGCTGTGTCAGATCTAACAGCAATTCCAGTAAAAATAGAAATTAGAGATATAGCCATAGCACCACCAGCACTGGGGCCATCTTTTGGTGTAGCGCCTTCAGGGACATGAATATGGACATCATGTTTTTCATAAAAATCAGGTTTAATTCCTAATGAGCTTGCTCTAGATCTAACAACAGTCAATGCAGCCTGAATGGATTCTTGCATCACATCACCCAAAGAACCAGTTTTAATAATTCTTCCTTTACCTTCTATGTGGGAAGCTTCTATAGTCAGTAACTCGCCGCCAACTTCTGTCCAAGCTAAACCAGTGACCTGACCAATAGCATTTTCTTTTTCAGCAATTCCATATTTAAACTTCTTTACGCCAGAGTATTTCTCGAGGTTTCTGTTAGATATTGAGGTTGGTTTTTTTGTATCTTTTTTTGATAGCAATCGTTCTTTAACTACTTTTCTAAGTATTTTTGCAATTTGCCTTTCGAGTCCTCTTACACCAGCTTCTCTTGTGTAGTACCTAATCAGAGAAAGTATCACTTCTTTATTTAAATTAAATTCTTTTTTCTCAAGCCCATTTCTTTCCATTTGTTTAGGCAGTAAATATTTTGTAGCTATATTTAATTTCTCATCTTCTATGTATCCTGGAATTCTTATTATTTCCATTCTATCTAAGAGGGGTGTAGGAATATTTAAACTATTTGCGGTGCATACAAACATAACTTCTGATAAATCATAATCTACCTCAAGATAATGGTCGCTAAATGTATTATTTTGTTCGGGATCTAGTACTTCTAAAAGTGCTGAAGCTGGATCACCCCTATGATCCATGCCAATTTTATCAATTTCATCAAGGAGAAATAGTGGATTTTTTACACCAACTTTTGATAACTTTTGAATAATTTTTCCAGGCATAGAGCCAATATAAGTTCTTCTATGGCCTCTAATTTCAGACTCATCTCTTACACCACCAAGAGACATTCTCACAAATTTTCTATTTGTAGCTCTTGCAATTGATTCTCCTAATGATGTTTTACCAACACCAGGTGGGCCTACGAGACATAAAACTGGTGCCTTCATAGATTTAACTCTTTTTTGAACAGCAAGATATTCAATAATTCGTTCTTTAACTTCCTCAAGCCCATAATGATCTTCTTCAAGAATGTCGAGAGAGGCTTGAATGTCAGTTTTTGTTTTCGATCTTTTTTTCCATGGGACATCCACCAAACAATCTAGGTATGATCTTACGACTGATGCTTCAGCAGAGGATGGAGCCATTTGCTTAAATTTAGTAAGCTCGCTTTTAGCTTTTTTAAGGGCATCTTTTGGCATACCTACTGTGTTAATCTTTTCCTCTAATACCTCTAGCTCATCACCTTCTTCTCCTATATCTCCAAGTTCTTTTTGAGCTGCTTTAATTTGCTCGTTAAGATAATACTCTCTTTGAGATTTTTCCATTTGTTTTTTAACACGTTCTCTAATTTTCTTTTCGACATCAATAACATCTAGTTGAGACTCAATAAACATCAAAACTTTTTCAGACCTTTCTTTTAAGTCTGCAATTGATAGTATTTCTTGCTTTTTTGAGGTTTCAATTGGTAAATGACCAGTGATAGTGTCAATAAGTTTGGAAAGATTATCTAATGAATCAACAGTTGAAACAATTTCTGGAGGTATTCTTTTCGTTATACCTATGTAATCTTCAAACTTAGCTTTAATAAATCTAACTAAATTAGATGCATCTGCTTCTTTGAGAGGCAAATCATCAATACTTGTCACTCTTGCAAGATCGTAGTTGTCTTTTTTAAGAATATTTTCAATTGAACATCTTTTATGACCCTCAACAAGTACTTTCATTGTTCCATCAGGTAATTTAATAAGCTGAAGTAAGTTACTTATAGATCCATTCTTATATAAGTCATCAAATTTAGGATCATCTATAGCAGGGTCTATTTGACTAACAAGAACGAGTTTTTTATTTGATGACATTGCAACATTTAATGCCTCTATTGATTTAGGTCTTCCTACAAATAAAGTTGTTACAATTCCTGGGAAAACAACTACATCTCTTAGTGGAATTATAGGTAAGTCTGATTTTATTTCTTTCATATACCCTTTATAGGGATTTATATGAAAATATCAATTAGCAGATGATTTTTTTTGCTTAGTTTTTAAGAGTTTAATAGGATCTGATTTAGAAACCACTGTATTTTCATCAATGATAACTTTTTCAAGATTAGCGTTAGGTAACTCAAACATGGTTTCCATGAGAATTTCTTCCATAATAGATCTTAAGCCTCTTGCTCCAGTTTTTCTTTTTATAGCTTGTTTAGCAATTTCAATCAAAGCCTCATCTCTAAAAATTAATTCAACATCATCAATCTCAAATAAATGCTTATATTGATTTACCAAAGCATTCTTTGGTTCTTGCAGAATTCTAACTAGTGCATGCTCATCTAATTCATGAAGGCTTGAAATAACAGGAAGTCTTCCAACAAATTCAGGTATCAATCCATATTTTACAAGATCTTCAGGCTCTAAATCATTTATATTGCTTTTAATTGGTTGGATATTAGAGATATTCTTAACTTCAGCACCAAAACCTATACCAACATTACTATTTCTTTGATCAATCACTTTGTCTAAACCTGAGAAAGCCCCGCCACATATAAATAAAATATTTGAAGTATCAACCTGAATAAATTCTTGTTGAGGATGTTTTCTTCCACCCTGAGGTGGCACAGATGCAGTTGTTCCCTCAATCAAT
>MDSX01106086.1_pt1 | contig 13104 bp, 9 predicted proteins | sample 811141 | NCBI WGS metagenome assembly MDSX01 (sample SAMN05326642, study PRJNA326480) | marine metagenome | isolation source: seawater | place: Atlantic Ocean: South East | collected 2010
ATTTACGAGAAAAATGTGTTACCGATATTGCGTTTCATTCACCTTCGAAAAATTCAGCCTTCATCGTGGGTTCGTATTGAAGATTATAAGGAAATCGACATGAAGTATGCTGAAAGTGACTTTGAAATCAATTACGAGGTAAATTGGAGGAAAGTTCATGCTGGAGAGGAAAAAAAGACTGCGTCAATCAAAATCGCATCTTTTGATATTGAGTGTGATTCCAGTCACGGCGATTTTCCGATTGCTAAAAAGGACTATCAGAAACTGGCATCTAACATTTATGAGGAATATTTAAGACTTCTTCGTAATAACAAGAAGGCAAATCCAACACTTGTAAAACAGTGGATAAAATGTGCTTTTCGTGACATCACACATGAAAAATACGATGACTCAATGAAATCTTCTATTCAGACGATTTTCTTGAAGCGTCCATCACAGTATTCTGACGTATCTAGCGATGAAATTGAGAAAATGTTAAAGCCAATTCTTGAAATTCTTAATAAACAACCTCCAAAACCTAAAAAAGCATATGATTTATTTTGTGCTGAAAACCGTCCAATTATAGAGAACATAAAGGAATACAAGGATGATCCTGTGTCCATTAGAAAAAAACTAGCTTCTGACTGGAAAGAACTTAAGGACAAAACCGAATTTGAAGACAAAGAAGAAAAAGACAGTCTCCGTTATCAAGAGGAAATCAAGAAATACAGTGATATGAAGGGTAAGGATACTATTGAATATATCAATAACATTCTAAACGATGTGTTACCTTCTGTAAAAGGAGACAAAGTAATTCAGATTGGCACGGTCATACAGGATTATGCGAATCCTTCCAATGTAAAACGTCATATCGTCACTCTCGATGGTTGTTCAGATTTAACTGGAATCGAAGTTGAGACGTGTAAAACCGTTGAAGAGTTGATTTATAAATGGGTTAGAATGATGAAACGTGAGCAACCGAACATTGTCACAGGCTATAATATATTTGGTTTTGATATCAAGTTTCTCTGGGAATGTGCAGAAGAATTTGGGTGCTTGAAATATCTTCGTAAACTGGGCGCTTTGAAAAACCAAGAATGTTCTATGGAAACGAAGGAACTATTTTCAGCCGCATTGGGACATAATTTCCTATTCTACTTCGATAGCCCAGGAATAGTTTATGTGGATTTGATGAAAGTAATCCAGAAAGATCACAATCTGTCTTCCTACAAGCTGGACGATGTTTCAACACAATTCATCAATAGTGGAATTACGCAGTTTGAACATTCAGAAAATAGTGTAAAGGTTTACACAAAATCGACATTTAGTTTGAAGGTAGGTGATTATGTTGCTGTGTTTAAGCAAACAATCATCGGAAACGAATTCGTTGGCGATAAGAGACGTATTCTAGAAATGACTGAAAACGACAGCTTCATTCTTGAAGGCGAAGCAAAAGAAGAATTCCCGGAAAATCCCAAATCATTTTACTGGTCGGTTGGCAAAGACAATGTAAGTCCTCAAGATATATTTGATATGCAACGTGGATCTGACGAAGATCGCGGAATTGTTGCTAAATACTGTGTTCAGGATTGTGAGTTGTGTCTAAATATAATGCAGAAACTCGAAATCATCACGAATAATTTGGGTATGTCGAACGTTTGTTTAGTTCCATTCAGTTATCTATTCATGCGTGGTCAGATGATTAAGACGTTGTCTCTTGTATCATCGGAATGTCAAAAAGAAAACTATTTGATCCCAGAACTACCGCGTCCAAAGGAAGATACAAAAGATTCATATGAAGGTGCCGAAGTTCTCGAGCCAACACCAGCAATTTTCTTGAACGATCCAGTATCTGTATTGGATTATTCTTCCCTATACCCGAGTTCAATGATTGGTTCAAATATTTCACATGATTCTATCATCAAAGAATCTAAATATCAAGGAGAAAGTGGAGCAAAACTTCTTGAAGAAATGGGAATCAAATTTGAAGATGTATCTTATGACAATTATATCAATAAGCTTGTAGGAAAAACATGGAAAAAGTCTATCGTTAAAGAAAATCCAGTGGTGACATGTCGTTTCATTCAACCCACATTGAACGAAGATGGATCGATCGACAACAGTTCGCGTGGAATTTTACCACGTATTTTGATGAAATTGTTGAAGGCGCGTAAAGATACACGAAATAAGATTAAGACTGAAAAGGATGCTTTTAGACGTTCGGTCTTAGATGGTCTGCAATTGGCCTATAAGGTTACTGCGAATTCTCTTTATGGTGGGGTGGGTGCGGAAGTATCTTCATTGTATTATAAGGATATTGCCGCATCTACCACAGCGATTGGTCGACAACACCTTCATTTGGCCAAAGACTATGTAAAAGAGCACTTTCCAACTGCTGAGATAGTGTATGGCGACACGGACAGTATATTTGTCAACTTCAAACCCGAAAAATCCGGAAAAGAAGGTATACAAGAATCAATCGATAGAAGTGTTGAAGTTGAAGAAGGTATTCAGAAGTTTCTCGCATATCCTCACAAACTGGAGTATGAAAAGACATTTTGGCCGTTTATTCTCCTTCGTAAGAAAGGATATATAGGGAATAAATACGAGTTTGACCTTGAAAGATATTATCAGACATCTATGGGAGTTGTTACAAAACGTCGAGATAATGCTGGAATAGTGAAATATGTTTATGATGGAATCATTAAGAGAATTATCAACAATAGAGACATCGAAGGTGCTGTGAGATTTCTACTAACTACGGTTGACGACATTCTTGAAGGCAAATTTCCTCTACAATATTTCATTATTACTAAGCGCTTAAATGCAGTCTATGCGAATCCTGCTGCAATTGTTCACAAAGCACTTGCTGATCGTATGGGCGACCGTGATCCTGGAAACAAGCCCCAGTCTAACGATAGAATTCCGTTTGTGTATATCCAAACAAAAGTCGCCCCTAAATTACAGGGAGATCGCGTGGAACATCCTGAGTTCATTGTGAAGAACAAACTAAAAATAGATTATTTGTTCTATATTACAAATCAGGTTAGCAAGCCTGTGTGTCAAGTAATGGGTCTTGCTTTGGAAAATCTACGGAATTATGGATATAGACTACCCAAAGATCACTTTGATTTGTTGCAGAGAAAACTCGAAAGAGAAGGAAAAAAATCAACAAGCGAAATCCGAGAAAAGATTATGGAAGAAAAAGCAAAGGAAGCGTATAATGTTCTATTTAAGAGTCGAGTGCTGATTGAAGAAGGCAAAAAGTTCGGTCAAAGATCTATAACAAGTTTCTTCAAATGAAGAAAACTCATGAAACAATTTTAAAAAGTTGAACATTTCGTGAACTTTTTTTAAAAAAACTTCACGAACCGTAAAGTATTCATGAATATGAATTTGAGTCTGCGTTGGCACTACCTTCATTTTCGACTTCATCTACCAAGGTTTGGACCCCCTCATACAACTCGTGTGCGAGAGGCTCCTTGGTTTCTTGACAGCATCTCGCGGTCGATTCCATTCTGACACGCATGCCGCAGCGGCGTAGTAAACTCCACTAGATTCCGCTTCGGCTTGAACTTATCAATCATACGTGAATCTAGAAACATTCCATGAGAAAACATTTCATCAACATCGTCCAATTTTGTCAAATTCCAATTCGAAATATTTTGACAAAAATGTGCCTTACGAAACATATAGATCGCATTCGTCACTTTAGAAACATCCCATTTATTGAGAGGTTTATTGAAACTACTTGCGCCAGAAAACATTTCTGACATATTCGTCACTTTAGAAACATCCCATTTATTGAGAGGTTTGTCAAAACTGTGTGTGCCAGAAAACATTCCGCACATACTAGTCACTCTAGAAACATTCCATTTATTGAGAGGTTTATTGAATCTCACAGTTTCATAAAACATGCCCGACATTGACGTTACATTAGATGTATTCCATCCTGAAATATCACAATTGAAATCTATCGCTCCAGAAAACATATATTCCATCTTAGTCACATTAGAAACATCCCATTCCCCAATCGGTTGATTGAAAGCAAAAGCATCTGCAAACATCCAACTCATATTAGTCACTTTAGAAGTATCCCATCCACCAATAGGATGATTGAAACTTTTAGCACGTGCGAACATCTTCTCCATATCAGTCACATTAGAAGTATCCCAATTTGAAATATCTTCGTTGAACTCTTTACAAAATAGAAACAATTTACTCATATTAGTCACATTCGACACATCCCAATCCTCAATACGACCATATAAAGATACGCATCTAGGTTTGTTGTCTATATATAACTTTACAATTGTGTGTATATTATCATCTTTTATAGCGTAAAAGTCTTTTTTCAATTTGTCATATTCATCTTTGAATCCTTCATCAATAATACACAACTTTTCTACAAGACTAATATAAATCTTGTTATCGACGCAATTATTTGAAAGGACTTCACGAGTAATAGGTGAAATACTCTTGATATTTAACCAATTCTCAATGTAAGTTTTCTCATAGGTAATTCCGTCATTAGCAATTACAGGTTCTACAATAATATCTTGTGTAATAGGACACACGTTCGAATAAAGAATATCTTTCAACGCATCCGCCATATGTATTACATATAATTTTCACTAATTTTCACTTATTTTCACTAAAGTCACTTTATCATTTCAAGCCCTTTTTTTTAACATTTTTTCCTAAAAGAAAACCTAAATTGCAATCTTTTCTGGATGAGAGTGTCTCTAATATAGGAAAAATGTTAAAAATTTGACCTTGAAAAGTATTTCAGATTCAAAGCGAATATTATGAAACTATGAATGATATTGATACCATGATCATTTACGGTCATATTAAAGAACCTGTTCCTGTATCTAAGAAAAATGTATACAAGAAGCATGTATATAAGAAGCATGCATACAATCAGAACAAAAATGACGAAGATAAGAAGAAGATCCGAAGACAAAGAAATCGTATTCACGCTGCTACGTCTAGAGAAAATAAAAAAAAGAAGATGATGAATCTTGAAACAGAAAATGCCAATCTTAAAGAAGAGCTTAACAATCTGAAAAATGAATTGCTTGGAGTTTATCATCTTTACGGCAATTTGCGTGACATGCTTGATGAACTTGTCTATTGAAATTCAAATTTCTTTGCGTTTGCGAAGTTTTTTTTTCAAGTGCTGTTTTAGTATATTGTCACCCCTATAGAGCACTACCCTTCATATATTAAAAGAGTGTTGTCAATCATCATATGTCAACTATACCTGTCATAAACTTGATTTGATGAGCCATTCTTCGGCATTCTTCTCATTTGTAAATGCTTTGATACAATATCGTTGATTTGTTGCAAATAGAAATATTCTCACATAGTTTAGAAAATAATTGTTGGAAACGACAATGGCAATTTTATCGAAGCAATAATAGTAGTATCTTCCAAATGAAACGGTATTTGAAATAGCCTTGCGTGTTGCGGAAACTGCGTCTGTCATGTCAACCAAAACATTGAGTTTTTGTGGGTACTTTCCAAAGTATTTTATGAGTTCTTGTGTTGAATCATCAACCACTTCTCTTGTACCTATACCACCGAGATAGACATGAAGGTTGATGATCTCATCTGGGAAAAAAATCATATGACAGTAACCTTTATCACTTGTGTAATTTCTGTCAAACCGGGTAGATCTAAATGGAATCGTTCGAATTCCTTTGAAATTAATGAAAGCATTGGCCTGAAATACGAGTAGAGATGTCACTATTTTCTTAATCATTTTTACAACATGAAACGCTTTCTTTTTATATAGTGTGAAACATAGTATGGAATATAGTATGGGAGAGAATTTTGGCATTATTTCAGAAACTTGATAGTCTTACGTATTTCGTCGTATAGTAATTTCATCTGTGCAAAAATGTTTTTGTCAACATATCCGATAGCAACGAATGATTTTACATTCATTATATTGACCGTATATTTTTAAACGATACTTGAAGCGTAGTTATTGAAATTAGTTGTTTCTACAGTCTTTATTTGTAATCCCAATGAAGTCTGAACAGATATGTTCATGCCCTTGTAATCTGTAACAGCGAATGTTCCACTTGAAAAGTCGTCATAAACCTCTGATCCAGTTCCATCATAAGATTCAACATTCTTAGTAATTACAATTACTTGATCATTTACAACGGAAGAAACAATAAATTCACCTCCATTGTTGAGATAATTTCCGACATCAACGTTTTCAGTAGAAATTGCTTGAAATGTCATGCGATTTCCGGCGTGCACAGCACCTGGTTCGAATCGTGTGGCACAAGTCAATTGGAATGTGCTTGCTGTTTCTGTCACTGATGATATCGAGAAAGTATCACTCCTGGATTTCAGTTCGAAACCATTTGGTGTCAATATCTTTATTGATAATTTTGATAATGATGAGATGGGAGTTTCAGAAGACCATCCGACGGCACTATTCCCACCAGTTCTCTTAGTATTCATGAGATGATATCGTACATTCGAGGTCGCACTCTCATTCCAATCAGTATCACGAACTAATTTAACAAGTGCTTTCCTTCCGTGATCACTTGTACTTGTGTAAACTCCTGAGAACTCATCAATTTGTAGAAAAAGATGTGAATATTTTGTAATAGAATATAAATCTTCATTTGTATCTGTAATAATGATATGAGTTAGATTGATACCCACTACATTTTTGAAGGTTTCGTGTGTGCTTATGTTTTTGTTTGTGTCGCTTGAAGAAAACTGCACATCAAATTTGTATGGTGTCATCGAAGAAGATGTTGAAGACCCATAATCGAGACGATCTGCAGAAGATATATCTAAGTCGCTGCTAATTATCTTTTTGTCGGGTTGTTTTTCTTCTTGTTGGATAACTTTGGTTCCTTTCAAATTCTCATTTGTGTTAACATCTGTATTATAGAATGCCTTTATAGAGTCATCCGCAGTCTTTGTTGATGGTATGATTGTGTAAATTTGAGGAACAATGTTGCTTAGAAATCTCTTGTTGAGGGACAGTACAGTATCGTCGTCTTTTGTAGTTTCCGATGTGACAATTCTTTGCTTGTTGAACATATCAAATACATCATTCTTCTCGAAAATATCTATGATATCATATTTTTTATCAATGTGATCTGTAATAATTTTCCTTAGTAAATTGGTATTACTCGCAGAAAGAAACGACTCTTTGGAACTCATACTATACTATAATAATTATAGAAATAAAAAAAATCAAACTTTTTTTCGCAGGGGTGTAATATTTTTAACAGTTCTCATTCCGTTTTTCTTTTTTTTCCCTATTTCGAACGAAACTCGATCCCTATGCTGGATTCCTATCATTTTTTGAGTTACAGATGTGAAAGCGAATTTTTCTTTACTCTGGGCTGTTATGACACCACACTTTCCGTTTATCTGTGTGATCCTCCCAAAATATGTTACAACACCAACATCAACATCAACATCAACAACAACATCAACATCATCTTTAGATGGTCTACCTGGATCATGTGTGGCGTTTACAATTTTTACTGGGTTTTCGGGTAGAATACTAATCTTATTGCTCCAGGCATTACTTCTCGTCTTTTTTTCCGCTTCGTCTTCATAATAATCCATATCCCCCCATTTAAGAGGGTCAAATTCACCGAACATATCGGCGGGAGTAACCATCTTTCTGTATTTTTACAGAACATTATCTTTTTATATTACAAACGCATATTAACATATAAAAGCATCTATGCATTTAGAGATTATCAAACACTATGGGAAGAAAGAAAGCGCACAAAGAAAATGTAGTTCTAAAGACCGCATCTCAACTACCATCTAATTTGATTCTATTTCTAAGGAAAACATGTATCGAAAGTAGCTTTATTGAAAATGAAACTAATATATTTGAATATTCCTCTGAATTGAAGATTCCAGAAGCTTTTGACGTAAATCTTGACAAATTTACGCCCATTTCCAACAATGCAGATGATACAATTACAGAGCCCGAGGTACATGTTGAATTACATTGTTTGCATTGTTTCTCCAAAATTGAAAAACAGTATCAAATCCCTGTAAGAAAAACCGATAAGGGTTTTGAATGCAAAGGGACTTTTTGTTCTTTGTCGTGTGCGTGTGCGTATATAATGAATATAAGTGATAACTCGAAGTGGACTTCTTATCAGCTTCTTCACGAGATGTATGATATGAAACGACAAATTAAGCCTTCTCCTGATAAGGAGTGTCTCAAGATTTTTGGAGGAACCCTTACAAATGAGGAGTTTCACTCTGGATCTGAGTATCACATTGTTCAACATCCGTTTGTCAGTCTTAAAAATGATCTTGATGACGTTATTTGCCGCGACACAAAATCAAAAACTGACGTGACACAAACGGATTTTGCCGTTGAAGAAGATAAAGACGAGACGGTCTTCAAAACAAAAAAAGACAAGAAAACTTCAAAAACACTCGAAGATTTCTTTGCTTTTTAGAAATCAGCATCTTCACAGAATGATTTTGTGAGATTAAGAGAATCGCTTGATGTATTCACGTTCGCTTTAGAATATTCAGATACGCGTGATTCGAAGAAGTTTGTCTTACCTTCAAGCGAAATCGCTTCCATGAATTCATAAGGATTTTTAGTATTGTATATCTTTTTGAATCCAAGCTGTTGAATAAGGCGATCAGCAACGAATTCGATATATTCTTTCATAGATTCTGAGTTCATACCTATAAGATTGCAAGGTAGAGCCTCCGTTATAAACTCTTTTTCTATTTCAACTGCTTCTGTTATGATATCTTTTACAGTATTTTCATCTAATTTGTGCGCAAACTTTTTATAAACAAGAATCGCAAATTCAGTGTGGAGTGCTTCATCCCGAGAAATGAATTGATTGCTCAAAGACAATCCGGGCATAAGTCCTCTTTTCTTCAACCAGAAGATAGAACAAAACGCACCCGAGAAGAAAATTCCTTCAACACATGCAAATGCAATAAGACGCTTTGCAAAGTCAGATTTCTCATCCTGAATCCACTTAATAGACCAATCAGCCTTTTTTTTGATGCATTCGAAGTTATTGATAGCGTCGAAGAGTTTATTCTTATCATCATCCTTCTTTATTAGTGTGTCAATAATTAAGGAATACATCTCCGAGTGAATTGACTCAACGGCAGCTTGAAACGTATAGAAAGATCTCACCTCTGGAATATCGATATCATTCAGAAATCGTTCCACGAGATTCTCGATAACAATTCCGTCACTTCCTGCGAAAAACGCAAGAATCATAGAAATGAAATTTCTCTCATTATCATTCAGTGTATCCCAGTGATCAAGATCTTTATTCATATCAATCTCTTCAACGGTCCAGAAAGCTGCGACTGCTTTCTTGTAATAATTGAAAACGTCTGGATATTTGATGGGAAATAGTGTATAACGCTTGATTGCATTGGGATTGGATGACATGTTGGAAATAATTATATGAATGTATTTGTGTACATTCTATCATCATTTTTATTTTTTTTTAGCGTAAATATCACGGTCCTTAGTGATATTCCTATTTCGCGTCTTAAATCATTCGTCCAATTACAGTAATCTTTTCATCGTGTTGTTCAAACTTTTTTGCTATGACTTCTACATTGATTTCAGTGTCTTCTTTTACTGGTTTATTGTTATTATTTGTATCATCGGGAACTAGAATAAGAAATGGGAAATCCCTTGTTGGATGACATAATGTTCCTAACTTATTGGACGAAATAACTCTAGACTCAATCACAGACCCAATAGTTGGATTGATAAGTGTATATTTGAAATTGACATTTGTTACATAACCAACTTTGAGGTCTTCATTGGGAATTTCAAAACTTGATCGAGATACTATTTCGATCGACTCCTTCTTAACATAGCCACTACCAATACAACGATCTCCAATTCTGTTTTGAATTTTCATAAGAATCTTATCATCAATGCTACTTTTTGTTAGCATTCTTTCATTATCCTCTTGATCGATATTCTTGAAATCACTTGAATTGAAATGAACACGAATGAGATCGAACTTCTCAGTCATAAAATCGTCTTCTTTGTAAGGAAACTGCATATCGTGTTTCGATTCTTCAGTCATTGTTCCAACAATTACAATTATATTATATAAAAATTATTAGTCATTTTAAACATTTTTCAATGGTTATGCTCATAATTCACTGGAATCACTGGAATCACTGGAATCACTATATTCACTAAATTCCACTAAAAATACATTTACAAACCATATAAATACAATATATTCAGATTATGAAAAAGATGATTACTCGCCGCGGATTTGTGATTCCGAAGGAGGAACACAAAAATGAATTGTCACGTATTCGCAAAGATTTGAAGGTTCAGCCCTATAAGTCTCAACGGTTTATAATGCAAAATTACGGAGGTTTGCCTGAACCCTTTAATATTTATATGGAGAGTGAGAGCAAAATTTATATGCCCCGATATTATGGAATTTCTAAATTTGGTAATGTGCATATGAATATCTCTGATGGAAACGATATCAAATTAGAATTCGAAGGAGAATTGCGTGAAAACCAAGAGAAATTAATGGCAGACTTTTTGCCCAAGTTTTATACAAACTTTGGTGGCATCTTAAATCTAAAGACAGGTGGAGGCAAAACAGCTCTTGCCCTTTATATTATTTCAGTTTTGAAAAAGAAAGCCCTAATCATTGTCCATAAGCAATTTTTAGCCGATCAGTGGATTGATCGCATCAATCAATTCTTGCCAAAAGCGAAAACAGGAACAATTCAAGGGAAGAAATTTGATATCGAGAATTGTGATATTGTTATTGGAATGCTTCAATCAATTTCAATGAAGGACTTTGAAAAGAGTGCGTTCGATAGTTTTGGTGTTACAGTTTTTGACGAAACTCATCATCTTTCAGCAAACGTGTTTTCTCGTGCTTTTTTAAAATGTTCTTCGAAATTCAATCTAGGATTATCAGCAACACTTGAAAGAAAGGATGAAACTGAATTCGTCTTGAATTATTACTTGGGTCCTACTTTCTCGCCAACTGTTCTAGAAAACTTTGGCGAAGTAAAAGTGAAAAAACTCAAATTCATTGATGAAATTTATCAGAAAGAAATTACAAATTTCAAAGGAAATATCAACAGTGCTGCGATGATTTCGAAGCTTGTGACATCAAGAAAGAGAACACAATTGATTTGTGCATATATAGAAAAATATGTAAAACATAATAGACACATTCTCATCCTGTCAGAGAGATTATCGCAGCTTAAAGATATTGAAGAAAAATTGAATGAAATGGAGATTGAGTCTGGAATGGCTATTGGTGGTACAAAACACGAGAAACTGACTGAAAATTGTAAGAAACCCGTAATTTTAGCAACGTATTCATATGTATCCGAGGGTTTTGACGTTGAAACTCTAAACACTTTAATTTTTGCAAGTCCTAAATCCGATGTTATTCAAAGTGCAGGGCGAATACTCAGACAGACGCCAGAAGAAAGAGAAAAAATACCATATATCCTTGATATTGTTGATGATACTAAAATCTACGAGTCAAAATTCAAAAAAAGATTAAAGTATTACAAAAAAAGCAAATTTACTGTATTTCAGTAAAAAAATCTTCACAGTAAATTTGTGAAGACCTGCCTTTCTAGTTTTTTGAATTACATGAACTTGGAACGAAAATCAGCGTGGTCGACAATGAGAACACCCTTTTCTTGGGCCTTTTTCATTTTACCGCTTGCTGACGTTTTGTCTTTTGTCACGAGCAATGTTGTATCGCTAGTAAGTGAGCTAGTTTGAACTCCGCCACTCTTTTTTACAACGTCAACAAAATCTTTAACCACTCCCCCAGTGAAAAGCACTTTTTTTAGTAAAGGGTTTTCATTGGAATTTACATTCTCTTTCGATACAGTTGGCTTCTTCTTTGAAATGTTGTAATTAATCTCCTCAGCAAATTGCTTAAATTTATCAAGGTTATCGATGAAGTTTTTCGCACTTTTATTGGAGAAACCTTTAATAATTTCGATGTCTTCCATGATGAATTTACGGTTGATGTCATATTTATCGGTAATCAAGACAAGCTTCTTACTTCCCAAGTTAGGGAAGATATTTGACTTGCTCATCATATTATGTAAATCGACACTTTCGTAGTTATTTTTCTTGAACTTTTCAAGAACATTGATTAAATTGTCTGACATCTTGCCTTGTAATCCATCAATCATCATGAAATCGTTTTTGTTCATCTTTAGAATTTGAGGAATAGTCTTAAAATCCTTAGTATAAAGCTTTTTAAGAGTTTCTTTTCCGAATCCTTTTAGACCAAATCCATGGAAGAATGCATAATTCTCACTGATTTGAGCTTCATCATCAAGTTCATCAATCATAATATCAACCTTTGTTGAGTTCCACTTGCCTTCTGGCAAAATAACGCGGTCCTGCTTAGCAGGCACAACAACATTCTCGATATATGGAATTACATCACCACGACGTGTAACAGACACAATCGCACCAATGCCAATTTTCTTATCGACAATAAAGCGGGCATTTTGCCCAGAAACTTTCTTTACAGTCGTTCCTCCAATACTAACGGCATTTACATGCACAACTGGCTTACGTAAGCCATGCTTTGATGTGCTCCAAACAACATTCGTTACTTCGGTTTTACCCATTTGACAATCAAATAGTGCCTTGAAAGCAACAGAGTGTTTAGGATTAGCATCTTCACGCTTGTAAACAGCATCACTTGAAATGATAATACCATCAATTGTGAAATCATTGTTCTCTTTCCAATTCTTTAGAATATTGAAAGCAGATTCATGGCCAATTGGCTTGTTTACCTTATAATATTTTGCTGTTTCGAATCCAACCGTTTTAGCATACTCAAATTGTTGAGATGGCTTCAAGGATGGATTGATAACCTCATACGCAATGAAATTGACTACGTCGATATTCTTATGAATGTGTTTCGAATTCACGATTCCACTCATAGAATTACGCGCGTTTCCTTGATCGAAACGATCTTCGAAATCAGCATCGGAAATAATGAGTTCTCCGCGAACAACACAATCAACTTGTTTCTTAATATCTTTGAAGCTATCAATCTTACGAATAAGATGTGAAATATCTGTTCC
>MDSX01091131.1_pt1 | contig 13093 bp, 7 predicted proteins | sample 811141 | NCBI WGS metagenome assembly MDSX01 (sample SAMN05326642, study PRJNA326480) | marine metagenome | isolation source: seawater | place: Atlantic Ocean: South East | collected 2010
GGGATCGGCCTGTCATCCAGGCTGAGAGCCCGCGCTAGTGCCCCTAGACTACCCGGGGAGATCAGAGGTAATATCTACTTAGTTCTATAGTTGAAGGGCCTTACAATCCTTTGACACCCGTTCGCCCCGAAATCGTGCTCGCTCTGAGGCTCTGGAGATTGAGAGCGGCGCGTCGAAGATCGCCCGCCGGCGCGGCGCGGGCTCGAAGGCCGCCGGGGCGCCCGGCGGACCGAGCCGCCGAACACGGCCGTCAGTCGGGCGCTGCCCATCAGACCGGCTTCCCAGTGCACTGGAGCCCCCGGGGGACTTTAGGCCTGTGCGGAAAGGCTGGTATACAGCTTGCCCTAGTGGGACTACCCCCCCAGCGCCGCTCCCAAGCGCCCCCCCCCGCCCCCCCCCCGCGGCAGGTAGGGGCGCTTATAGCCCGGCAGCGTCGCAGTTGGGCGTGGACTCAGGGGTGTTGTCGTGCCCAGGCACTTGTGTGTGCGGCTGGGCGAGTGCGATAGTGCGTGATGCTCCTCGTTTGCTGCTACAGAGGTGCGTGTAGTGGACTTTCCGAACATCAACCGAGCAATCCACATTAGACGGCCTGATGTTCTCCTTGTCGCGCGAGGGCGCTGTCCTAAAGATCAAGGTGAAATAAACTAGAAGTCACAACTTGGCATCGCATTTGGTGTCACTAAGCACGCATATGTGCTCGGTGAGCTCTGCGTGAAAACAAAAGTCTTTGGTTGCAAGGCTATTTGCCTATGATTGCGGCGATTGCGCACGTCGTCCATCCTCCGCCGCCACTCCTTTGCGTGCGCCACTGTACTGGCAACCTTCTGCGCGTAATCACCGGGATGCCCCATGACATCATCATCAATAGCAGTTCCAAGTGAGCTAGGCGCTGACGCATGTTGTCGGGAGGAAAAACCTCTGGTTAATCGATCGGCAGCTGCGACTTGCCTTTGGCCTGGCATGGGTAGCGGTTTGCGCTCAATAAGAGACGCTGCTTTCCCTGGAAATGCCTCTGAACTATTCCTGCGAAAAGGATCGCCCCAGGGAACTCGCCCATCTTTGGTGTCGCGCCCACTGTCGTTCAAGGGTGGCAGTGTCTCAGCAAAATCAAGAGCAGAACCACGACTTTGTCGAAGGGGACAAGAGAGACGTTTGATGCGCTTTTCATCTTGTGCAAACACGTATGTAGTGAGCGCTTTGTAGTTTGGTACGTGATGCTCACGGTTTCGGACCTTGCTTGGAATGGGGTAAATCCGGTCGAAATCGGTCAATAATCTCCCTTCCATTTCTACATCACTATCAGTCGCCGTCTCGTCTTCATCTTTTTGCGTCTTGAACAGGCGCAGATCACCTGTTGCTTTATTTTTGTTCAATGTGATTTTACAGCTGCTTGTGTCATCATCATTTTTACTTGCTCTGATCTCTGTCTCACCAGCCTCTACCATCACGTATTTTCTTTCTACAAGACGCACGAGCTTTTCTTCCCTGCCAACATACTTTCGTAGAAGTGCATCAACCTTGTTCACCTTCTCCGGTGCATGACGTCGTAGGATCGTTTCTATGCGCCGTCGAGTTGATGCGGCTAAGGTCGCTGCTCCTGCCACTGTTGTTGTAGCCGCCGTCGCCATGGCCGTCGTCGCCCCTCCTTGTGTAGGCGTGTTACCACCCCATGACTGGCTATTGTATAAACGTTCCTCCGCCTTACAGCGCTGTGCCTGCTCATAAATAAAACGGTCGTGTGGCTTGGCTTTCACTATTGATATAGTCTGCTCAATAACACGAGATTTGATGTTTTGATCCAGAGGTGAGTCAGTCGCAAACGAGGGAAGATGATTCACCTCGACTAGCCACGGTTTTAGTGCGTGGTCGATAATAATATCCACACCCAAAACCTCAAAACAACGAGAACCTTCAACGACGCGTTGGCGGGTCGATTGCGAAGCCTCTGCTGCATCTGTTGCCAGAACAGACCCACCATCCTTATATTGCGCCCTTCGATCCTGACCACCAGTGTCTTTGAAGAAAATAGACTCATATTCTCGCACTAGCGTGGGCAAGATTGAAACAATGACCTTCACCGACATGGTGCCCATACGCCACCAGAGAGCATCGGCCTTAGCTTGGCCTTTCTCAGCAGCAATATAGTCCATGAACCAGCGCAAAGAACGCTTCGAGCCCACATTACCTGCATACGCATTTTCATTAGTTTGGAAATTCTCGTTGTGTTTGTTGATTGCATAATTTGTAAGGTGCATGCACCGCATGGCAACATTCTCCGCATTTGGTTTGAGGTACTCCTCTGTGCACAATCGCACGAGACCATCATGAAAAAGATACATGCGTAGTGGCTTGCAACTTGTCATCAACACGTAAAGGCGCAGATCGAATTTGTATCCATCAATCAAAAATGGTTTTCGTATATAGTGCTGGGCCACAACTTGTTCTAGCGGAGAAATACTCTCAAAGGCTTGGGTTAAAAAAATCCCACGACCCTGACAACCAGAGTCTGGTTTGACGATGTAAAAACGCGACGAGCGTCCCATAGAATCGAATTGAGCTCGGAAATCTGCCAACTCTAAAGGAAGCACCCAGGTTCGAGGATAAAAGCTGTATTCTTTTGGAAACTCACGACGCATCTTCTCGAGATTCTGAGCCAGACGATTTTTCCTTGCAATATTACTCATTCCAGGAAAGTGATTTATTCTTTGCCACGGCCGTAACTTACTCATGCGCTCACCAATATTGGCGACGTCTATCCAATACACATTGCACAAATCACATTCAGGGTCTTCTGGTAAATCTTTTTCATGCCCACGTTCACGCGCACATATTATCCGCCAACCAAGATCCTGGGCAGCTTCAATGATGCAGTCATACCTAAGCCGGAAGATCATCGAATAACCATATCTTCGACGCCGTCTTCCTGTGATAGGGTGGCCAGTTACTTGCACTCAGCAGCGCAAAACAATATCTCGTCGCTGTTGTTACGTCGTCGTCGCCTTCGTGAACCTCGTTTGTGCGTCAGCCGTTTCGGGCTATTGCACTTCGCTGAACTCATTTGTAGTCAAACCGTCTACAAATGAGGTTGGCGCTCCCAAATATTATACAGATTAAATATCCCCAGTCTCTACTATGCACGGGTCTAAAGTCCCCCGGGGGCTCCAGTGCACTGGGAAGCCGATCCGATGGGCAGCGCCCGACTTTGACGGCCGCGTTCGGCGGCTCGGTCCGCCGGTAGGAAGTTAGGATAGTTCACTAGCCCCCCAGGGGGTGTTTTGGCGCCGACAATAGCCACTGTGGCACTGTTCGTGACTACCCAGAAAGTCCAGTCGATCAATGGCTTACCAGTTGACTCATAAGCTGTCTAAGAACCGTTGATTCGACTGAGCGGAGGGGGAGATCTAGCGGGGCCATCCTGCCTTCGTATATCAAAATACCTCGCTGGCAGTTTATCTGCCAGTGTGCGGTATCGTGCCCGACCCGAGTCTACGAGAGCAGCCTCCCTCTTAAGTCAGCTCCAGCACCCACTGAAACTGCCCTTAACAGAGAGGTTCCCCAAACGTCCCCCCAGCCGGGACGTTTCACCTGACTTGCAGTCAGGCACTTTCGCGCTACGGGGAGCGCTTAGCGCTTATGAGATGGTAACATTTCCCATAGTTTCATATCTTGTATCGTTTTTATATCACTTGCGCATAACGACCACGAGCCTATCTTAATGCCTCTTACCTTCGTTGAAAGCCGTCGTGTTGTAGCGATAATAGAAGAAACTATAGGAAAACTAACGTTTCTAGAATCAATAACGCCCGATGTTCTTCAGCATCGGGATGAGTTATCCAAATTCGTGGGTGATGAAATTTCTCGCATCATACTCGAACAACGCCAGTTGGAACAACGCTACGAATACTTGATAGCGCAGCGTGGGGCGCTGAAAGGTTTGGCCAACAAATCAAAATATAAAGAAGTGCAGAGTGAGATTCAAGACGTTTCACGTGCTCTTCGAGAATCGACCAAAAACCTTTGCAGAAACTTGAAGGATAATCCTAACATTTCTGGCAACCTACTAAAAATCCAACGCGAGAGACTAGATTTGATAGACATTTTGAGAACAACTTTACACGAGGTGCATTGGCAAATTTCCTGTTCAACTGATATTGTATTTATCTAGGTCAGTGAAAAGGGTTGTTTTACGACACTCACGTGCAAAGTGTCCGAAGACAAGGCTGAGCAAGATCGACTCAACACCATCATTCAGCGAGAACGCGAGATGTCCGAGGCTGTCAAACAGTATGATCGTGATTTGAACCTAGAAAGGATCGAACATCAAAGACAAGTTACAGAGCAGCAAAATGCTATCATGCTGTTGAAGCAGCAACTTCAGTCAGTTCGATGTAAAACGGCGATGGACGCGAAATACTATCGGAAGGAGGCACATGCGCGAACATGTTCAGTTGCTAGAACATGCCGCCAAGCAGAGAGGTCGCAGGAGATGAAGACGAACGAACTTGAAAGACGACATGAAGTTGAACAGAATGTGCATCACACAACAGTCGAGTTTCTTAAGCTTAAGCAACAGCAACTCGCGAATGACTTGTCACTTTGGGAAGAGAAATATGAGTCAGATTATCGTGAACTTGAAATTGAATTTGAGCGACTGACTCAGGAACGGGTTGCTAATTTGGAACGTTTGACATTCCTTAAAAAACGGCGCGATACTGAGCTCGAGCAGGAACGCGTCATTCGAGAGAAGGCAGCACGACAGAATGAATTGGATCGCTTCCGACTCGCCGAGACGCACAAGAAGCATGGTGCGGCCCTCATAATCCAAACGGCAGTACGGTCATTTCTACAAAGAAAAGCAGAGGATGACGCGCGCCGTGCTGCAGACAAAAAGAAGAAAAAGGGTGGGAAGAAAAAGAAATAATCAGGGTCAACTCTCTCGAGACCTACCCCTGTTTGCTGAGAAACAGAATCTCGCCCTTGGCTACATGGCCTCGCAGGGGCAGCTGCGGGAGTCACGAGGACTGACCTACCGGCAGAATGCCAGGGAGGGGGGGACCTCAGTTACTTCGTGGTAGGAAAAAGGAGAAAGGAAGCGCCCTTTCTCCGAAGGCCAGAGGAAGGAAGACCCGGCCCAAGACAAATGAAGAGCAGCCGATCCCAACTAGGATTGCATGCTATCCTGATTATTGTCCAGTGGTGTTCCTCTCCTTTCTTGTCATCGTACGGTGTACATTATACTAACCTCGCTGGCAGTTTGCCTGTGCGGTGCCGTGCCTAAGTGGTTACAACCATGGTCGCCGCCACCCGGATCTACACTTTCCCCCCCCTCCTCGAGAAAACCCCCGCCGGCGAGTGCCGGAATGGGTTGCGATAATAAATAGCGGCCATCCCTCTCTCTCCTTTGGGCGTAGGAAGTTAGGAGGACCCAGACTCTGTGAGCGATCAAGAATTCACCCAAAATGAATACGACTATTCACATTGGAAGAAAAGCCTCCTAGCAGATGTCCGAGTTACGCACATAATGCTATATGCACACGCTCAACATAGGCTGTATATGCTATAGACAATCACTTTGACTCTGGCGATTTGATTGGTGTGGCATTTTCGGTTGAGGAAGCACGCTCGCAACTAAAAAATGTGCCAATATATGATGCGGAAGAGGGCGCAGAAAGAAAACTTGTCCCATTGAAGCCTGCAGTGTCAGTCAAAGACAAAGGAGCTCAAAGTAGAGGTGCTGTAGGTAGATGCGTTCTCCGGAAAGTTACCTCTGCCAATGGCCACACATCTTGGGGAGTGAGTTTTAAAGTCAAACTATCTGCTTTCTTGACGAGCAGTCGCAGGTGCTCCGATTTCGGTCAAGCGCGATTCGCCACGCGAGCTGCTGCGCTCCTAGGAACTGGGGTTATTATCACGCAGTTTTGGTTTCAGGCCCAAGACGACGCGATGCGTTCGGGCGTTCAGTGCTAGTCAACTGAGTCAAGCATGCAATGGAAATGTTCTCGATGTTGGCCGATTTCTCCGCATTCATGTCGGGAGCTACGCCAGTGCATCGACAGCTGGCGCTGATTGGATCGATGTTTACAAAGTGTAGAATTATACTCTCTCACCTTCATTAGCCGCCAACTAGGTTGTCCCTCGGTCAATCATCTGGCGTGATTTTCACACTGGTGAGATTGTCTACGGTACTAGCAATGGGACTTGCGAGACTTTTTATGACGCGCGTCTCACACAAGCAAATCCAGCAATATCCTCACTTGCGCCAAGTGAAGCTGCTAGCGACGAATCATTCTTGGATTGTTACGCCGCCGTAGGTCAACAACCGGTCACCTTGCCTGAAGCACTCACACTGAACGAATCCTCCACGGCCTCCAACTGTGGGTTCCAGGCCGGATTGGCAAGACCCGAGCCGCCTGCTTGCCGAAACGCCCTGGTTGGCATCTGTTACACCCTAATTCACCGCACAAGTGGCACCAACAATATTATCGCTGCATTTCTTGATCTAGTCAGCTAGGCAGCGATATCAACTAACCTAAATTAAGGTGCTGAATTAGGTCATCACTGATGTTCCTCTAGAAGCTGGAAATGATGACGGTCTTATCGTTCTACAGCAGGATTATTCTGTACGTTTCCAGAACGCTGATGCTCTCCCTCGGACCACAGCTAATCTTGTTAACCGGAGCAGGTCAGGAAATCCGGGTTACATCTTCGGTCGTCCAGTGCTTGCAGGGGAAATTGTGAAAACGACAGCAGAACAAAACGTCATATCTGCACGCAGCGATGGTCTTAAATTATTTGGTGCCGTAGGAGATGGACTTTGTACAATTTCCAACAACTACATGGTCCATTGCGATTGTTCATTATCACATCAATGTGCCTTCCTTGCCTGTAGGTTGATTTGCCCTTTGGTGTCAGCATGAGAACTGGGTGCTTACTTCAATTTAATCGGTCAGAACTGCGCGACTTTTGTGTCTACACGCGGCCACTGTCAATAATCTTTAGAGATATAGATGTCGGTCTATCAAGAGTCATAATTAGGTCGGTCGTAGTCCATATGCTGCGGGGAATGGCGTGCCGCATACCTGCAGTGTTGCTGGTCTTTTATTGCGTATCCGAATTGTGTAGGCAATACTTCAATGTATCTAACATATTTGACGTTGATACTGTCAAAATTCGTGATGACTATGCATCTTTCAGGGTGAAAAATGTTGGCAACCATATAGGAGGTGTCGGCACAATAGGTTGGCATTTTTGGCAACGCAGATCCACTAGATGTGTCGCAGTGGCGTAAGATTGACGTCCAGGCAGCTGCCAGTAATACAGCAACATGGCAAGAGCGCACTGGAATCTGCAAAAATGCAGTCACCACGATGAACTATCGTCTAATACCGTGTTAAAGTACATGTGAACCTTTTGACATGTAATGGTTCAGGAATTGTATGGGCATATGTCGGGTCACGAACCAATCCACAAGCCAAGGTCCTAGCTGCGCGTGTCGATTTCTCAAAATCAGACATTCGCCATGATTTCAACCATATTAACACGGCAAGGACCGAGTTTTCCATTGCTACAACTGCAACTTTCATCCAACGAGCAAACAAGCCCGCAGACTACTCACCCCCGTCTCCACCAGTTGCTATATCAGTCCCCTACGATGTCTGGTACCCGTTTAAGATCGATTCTGGTAGTAGAAACCGTATCAATCGATTCACCGATCTTGGATGTTCCCTGTTGTTTCTCGTTTGCCTATTCTTAGTTTAGGCTGCTCTATCACAAGGCCCACAATTTACTGAATAAAATTCCAGCACTTTTAGCATTGCCGAACAAGGTCCCATATGAGCTTGCTTAATGTCGAATGTCCGTCCAACAGAGCCAGCGCAACTTCGCTAGCCAGCAATCAGGCCAACTGCGAGAACCCAACTTACCGCCAAGTTTACCGCCTCCCCACCAGGAAGCTGCGCTCGCATTGCCCATTTAGTATGCTATATCAAACGGCGGTGACCCACGCGCGCACAGTCGGTGGAGGATCTCTATGGCAAGCTACGCTCGGCGGCCAGATTGCTTTCGCAGAAGTACTATATGTTTCCAGTGACGAGTGAGTCTGAACCGTTCAGGTGAGTCAACGCGGAATCCGCCTCGATTCCGCCCCGATTCCGCCTGTTTCCCGGTCTCTCGGAACGCCGCAATTAAGGCGGGATAGTGGCGGAATCGGAAGGTATTCCCGCCGGGCTAGCATATCCCGCCAGTTTTATGCAAATAAATAAAATAAAAACAGAGCTGTAGACGGAAAGAAGCTTCATGAAAATACAACGTATAAAATTAACTTTTCAAAAAGAACATCTGCACTCAGTCGGGGAGAAATCGCTGGTGGTCCTCTCCCAGCTCGCCGCTTCCCCGGGGCCCGGGGTGGCGCGGCTTATATTTTTTGGCCCGCCCACCACCCTCTTCTGCACAGATGAAGCGCCCGCCCTACCCTACCCTCCTCCGTCCCCGCTGAGGTGGCTGCGCCATCCAAGCGCGGTCTGGCACCTTTAATTGAAACTGAGCTCAGCCTCCCCCTTGAGGGAGGAGTTTACTTTGCTTCCTTTAGCTCAGGCTAGTGGGAGATACGAAAGGCCAAGTGGACGGAAATAGGTCAGTGATGATGACACAAATGGCGAAAACCCGGGTTTCCCTGACGGAGCGCAATCAGGCTGTGGCGCACGGCGTAGCAATGACGAGGTTTCCAAAAGTTTGGTGGCTCGGAGCCGAGGGTCAAAATTTACCTGCGTCCTGGTCCCGATTCCGGACCAGTGTGTTTTGGCTGTGAGCTGCATCGCAGCCGCATTGGATTTCGTCAGGGCAGTGTCGCCCCGACGTACTAGCACGAGAGTCCCCCGCGCGTCGGCCTGATCAAATATGTCCGACGCAAATGGCCTGTCATACAACGATGACATATTGCCACCGCACCCGTTCGTGCCATCATGTGGAAATCCTCCCTCCCCTGTGTCTTCATCAGCTTCCCTAGGGGCGGACACAGGGGAGGCTACAAGTCTAAGAAATGCCAGGCAGCTCTTGGACGCGAAGGATGCAATTCTTGAGCCTGGACTATGGGCGACGATGACGGAGTTTGTACGTCAGGGGGGTGACAGCGGCGAAGTTCCGCTTCTCCTTGCACGTGGTCTGATAGGATATCCGCAGATAGCTCGTTTGCTTAGTAGCTGGCTTGGGATTGCGGGTGTTTCCCAGGCCGAAGTCGAGGCCATCGCTTGGGATGCAGTTAAAAAAGAGGTTAGAAAGCGACTCGACGTTCGTGGACTTGATGATTGCACAGTGAGATGCCGTACCTCGCGACCAAAATTCCTAGACGCATTGCTTGAAACGCGACGGGGTCGGCGCTTGGTCGTCGACCTCTATGGCTTTGCGGCGAGACGAAGCGATTATGGTCGAAGCGATCTGTTATCTCATTGCCTACGAGAAATTGCTGCGAGTGGTTATATCGCTGAACTCCTTGAGGCTGCGACCCTCGATTTATGTGAGGACTGGTACCTTTTTGAGGTGGCTCTAGTTGACGCCATAGTACGCGCTGCAAGGCCAAATGACCATCGTGCCTCATCAGTTGAGCGTCTCGTACTTGATGTACTCCGGTGTTGCGGGTCGCGCTTAGAGGCACAGTGCTATGCAAATAGCGTCCTCGAGACTCTTGAGTTCGCAATTGGCGGCAAAGACAATCTCCTTTGGCGCTATGTGCGCCAAGACAAGCGCCTCTTGACCAACCCCCCGCTACTCCGGCTCATGAACATTCCACGCCAGATTCCCCTTGCACAAGTGCTTCGTGACTCGGTCCTGAGCCTCGCACGCCATCCAACAGTGACTACTCTCAATGTTGTACGCGCTGCATACCATGCTACGCCATATGTGGCATTTCTGCGTGTACCGAAGGTGGCTGCAGCCCTTTTCCAGCTTGCCTTTGATCCTGTGTTGGCTATACCCAACTCCATCAATGGTGCGGCAGATCTCATTGCTGCCGTGGCGACCGTACCCCCCAAAGCTGGTGACAATTTTGGCTTCACCGCCACAGATGAGGATTGCATAAGTGCCACGTATGCTGCAACCGCCGCGTGTGTTTCTGCAGCGGCACACGCATGCCTCAGCGAGGCCCTTTCTGCTAATGGCCAACAATCGACAGGAGAACTGCTTCTTTCCGCTACCTCTGGCTGTGCTGCGGCACGTCACGGAATCCTTGTATGGATCGCCAAAATTGTTGAGGACCCAACCTGGATGCGCACGCGTCCTCGCTCATTCGCATCGCTGACTTTTGGGATTCTACGCACTGCAGCGCGTTCACCACGGGCACGGCGACGTATCTTCAACGTGTACCAACGCATCGTAGATGCGCCGAGCCGCATGGGCGTTGCTACTCACTACCATACAGGATCTCAGCCCTCGCGTTTATCAGAGCCATACGATTCTAGCGATGTCAGCAAGGCTGTTGTTTTCGGTCTTGTTGATCTTGCAGCGGACTGGAGTTGTGCACCCGATGTACTGTACTTCGTCCAGGTGTCTAACTCTATCGATGGTGCGCTCCTCCAGCACTTCGTCCTCCGACTCGGGAAGAAAGTCTGTCCACCCTATTCAACCACGTTTGCAGACGCTGCTGCAAATCTCCTCGCCTGCCCAAAAGCCAGACGTGTCTGGCGCAGGATTGACAAGTTCGCAGCGAATGACTCAGAAACTATCCGCGATTTCGCTTCTCTCATCGCCTCAAATCTACGAGATGCCTCAAGCCACTGCGCCTACCTGACACGCCTTGGGACGTTAGGACAAATTACGATCGCACTGCCGAAGTGTGCTCCGACAGCTCATTCCACAGAATTATCTCTGATTCCCTCCCCGCATGTCGCCACTTCCCCCCAAAGCCCCTTACTCGAGCCTGCAAAGCCAGATTCCACTAGGCAACGGCAAACTCAAGGCGAGAAACGCCACGCTACTGATCATCCATCCTCACCTCAGACAAAGCGACCTCGGACTGCAAGCAGCCGATAATCGAGCTCGACTTGACTCCACAGTGCCTGCGCACATCGTGGGGGTGTTGGCAGTTTAAGGCAATGCAGGGGCGAGTTCGGCACCAGAAGCTAGGCCCCTGGGGTTTCTGATGCTCGGCTAGATTCCTAACGAGATAGTAAACTCAGGGACAGGAGCGAGGGGCAGGGGGGCAGCCTAGTACTGGACGAACGATAACAGATCCCGCCGGCGGGATATGTTAAACGCCGCTTCAACTTGGGCTCAACCTCAAACCTTGCACTTTAACATGGCTCGCAGGGGCAGCTGCGAGCCTGAAAGTTACGTGGACTGACCTCAGGGCCCAGGGAGGATAGCACAGTCCCGAGTTAGGGTAGCATCGCCCAAGGAGCGGAATGTAGGCTCCCTAGGCAGCTGGCTTATCGCACTTTGATTGTGCTTAATCACACTCGCGTTCTGACCGCGACTCGGATAGTCGCCGTTTATCACTACTGGCGTTAGCGCCAGGGAGGGAGGATCTCAGTACTTTGGGATAAGAAGGATCCTAGTTACCCCACTGCGCTCCTACTGCGCATCCTGCTAGTATCCCTTCCCTTCCTTAGTTCATTCCAGTCCAGTTTCAAGTCTTATAGACAGCGAACTGAGGGAGTGTATAGCCAAGCAGAGGCAGGAGTAGCATAGCGCTCTTCTGTGTCTGTGGTGTCTGTCTGGTTAGCGCCGCAGCCTGGTTAGCGCCACAGCCTGGCGTCACGGTGCCGGAGAGCAACGGGCTCAGCGAGGTAGCACCGCGTTTCTCAGCTCAGCTACTACACCCTGTGGCCCAGCACTGTGGCCCGGCCGCTCTTGGGCCGCCCTGCGCGGTCACTTAGGGCCCCTCTGGGGGTCCTTGCTGGGGTTCCTCTGCCGGCCGATTCCGAAGCAAACTCCAGGTGTGAGTCGCCTTCTAAGATCAATCGCTATAATAGGCTACGGGACTTCGGCTTTGATTGAGGTCTGAGTCGCTGGTCCGTCGGGAACTCCTCTCATGCTGTGCGCTACAGGGCCAATTGAAACATAAACTAATCGCATGCTCTAATCAGCACAGTATCACACAGTATCTCCGTTCTGCTGACAAGTGTGAGATCAACAAAGTGGCCAACGCTCACATCCCTCCTTGCCGCGACTTTGAATGCACTGAGCAGGACCTCCTTTGCGTCATCAATGCATCGAAATCTTGGAAAATATCGAGGCGCAAATCTATCAAGGACGGCTTGGAGCACCCCCTGCGCCGATCCAACTGCGACCATCTGCCCCTCCGTGATCGACCCGAAGGAATCGAAAACGCAGACCCGACCAGTCCCAAATCTGTCAAGCCCACATAATAAGAGCGATGCGTAATAGGGGAAGGCTCGTCGCGCATACATCATTTGAGAGCATACCTGCGCTGCCACCGATGCTTCCATTGACATTTCTGCGCCCCAGAAGTAGCGCTCCGCCTCCATTCGCAGATCGTGGGATAATGAATCACAATCAGCCACACATCCCGAAGTGCCCAAGGCTGCCAAATTGCCCAAGGCTGATGTGCGTTCGAATACAGTGGAAGCAATCGTCATGCCGTGCACTAATTGCGAATCCGCAGCTAGAAGTGTGAAGTCATGTCCTGATGCTGCTGCGAGGGATCCGCCATTGTTTGTGTACGGGCGAAATTTTCCATAACATACACCGCAAAGCGTAGTCATAATGTAACACTTTCCCTTCAAATCATTATGAATCATTGAAAATTCACCTGACCGCGCAGGTAGCCGCGGGCGGGCGGGATTTGTGGCGGGATTTCGCCTTCAAGCATATGCCTTTAGCTAAAATTGCAGTGCATGTATCTGCCCTAGATGCTGTGTGCCGTAGTGTCATGTTCAGGGGGGGTCACAAATAGATCTTGCGGTTATGAAAACCCTTAGATTCCGCCCCAAACCTTAGTTGAACCCCCTCTCGCCCGGGCCAAGCCCTTGCAAAACCGCAGAAACCTCTTTCGGCGCGAAGCGCCGAGGAAAATTTTGGCCGAAGCCCTTATCTGCGGCCCCGATCGGGCCAAAACCCCTGTCCAACCCCCCCCCCCCCC
>MDSX01056719.1_pt1 | contig 13087 bp, 4 predicted proteins | sample 811141 | NCBI WGS metagenome assembly MDSX01 (sample SAMN05326642, study PRJNA326480) | marine metagenome | isolation source: seawater | place: Atlantic Ocean: South East | collected 2010
AACGTACGAATCCTTGCTCTTGCGCTTGTTCCACGACCGCCGTTTAACGACGAGTTGCGACGGTTTTACCCACATGCAAAAATGCGTCAGTTTCACACCAAGAGGAAGGAAAGGTGTCATCGCTCACCAAGTCATTCATTGGTAATATATAGTCTCTCTCGTGTAATACTATTCGCTTTCGTCAAGTATTTAGTGTGTTTGGTGCAAAGACTTGACCACGTGGACTTTTCTCTCGTTTTTCCACACATTGATTATCCAAATTATCCATTCAAGATGCGTCGCGCGCTTCTGCTCACCCGACGAACGACTGCGCGCACTTCTCGCTCTCCTCGTCACGACGACCACTCTTTCGTTTCCTTCTCTTACGTTTCGAATGTTTTTTTCGAGAGTTTAAGGAGGAGCGGCTTTGCGACTGATACGAATGCTTTAAGAACTCGTTGTGCCACCACGACCACCCGTTTTCACTCGCACAATCAAAGACGAGACCAATCCAACGGTGGGCACCAGCGTTTAGCGGCATTGCGAGAGACGTTAGCGAAAGAAGACGCCACGGTTTCGGACTTTGTTCTCGGAACGTCCTTATCCGGCGAAAACGAGTATTCCTCGCCTGCGCCGAAGAACATGAGAGACAAGACGGTGAGGAAACCCGAGTGGCTGAAACGAACGCTCCCGGGCGGGACGGAGGATTCGAAGTATTCAAAGATAAAATCGAGACTGAAAGAGCTAAAGTTGAGCACGGTGTGCGAAGAGGCGAAGTGCCCGAATTTAGGCGAGTGTTGGGGCGGCGGGGACGGGCACACGGCGACGGCGACGATTATGATCATGGGGGACACGTGCACGAGAGGGTGTAAGTTTTGCGCGGTGAAAACGTCGAAAGCGCCTCCGCCGTTGGATAAAGACGAACCGGAAAACGTGGCGAAGGCGATTAGCGAGTGGGGGTTGGATTATATCGTGTTGACGAGCGTTGATAGAGACGATTTAGAGGACCAAGGTGCCGGGCATTTCGCGAAAACGATTAAGAATTTGAAGGAGAAAGTGAAAGGAGGCGGCGAAGGCGGGTTTGTGAGTAACCAGGATAAAGATAAGAGGATTTTAGTCGAGGCGTTGACGCCGGATTTTCGAGGCGAGGATAGATTAATCGATACGGTCGCGTTGAGTGGGCTAGATGTGTTCGCCCACAACGTGGAAACCGTGCCAGAGTTACAAACGCACGCGAGAGATCCGAGAGCGAATTGGGACCAGAGTATCCACGTGTTGAAAAGAGCGAAAAAGACCGCGAAAGATGTCGGAGGCGTGGATTTGATCACCAAGACGAGCATAATGCTCGGTCTGGGCGAAACGAGAACGCAAGTGTACGAAGCGTTGAAGTTGTTGAGAGAAGCTGGCGTGGACGTGGTCACGTTTGGGCAATACATGCGACCGACAAAGAGACATTTGAAAGTCGAGGAGTACGTCACTCCGAAAGCGTTTGATATGTACGGGAAGATGGCGGAAGATTTGGGCTTTTTATACGTCGCGAGCGGACCGATGGTAAGAAGTTCGTACAGAGCCGGCGAGTTTTTCTTGAGGAACGAGTTGAGGAAACGCGAAGGAGAGAAAATGACCGCCGCGTCGTCGTAATAAAGGCATTATTCATACTAGATGAATGTTGTTTTTATCATGTTGTAAAATAAGGAAAAAGTTTTTAAGCGACAAAAGTGCTGCTCTATTAGTATTATATTCGAAATCGCGATAACTTGACGACCAAACCAGTTTCTTCGTTCACTTCGAAAGTCTCGCAAATTTTGACCTTCATCAGCAACATGTCAAACTTGTACAATACCTCCCACTTCGTGATGTGTTTCTCGTCGCCTCTTCCGACGTACGTCGGTCCTTCCACGTTCATGGCGTTGGACTTGATATGCCGCTTCGACCGCGTGCTCCCCATCATCCGGTTTCGTAAATCGACGATGGCTTTGTCCATGCGACTGAACGCAAATACGCGTCCGCGGATAGTTGCACCATCGATGGTGAAATACTCAAAGTTTTCATCGAACGCTTTCTCGATTTCCGGAGAAGTGGACGTCCAACTTTCAACGTCGGGATCTTCGAGCGCTTTGCGCACGGCTTCGTGCATAATTTGCGGAATTTTCGGCGGTTGCGGACGCTTTGCGTATTTCCTTTTCTTTTTCTTTTTGAGTCGTTTCACGGTTTGCGTGGTCGTTGTTGTCGTGCCATCTTCGTTTGTTACCGTGACTTCTTCTTCCACCTCTTCTTCCACCATCTCTTCTTCTTCCAACTCTTCTTCTTCTTCGCTTTTCTCCGGGACGCCGCTCTTGAACGCTTTCAACGTCCTATAAATCACCTCGGGATCATCCTCCGGTAACGTCTTCACGCTCTCTTCGCACCGTCTCGTGGCCACTTCAATCATCTCGTCCAACAAATCCATCGTCTCCGATTCCCAGTTATCGAATTCCTTGGGATCGTGAAACTTGACGTCCTTCATCCACGTTTGAAAGTCTTTCGATTTATGCGAAAGATCGACGCCTTCGTACCCTCGAAACGACTCGTATTTGGATCCTCCCGGAATAGAACACACTCCGTCGTACAGAACTCTCGATTTTGGATTCGACTCGAGTGCTTTCACGTACGACCTCGTTTTGGGTGCCCTTCGTGTTTGATAGCTTCCCCGTCTTCTCGAGGAAGAACCTCGTGATCTCGAAAAAAAACTTCCTCGAGAAGAAGAAGACAAAGAAGTCGCACCATCGCCGCCGCTCGAAGACGCAACGACCACCGGCGTCGACGACGAACTCGAAGGCGCCGCGGGGGAAATCACCGACGCGCACGCGCCCATAATGAATGAATACTGATTTTATGTATACCGCGTTTTCCTTTTTCTCTCTTACGTATTTTATGTGAGAAAATAAAGAGAGCCGTTTTTCATAAATTAAGACGAAATTATAACGAGGTGTCAAGCAAGGGAGCAAAACGAGACCAGAAGAGAGAGAGAGGCGAGAGAAAAAAAACGGCGACGCAAAAGGTGGAAACCAAAATTTTGCACATTTTTGTACGTCGTTTCGGTTTTCTTTTTTTCGGTCTTCACCGACTCTTCGTTCTCTTCCTTCATTAGTCGCGCGCAGCGCTTTCGTTCGTGTGTGTGCACAGATAGAAACACACACACACACGGAGTAGTCTAGAGATAGAGATACACACACTCGAGCTCGCGCGCGCACACACACACACACACACACACACACGCATAAAGGTACGAACTTTCATCTCTCTCTTTTTTCTCTCTCGGTGCTTCTTCTTCTCTCGAGCAGAGTGCAACACTCTCGACGACCGACGACGCGGTGATGATGATTTGCCACCGCGGCCAAATCCCCCATTAAGTGTGTTCGCGGGAAAATTCAAATCATCATCATCCCGCGCGGGGGCGAAGATAAAGAAGAACGAAACGTCGAACGAGAAGAAGCGACAGAGCGCGCGCGCGCATCTCTTTTAGCAGCTGTCTTTTTGTCTCTCTGTCTTTCTCTCTCTCTCTCTCTCTCACTTCGTGCGCTGATCTTCTCTTTTCATTCCGCGTAACAGAAGCTTTTCGCGCGGCACCGCGGCCAAAGCGTCAATTTCATCATGCCGGGAAGAACCTCACGCTCGCGAGTAACAACGACAGCAACAACAACGACAACATCTTTTGCGAAAGAGAAAGATGAAAGAAGACACTTGCGAACGCGATCGAGCTCGGCGAAAGCGCACTCCGGCATCGTCGACGTCGCGAAGAAACTTTTGTGCACGGTGCATAAACTCGACCACCTTCGAGAAGGAAAGAAGAGAGGCACTCGCGTTCGGAGGTTTTCAGCAGACGTTGCCATCGCCGGCACGCAAGAAGAGGAGGCGTTTGAAGAAGAAGAAGACGACGTGAAGGAGGAGGATTTTTTAGAAGACGTGCACATGGAAGGACAGACGCCGACGGTTGCGAAGACGACGACGAGAAATACGGTAAAGATACATCGAACGCCGGAAGGAACGCCGAAAGACGAGAAGCAAGTGGAAAGAGTCGTCGCTTTGATGCGATTGATCTTAACCGCGAAGAAAGTGAAGGAAGACAAAGTGCCGGCGCTCATCGCGCCGAATCTGTACCTCGGGTCGATCGGCGCGGCGCAAAGCGAGGAGCAGATTAAAGAGAAAGGGATCACGCACGTCCTCACGGTGGCGAGAGGGTTTGAGATTAAACACGTGGAAGGGGTGAAGTATATGACCGTGGAGGTGGCGGATAGGCCAGATGCGGATATTCGGAGCCACTTTCCGCAGTGTTTCGAGTTTATTAGCGGCGCGGTGAAGAGCGGCGGGAACGTGCTCGTGCACTGTTTCGCCGGCCGGTCGAGAAGCGCGTCCGTATGCGCGGCGTACGTCATGTGTCACGAAAACATCAGGTTGGACGAAGCTTTGATGCGAATGCGGTTGGCGAGACCGCAGATTAACCCGAACGCCGGGTTCATGGGCCAGTTGAACCAACTGGATGAAGATTTGATGAAGTGGCGGTGTAAAACCGGCCAAGAGAAGATGAAGGAGGACGAGCAAGAAGTGACTTCGGCGCAATCGCAAAACAGAGATAGCGGACAATCCAAGAGTTCCACCAACGAAAGTTACAGCATGAGCCACGGCGATCAGCATCACGCCACTAATAAGCGCAACGGCGGCGGCGGCGAAAATTACGCGGAAACTGACCCGGCGAGCGAAATCGCGAAAAATACGCGACGCGCGAAAGCCGGCGCCGCGTCCACCACGACCGAAAGCGGCGGCACCAAGTCCACCTCCTCCGACCAGGACAACTCCACCCCGTACCGAAACCCGGACAAGAACAAGAACAAGAACTTAAACGACAACAACATCTTGGAGCAGCGACCCGAGAGGGGCGGCGGCAAATCCGCGCCAAAGCCGCATCCGCCGCCCAAGACGAGGACGACGACGAAAGCGAGCGCGAAAGGCGGCGCGATGATGATTTCCAGTTCCGGCTCCGACGACGACGACGACCACCACCAACAACAAGAACAAGAAGTCGTCGACATGGACGTGCTTTGATGTTAGTAGCTAAAGTAGCGTGGACGCGGTTAAAGATAGCAGAGACTTGTACCAAAGCGAAATACCCTAAATAGAGAAACACGATTTTTTTTTCCCACAAAAACCAGCTGTCAAGTTTCCCCCACATTTTTGGTTTCAAATCAAATGACGACGAATAAGCTTCTTTCGCCGACGACTCGGACGACGAGGACGCCGACGATGGACCATCCCCTCGTGGCGAGTCCCATGACTCGAAGAGAGTCGCCGAAACCACCGTTTTCTACCCCGAAGAGAGGAAGAACGAGCAAAAACATGATGAGTTCTTCTTCTCACCTTTCGCCACAAAACGGCAGTCAAATGCGTTTGAATTTCACCCAAAACTCCAAGGGAAAAGGTGGGTCGCTTCCGCCGTCTCCGGTCGACGAGACCGTTCTTTTCGCCCACGATGTTGATTCAGACGAGGAGGAGGAAGAGGAGAACGAGGTATTCGAAGACGCCGGGACGCCTTTCGTTGAAGATGAAAATAATGAAAATCTCCAACCACCTTTAAACAACAACAGTACGGCGAAGAGAGTGGAAAAAGGCGCGTTGAATCGAGCTTTGCGAAGAGAGTTATATCAGCTCACAAAATCGAGGGACGAGGTATCCTTGGAGTTGACTAGATTAAGAAACGACCACGAACGGGTGCAAGCGATGCGCGCGAGCGAGATGGAGGCTTTGAACATGCACAAGAGTCGCATCGCGGACGCGGCGCAAGCGACGGCGAAAGAGGCGAATCGAGTGGAAGAGATGAAGAAAGATGTGATCGAGAGGGAGATGAGAATGAAGGAGGAGTTGGAAGAGGCGAGGCAGTTGAAGCGAGACGCAGAGGAGATGCGGATAGAGGCGGAGGAGTTCTTAGAGAGGCAAAGAAGGGCGGAAAAAGCGGAAGCGAAGATGGAGGAGAAAGGAAGGGACATCGAGAGAATGAACGAGTGGTCGAACGAACGCATGGATGAGTTGGAGAGGAAACAAGAGCAAGTAGCGGTGGCGAACGCGGCGTGCGAACGCGAAGCGGGTTTATTGAAGAGAGATTACGAGCGGTTTGAAAAGAACAGACGGGAGGTTTCGAGAGCGTTTGCGAAAAGAGAGATGGACGCGTTGAAAAGAGAGGAGTCGTGCGAAGATCGCGAAAGGAGAGCAGAGAGAGCAACAAAGATGCGCGAGGAGGAGGAACGTTTATTAGTAGAAGCGCAAGAGAAGAAATATTTAGCCGAAAAGCATTTGAGAGAGTTTCTCGAGAAAATGAAAGAGGCTGAATCGAATGCGAAGAAGATTGAACAGGCGAAGGAAGACGCCAGGTTGAAAATGAGAGAGTTGGATCAACTCTTCTCCGAGAAGAAAGCAGCAATTGAACAAGCCGAACACGCGCTGAAGAAAGCAAAAGTCGAAAAAGAACAGATTAAAGAGGAGCTGGACGCTCGCGAACGTCACACCGCCGCGGCTGCAGAAGCCGCCGCGAAAGAGTGCGATACGGTTGCGAACGCTTGGGCGAAGGTCACCGAAGGACGCAAAGAGCTCGAAAAACGCGAGCAGGATTTGAAAATCGCATCGAGCACGATCGCGGAACGCTTAGATTTCATGAAAGCCGGCGACGAGGAGTTGGAAGAGAAAGGGAGAGCGTTGGAACAATTGGCCGCGGAAATTCAAAAAGTCGAGTTGGAATTAAAGAAAGATCGCGACCGGGTAGAAGAGGAAAAACAAACGATGCACAAGAAGCGAGAGATGATGGAAGAAGCCGAGCGAACCGCAAAGTTTCGCGTGAACGAAATCGAAAATAGGGAGTTACAATTAGACGCTCGAGAAAACGATGTCGCTTCGCAGCTTTCTCGCGCCGCGATGGTTGAAGAGAACTTGAAGAAAAGAGAGAGCGATTTGAGAGCGTTGATGCGGAGCGGCGAAGGCCAACGCGCGACGACTGTTCGCGAGTTGGAATCTGAAGTCGAAGAGAAGGCGAAAGATATCGAACGATTAAAGGCAAAGCTGGAAGAGTCTGCGAGCGATTCGGAATCAACTTTGAAAAAACTCACGAACGAGATGGACGTTATGCGGGAATCGTTTCGAACGAAAGAGATTGAAATCGAGGCGCACAGGAAAGCGTTGGAGAATCAATTGAACGAAGCGCGAAAGGAGAACAGAGATTTGGTTTCCGAAGCCGCCGAGGCGAGGAAGGAACGAGATACGGCGTTATTGCGCATGAGAGATGGTTCTGCTCAAACGACAACAACATCAACGCATAAGAAAAATACTGGAACGCAAAGCAACGACTTTGCTTTTCCCATCGTTGATACTACTCGCAACGAACAACAAATCGACGCGATGCGAAGCGAAATCGCGTTACTCAAACGCGAAATCGCATCGCACCAAACACACAGAGACCATTTAGAAACGCAGCTCGCCGAGGCTCGTCAACTGGCGAGCGCTAACTCGCCGAGCGGTAAGACGAAGAAAGAAACCGAACGTCGCAAAGCGTGGGAGAAAAGCGCCATGGAGGCAGTCAGAGACGCGAGGGATGCGTTTGATGCGCGCGCGGAAACGGTGAAAAAAGCCGCGATGGATGTCAAGAAACGCGAAGAGAACGCGAAACGAAGAGAAAACGAGCTTTTAGACGGTTTAGAGCGCGTGGAAAAAGAGTACGCGAAAGCTCGCCAAGCCGTCGCCGCCGCCGAATCCGAACGAATCGACATCGAAGCTCGTCGCGAATACGTCCGACGAGAACAACTGGAGTTGGAAAAGCACAAAGCCGTCAACGATGCGTTCAGAACCGATGAAGACTCGTTGAAAAAAAAACTCAAAGCGGTCTCTCGCGATCTCGAAGACGCCGAGCGTAAGCTCGAAAACGTCACGCACATGGTCTCTATTCGCAAACAAGAACTCAGCGGTTTAGACTTGGCGAATATCAACGCGACCCGCATTGAAGATTTAGAACAGCGCGAATTGAAAATCCGCGAGTTTACGGATAAAGTCCACCCTGCGCTCCTTCGCGAAGCGGAATCGTTGAAAGAAGCCGGCGATGTTTTACAAAAAGAGAAGATTGAGCTGCAAAATTCCTGGCTCGCTTTGCAAAATCGAGAGAAGATGATGAACGAGCACGCGGCTACGAACAACGCGCGCATCCGCGAATTGAAAGAGTTTGAGAAATCGTTGATGGTAGAACGCGACGAACTTCTCGCATTTCGCGAGGATCTTCTGGAAAAGCAACAAAAACTCGTCCACGCGGAAGACATCATTCACCGCGCGGAGAAAGAAAAGAAAGCTTTAGAGAAGAAACGCAAACACGCGACTCGAGAACACACGTTGGACGAAACGAAATCCTCCTTAAAACGACTCTTGACGCAAATCAAAACCCGAGAAGAAGAAGCGCACCGTAAACTCAAGCGATGCGAAACGCTCTTACACCGCGAAAACATCCACAACTTGCGCGCGAGTTTACTCAAAGTCACCGAAACTCGCGAAGCGCTCGAACGCGACGTGGTAGTCTCGTCGTCGCGGAGCGAAAGAGACGAAGACGAAGACGGCGACGAGAGCGTTCACGTCTTTCAATCCTTACTTCGACGATGCGAACGACAGCTCGTCCGCGCGAACGACTGGTTCGCAGACTTGCAAAACGAGTTGGAAAGCTACCACCAATCTCAGGCTAGTTTGAGATGAGATAATATATTTATGTATAAGAGATATTCAGACGACGCGTAGTACCGCCTAAAGCTCTCCTCCCTCACATTTGTACAAGTCGTCCGGATTTTTGAATTTTCTCTTCATTTCTCTTTCCACACATCAAGAAGAAGAGGAGGAGAGGAGGAGGAGAAACGTCCAACGCCACACGCGCGACGGGGAAAAGCAACGGGAGACCCCTCTTTCGAGCGGGACGGCGAGGACGAGAGCCTTTTGTTTTTAAGAATGACAGCAAAAACAGAAGACTTTGACGAGGACACAGACGACGGGGAAGAAGTCCAATTGAAGGAAAGGAAAAAAGAAAAAGTACTCGCCAAGTTACAGTTCTTAAACGACCAACGGAAACAAAAGATGGACTCGAATCGCACGAAACGAGATGAAATTTCCGATCCCACGGAAAATGTGGACGCGTTCGCGAGAGAGTTTAAGAAAATGGTGGAGGAGATCGAAAGCGATTTAGTACTAAAAGGAGGAGCAGAAGGAACAGAAGGAAAAGAAAAATCGTTGACCAAAATCGCTCTGTTGCGAGAGAAGGGCGCGCAAAGCGAAATCGATGTAATACAAGGAAAAGGATGTGTTGAAGCTGAAGGAACAGAAGGAAAAGAAAAATCGTTGACCAAAATCGCTCTGTTGCGAGAGAAGGTTGCGAAAAGCGCGTATTTTTTACCATCGTTCGACGCGGAGAAATCGATGAAAACGTGCGACCTGTTGGAAAAGAAAGCGAGGGGGAGAGAAGTTTTTAACGATTTTAATGCCGAAGACGCGGTGGATGAGAGAGTCGGAAAGACGAAGAAGTTTAGCTTCGCAAAATCGAAGACGATGAAGAAGGCTTTCGCGGAGAAGACGACGACCGACTTTTCCGGGAAAGGAGCAGACGACAAAACTTCGCCTTCTTCCGCCGCGGTGATTGAAATGTTGCAAAAGAAGCATCGAGCGACGAATGGTTTGTTAGTCGTTCGGGAGAACAAAGAAGGAGAGACGATTCTTTTGACGAGCGAGGAGTGCGACGGAAAAGACGTGACCATTGAACGGTTGACGAGGTGCGAAGTGACCATCGAAAGTTGCGCGAATCGTAGACCGAGATCGGTTCGAATGCGGAACTTGGTCGAGTGCGAAATCAAAGCCACGGATATCGACGGGAGCGCGTACGTGGAAAATATGAGCGATACGATTGCGTTTATAGGATCGAGGCAACTCCGAATACACGACGCGACGAAGTGTCAGTTTTATTGCCGAGTGGCGAGCGGTCCAATCATTGAGAGATGCCAAGCGGTCGAGTTTGCGCCTTTGTTGTCGAGCGAAAACGACGGAAAAGAAGACGATAACTTATGGAACAAGGTTGAAGATTTCGGATGGATTAAGCAAGAGCAATCGCCAAATTGGAGCGTGATAGAAGAGAAGGATAGAGTTTATTAGAATAGCTTGTTTTGTATTATAGTATGAGTAGAAACCGCGAAAAAAAAGTACTCGCCGGCGCGTGTGAGTATAGAACTGTAAATTAGTATGTTTGATATTAAAATTATCTTCTCGTGTCTTCTTCTTCTCTTTCTTCTTCCTTATGTGTATGTAATAATTCGAGCGCCTCTCTTCTATCTAGTAGTTTTGATCGAAACTCCTAAACGTTTGCTTATTATGTGTGTGTATTTATTATTCTTCTTCTTCGCCAAAGCCGGCCCACTCGTCTTCGTCGGTATCGGTGACGACTTCCCCTCTCGCTTTTCTCGCCTTGCGCAGTTTTTCCTTCTTCTTTTGGTCTTTTTTGGAAAGCGCCGTCTTCTTCACGACTTTGACCTCGTTCCCTAACGCGTCGGTGAATTCGGTTTGATCCACAGCGGCGGTGACTTCTTTCTTGGACATTTTTGTCATCCACTCGGCGTCGCCTTTGCAGTTACATCGCGCGATGCCGTCGGTTTCGTCCTTCGCCATGAGCCACGTCTCCGGGCACAACGCCGAGCAAAACTCGTTGTTGTGGGTAATCATAACCACACCGCCGTCGTAGTCCTCGATGGCTCCAGCTAAAGCGCCCAAAGAGTCTCTGTCCAAGTAGTTCGTCGGTTCGTCCAAAATGACAATGTGCGGGCAGTTCCACATGCACGCCGCGATGACAACCTTTACTTTTTGGCCTCCGGACAACGCCGCCATTCTCGTGTGCGTGCCAAACTCCTTGTCCAAGCCGACGTTCTCCAAATGTTTTTCCACATTCGCGGTGGTCAACGGAGTAGACAACGCGCCAGCTCTGGCGGCAACTTTTTCGTCCACAATCTTCATGTGTTTGGCGAAACCAGCCTTTTCGAGCTTATCGGCTCTGATGTACCTGTTCGCGTCGTGCGATTGACCGACGAATTGAACTTCGTATTCCACCTCCTTCTTGACCGTCTTACGACCACCGGTGAGCTTCTCAATGGTCCATTTCAATTTGCGGACGTTGCCTTTCTCGTCCGGCGGCAACGAGATTTCGAACGGCTTCTTGCACTTTTCGATTTCCTCCTCCGTCAAGGTCATGGAATCCTTTTGCAACGCCTCCTTGTCGTCGCCGTGTTGGTATCTCCAGCGGATGTACTCGTTCGGCGTCTTCTCCAAGTGTTGCTCGATGTGATGAAAGGCATGCTGCGCGACGTACGCGACTCTCGCGTTCGGATGCTTCCAGACCGTACCTTCTTGCGGTTCAACCTCACCAGTCAGTAACTTGATCATGGTGGATTTACCGACGCCGTTCGGGCCGACGCACGCGACGCGGGAGGCCAAGGAGACTTGAACGGTAACGTCCTTCACCGTAGGAACTTGGTTCACCGGGTACGTGTACGTGCAGTTCGCCATCTTCATCAAAGGTTTACCTTTCGACTTGACGCCTTCAATAAATCCAGGTTGAGGGAACTGCATCTTCCATCCAGAGGCAGATTTCAGCTCGAAAAATTGTTTCGCCTTCGGGTTCTTGGCCACGTATTCCGTCAAGTTACCTTTGAACTGTTTCAATTTCAAGTTGTCGATGGCGATGATGTTGTTACACACGCGGTCGAGCAAACCGGTATCGTGCGAGACGATGATGCACGTGACGTTCGTCAACGATAAGAGGTAGGTTTCGACCCATTTGACGTTCATGACGTCCAAGTGGTTCGTCGGTTCGTCCATCAACAAGATGTCGGCGTTCAAACACATCGCTCTCGCCAACGCCAACTTCATTCTCCAACCTCCGGACAAGAAGGTGACCAAGTTTCTCGCACCGTTTTGCATTTCGCCGAAACCGACGTTCAACAACATCTTCTCAACGGTTTCCTCGGTAATACCCGCGGCTTTGATTCTTTCATCCGCCAAAATGTAATCGACGCACGGCAAATCGGACAATTCGCCAACGATATCGGCTTCGACAAAGACCGTTCTTAACTCCGACGCGGGAGGAAAACCTTCGACTTGCTCTTTAGAAATCGCTCTCATCAACGTCGTCTTCCCAGAATCGTTCCCGCCCAACAAACCATACTTGTAGCCTCTCTTGATCTTCAACTTGGTGTTGTGCAACAAAACTTTCGAGCCGTACGCCAAGGTAAATCGGCAGTTGGCCAATTCCTCGGCGTCTCCGTCGTCTTCGTCTTCCTCGTCGTCCTCGAAGTAAAACTTCTCCAACTTTTCAAAGTACTGCTTCCCTTTGCCTTTCAACGCCTCTTCAAAGTCGTAATCTTCCAACTTGTTCAAGATCAAGGAACTCAAAACGATGACTTCGTACTGCGAAATCCCGTTTCCTAACAACTCCTTCAACTTCGATTCCGTCGGTCTTTTGGAGACAAACTTGGGATCGGACAATCGATCGCCGATCGACTTTAACTGATCGGTGCACTTCCCGCACACCGTTCGCGCTTCCGGATCGGAAATCTCGTTGGACGCTTTTTCGACCGAGGTTAACAACTTGTCCAAAAACGGCTCGGCGTCTTCCGGATCTTCAACCAACTTACTCATGTTGTTCAAAATCACCGCGCACATGCGTTTCGTCGATGTCGTTCTCGCCCTGAAACCCAACAAAAGAATTGGCGAAATCAACGCCAACGGCGCCGCAGTCACGGTTTGCACGAACGTCGTCGACGCCAACTTTTGAACGCATTCGTCCGTCTTGTCGTGGTCGATGGTCGCCGCCACCATATCGTCGATGAACGGTTCAATATCCCGGTTATCGATGGTGTGACACACTTTCTCCACCGTCGTTCTCGCGGCTTCGGCAACAACGCTCGAGGCATCGTTCACCAAACCAGTCACCATCGGCATCAACCTCACCAAGTTACAGCTCACGCCGTGCGGACTCGTCTCCGCCAATCGGGAGATAAAATCCAACGCGCCGGCAATCGTCCCG
>MDSX01064076.1_pt1 | contig 13087 bp, 10 predicted proteins | sample 811141 | NCBI WGS metagenome assembly MDSX01 (sample SAMN05326642, study PRJNA326480) | marine metagenome | isolation source: seawater | place: Atlantic Ocean: South East | collected 2010
ATCAGTTTCTTCAAACTGACGACTCCGGATTACCTGACAACGGGCGAACTCATCGGTGGATTGGGTATTCCTACCCTGTTTGTGATGGAAGGCGGATACGATATCGGAGAAGTCGGACTGAATGCCGTGAACGTTCTTAAGGGATTTGAAGCCTAGCCAGCATCGCACATCGGTTCAGTCATTTTATTCATAAAGCTGAGTCATAATTTTCAAGAGGAGAAAGTAATGTCAGCACCGCAAAAAAAATACGACACCAAAGCGCTGTGGGAGAAAGATCGTGACCACAATATCCATCCCTGGACCGACTTTGCCTCATTCAAGGAAGAAGGCTCTCTGGTCATGTCGCATTCCGATGGTGCTTATGTCTTTGATTCAGATGGCAATCGGTTTATGGACGGCATCGGCGGTCTTTGGTGCGTCAATATCGGATATGGCAATGATGAAATGGCTGAAGCTATTGCCGATCAGGTGCGACAGATTCCTTACTATTCGACGTTCAATCACCTGACTACTCCGCCTGCGGCCACGTTAGCGGCGAAACTGGCCGAACTGACACCCGGATCGCTAAATCATGTCTTCTTTGGGACTGGCGGCTCGATGGCGAACGACACCGCTATCCGAATCATTCATTTTTACTTCAACCGTCTGGGGCAACCGAACAAAAAGAAGATCATCGCGCGTACCGACGGATACCACGGCAGTACTTATCTCGCCATGTCGATGACCGGCGTAACCTTCGACCATCAAGGTTTTGATCTCGTACCAGATCTGGTGCACCACATTCCGGCCCCGAACACGTACCGGCGTCCTGAAGGTATGAGCGAGGCAGCCTTTTGTGATCAAACCGTGAGCGATCTTGAGAACAAGATCCTGGAACTTGGTCCTGAAAATGTCGCCTGTTTTATCGCGGAGCCAATTATGGGGGCCGGGGGGGTCATCGTACCGCCAGCCGGATATCATCGGCGGACCCGTGAGGTGTGTGACAAGTACGATGTCCTCTATATATCTGATGAGGTGGTCACCGGGTTTGGCCGGCTGGGCCATTTCTTTGCCTCTGAGGCGGTTTTTGATTTTGTGCCTGACGTCATTACCTGTGCGAAGGGTATCTCCTCAGGATACCTGCCTTTATCCGCGACGATTCTTTCTGAAAAAATCTACGACGTGATCAGTGTTCCCCAGGCGAAAGGCGCCATGTTCACTCACGGATTTACTTACTCCGGGCACCCCGTCGTTTGTGCGGCGGGTGTCAAGAATATCGAGATCATGGAACGTGACGACATTTGTGGTCACGTTCGGGACGTCGGGTCGTATTTCGAGTCTCAGCTCAGAATGCTGGCAGACTATCCGATAGTCGGTGATGTACGGGGCAGTCACTTCATGATGTGTATCGAAAACGTTGCAGATAAGATAAGCAAGGAACTTTTTGCGCCGGAAGTTGAAATTGGTAACCGGATCTCCCGGCATTGTCAGCAAAGAGGGCTGATTGTTCGCCCAATTGCGCACCTGAATGTAATGTCACCCCCATTGATCCTTGATCGTGGCCAGATTGACGAAATGGTTGGAATTCTGCGGACGAGCATCGAAGCCACGATGGATGAACTGGTTCGTGAAAACCTCTGGAGCGGCTAACAGGCCTCTCATCGTGGTGAGTGGGATGAGTGCCGCAAGAGTCCACTGCGACAAGTTGAAAATCTTCGAAAAGGAAATGGGGTGACACCGACTGAAAAACCCGCTGAGGATCCCTGGCTGCTGACACCCGGTCCGCTGACCACCTCGCGTACCGTAAAAGAGGCAATGCTGCACGACTACGGTTCCCGTGATCAGCGCTTTATTGCGATCAACCGCCATGTCAGAGACCGCCTGGTGGAAATCATTGAAGGGCAGGGGTCGCACGTCTGCGTACCGCTGCAGGGCAGCGGGACCTTCGTGGTGGAGGCGATGCTCAGCAATTTTGTCCCGTCATCGGGAAAGGTTCTGATCCTTATCAATGGGGCATATGGCGCGCGGATGCAGGCGATTTCCGAGTATCACCGTCTTCAGTCGGAGGTTCTGCAGTGGCCAGAGGACAAACCGGTCGATGCCGGCCAGGTGGCCGAGCGTCTTGCAGAGGATTCTGGCATCACGCATGTTGCTGTGGTCCACTGTGAGACCACAACGGGCATCCTTAATCCGATCGAAGCGGTCGGAAAAGTGGTGTCGCAGGCAGGCAGGTCGTTGCTTATCGATTCGATGAGTGCGTTTGGCGCGCTGCCGGTATCGACGAAAGAGATCAACTTTGATGCTTTGGTGGCCTCGAGCAATAAATGTCTTGAGGGAGCGCCGGGAATGGGATTCTGCCTGGCGTCGGAATCTGCTCTCACAGCAACCCAGGGCAATTCGGATAGTCTGTGTCTCGATCTTTACCAGCAGTGGCGGGGGTTAGAGTCGAACGGACAGTGGCGGTTTACGCCGCCAACCCACTGTATCCTGGCGTTTGACCAGGCGTTGAAGGAGTTCGATGCTGAAGGTGCCGTCGCTGGCCGGGGCGGGCGCTACCGGGAGAACTGTGAGGTACTGGTCGCAGGAATGCGCGCCATGGGATTCGAGACGCTTTTGCCGGATTCACTGCAGGCGCCGATTATCGTTACCTTCAAAATGCCGGCAGATGCGGCATTTGACTTCCAGCGCTTCTACGATGGCTTGAGCGAAAAAGGTTATGTCATCTACCCAGGCAAACTGACCGTGGCGGAAAGTTTCCGGATGGGGTGCATTGGACGTCTTGGCATCAGTGAAATGCGCGGCGCGCTTGAAGCCGTGCGCATTGTCATGGAGGAGATGGGCGTTGACTCAGGCAGTCCGGCTAACTGACTCAAGCCCGGCGCGCTGAGCGTATGCACCAGCAAAGATCAGATCAAAACAAGTACTAAGCGAATCAGAGTATGAAAACGATATCCGTCAACCAGAGAGATTATGCGTGGCCTAAGCAACCCCTGGTGGTGGTTTGTGTGGATGGCTCCGAACCCGGCGGTGAAGGATCCGACCATGGGGGTTATATCGAGCGGGCGATTGAGGCAGGTCAGGCGCCGTTTTTTGCATCGCTTCGCGAAAACGCGACGTTCGGTTTTGCCGATTGTGTCGTGCCAAGCTTTACCAATCCAAACAACCTTTCCATCGTCACCGGAGTACCACCGGCAGCACATGGCATCTGCGGCAACTTTTACTACGATACAGAAAATGATGTCGAGGTGATGATGAACGACCCGGCGCTATTGCGGGTTCCCACCATTCTGGCTGGATTTAACCAGGCCGGGGCCAAGGTGGCGGTCGTGACGGCAAAGGACAAACTGCGCCGCTTGCTGGGCGTGGGTTTGGATATCGCTGAAGGAAATGCAGTGTGCTTTTCCTCGGAGCTTGCCGACCAGGCCACATTGGCTGAGCATGGCATAGAGAATATTGTCGACCGTGTGGGAATGCCGGTGCCGGATGTTTACAGTGCAGAACTGTCCGAGTTTGTCTTTGCCTCGGGGGTTTTGCTGATGGAGTCAATGCGCCCGGACATCATGTATCTGTCCACGACGGATTACATTCAGCACAAGCATGCTCCAGGTACGCCGGTCGCCAACGCGTTTTATGCGATGATGGACGGATATCTGGCCAAACTCGACGCGATGGGTGCCACGATTGCCCTGACCGCTGATCACGGCATGAAAGCCAAGCATGCTTTGGCGGGTGAGCCAAATGTCATCTATCTCGAGCCGTTGTTCGTGCAGGCGGGATTGAGTGATTTTCGAGTCATTCTGCCGATTACAGACCCGTACGTGGTCCATCACGGTGCGCTGGGTGGATTCGCCACGGTCTATCTGGACAGTCTTTCGGATCATGCCCGTGCCCGCGAAGCTTTGGATGGGGTGACCGGAGTCGAAAGGGTCCTGACCCGAATCGAGGCTTGTGAGCTGTTCGGTCTGCCTCCCGACCGCATTGGTGATCTCGTCGTGATCAGTACCGGTGATCATGTGCTGGGCAGCGCTCCCGAAAAGCATGATTTGTCCGGCCTGAAGGATCCGCTGCGCTCGCACGGAGGACTCTCTGAGCAACGGGTGCCCTTTATTGTGAACCGTTGCCTTGAAGCGGATGCAACGGGTCGCCGTAACTTTGATATTTTCAACCATACGCTGAATCATGTCGTGGAGGATGATTCATGAACGACGCCGCCAAGATGACCAAAACCCCAATCCACGAGACCTTGCGGATCGGAGGTGAAAAGCCTGATCGTGACGAGCGTATCGAGGTCTTTAATCCTTGGGACAACAGCGTCGTGGGAACTGTGCCTTGTGCGACTCGGGAGGATGTTGCCCGGGCCTTTGATATTGCCGCCGCCTATACGCCGACACTGACCCGTTATGAGCGCCAGCAGATTCTGATGCGTACCGCAGAGATTCTGACGTCGCGGCGCGATGAGATTTCAGATCTGATTACGGCGGAATTAGGAATCTCCAAACAGGATTCTCTCTATGAGGTGGGCAGGGCTTTTGATGTGTTCAGTCTGGCGGGACAACTGTGCATTATTGATGACGGCGAGATTTTCTCATGCGATCTTACGCCTCACGGTAAACAGCGAAGGATATATACCCAGCGCGACCCGCTGAAGGCAATCTCTGCGATTACGCCATTCAATCATCCGATGAATATGGTCGCTCACAAGGTGGCACCCGCGATTGCCACCAATAACTGCATGGTCTGTAAGCCGACCGAACTGACGCCGCTGACGGCACTTGCACTGGCAGATGTGCTGTACGAAGCCGGACTGCCGCCTGAGATGTTGTCGGTCGTGACAGGACTTCCGGGCGATATTGGTGAGGAGATGATCACCAATGACCATATTGAGCTGATTACGTTTACCGGAGGCGTGGCCGTCGGGAAACATATCGCCAATCATGCAGGATATCGCCGCACCGTGTTGGAGCTTGGAGGCAATTCTTCTCTGATTGTCATGGAAGATGCTGATCTCGAAAAAGCGGCGGCAATGGCCGTACAGGGCGCAACGAAGAACTCCGGCCAGCGCTGTACCGCGGTTAAGCGGGTTCTTTGTGTTGAAAGCGTCGCTGATGAATTTGCGCCACTTGTGGTCAGCGAAGCTCAAAAGATCCGCTATGGTGATCCGATGTCTTCCGATACGGATATGGGAACCGTCGTGCACGACGGGGCCGCACAACTTTTTGAAACCCGGGTCAATGCCGCGATCAATGAGGGGGCTACGCTACTCTATGGGAACGAACGCCAGGGCGCCCTGTACTCCCCAACCGTTTTGGATCATGTGCCGAGAAATGCGGAACTGGTCGTCGAGGAGACCTTTGGTCCGCCCATCCCGATTATCCGCGTCCAGGATATCGATGATGCCATTGCAGTGGATAACGGGACGGCCTTTGGCCTGTCTACCGGTGTGTGCACCAATCGATGGGACCATATCACCCGTTTTGTGTCGGAACTCAAGACGGGGACGGTGAATATCTGGGAAGTCCCCGGATACCGCATTGAGATGTCGCCGTTTGGCGGAGTGAAGGATTCGGGACTCGGTTACAAAGAGGGCGTCATTGAAGCGATGAAAAGCTATACCACAGTGAAGACCTACTCCCTACCCTGGTAGCGTAACGGCATTTATGAGCCAAGAGGACCAAACCCGTGAGACTCACTGGCAGTCCGTTTATGGTCGCCGACCGGCGGATGAGGTGAGCTGGTATCAGTCACGCCCTGATGCTTCTCTTTCGCTGATTCGATCCTGCCAACGAGAAAAGAACGCAGCGCTGATTGACGTCGGCGCAGGTGCCAGTGTGCTCGTGGACCACCTGCTGGATGAGGGTTATTTGGACATCACGGTGTTGGATATCGCGAAAGAGGCGCTCGACCTAAGTCGCCGCCGTCTCGGTGCGCGAGCCGATCAGGTCTGTTGGCAGGTGGCGGACGTGACCGAATATTTGCCTGATCGCTCGTATGAACTGTGGCATGACCGGGCTGTTCTGCATTTTTTGACAGAACCCGAGCAGCGCGCTGCTTACCGTGTAGCGCTGGAACAGGCACTCGAGCCGGGCGGGCATCTTGTGGTGGGCACCTTTGCGATCGATGGGCCAAAAAAATGCAGTGGTCTTGAGATCGTTCAGTACGATGCTGCGAAGCTGCTGGATCTGCTGGGTGCCGAATTTGTATTGCGTAAGGAAGAAAAAGAAGCGCATGTGACCCCGGCAGGTGCGATACAGCAGTTTGCCTGGTTTGCTTTGCAGCGGGTTGGCAGCTAAAACTGTCTTCAGGTTTTATCTGACTGCCTCTAGGATATTTTCTTCACGTAGGCTGCTGCCTCCAATGCGCAAGCGTGTCCGCGCTCGAGACCGCCATTCACGGTACTGGGTTGGGAAGTGTGTGTGGCCTCTCCTGAAAAAAAGAGCTTTTCCGCCAGGGTGGTGCCCAGTGCCCGACGGGCGGCAGTCTTACCCGGCCTGACAGACGAGTAAGCACCGTCGAATAACGGGACTTTGCCGCAGGCGGTAGCAAAACCCTTCAGCAGTTGCTTTTCGATGTCGTTGCCCAGCATGCTTTTGAGGCCATCCAGACCATAGGCCACAGTGGTTTCCATTGATTCACTTTCCAGCGCTTTCGCCTGACTGCCGCCGACATAACCGTAGGTCAGATTGGCGTTATGGGTGTTCGTCAGATACCCCACTCCGGTTTCGTCATGTTGCTGTTGATAGACATAAGTATCCTGGCCGAAGCCGAATATGTCTTTTTTGAACAGCAGGCCGATGTAGTTCATCAACGCCATATTGATATCCCGGATAGCCTGTTGCTTCTGTGGAGGCAGGGAGGGAATAAATTGGATCCGCTCAGCGGCGAGTACGCCTGCTGAGACGGTCAGGATGGCGGCTCGGGCCCGTATTGTCCCTGCAGAAGTTGTAACAGCAACATCCGGTCCGCTCCAGTCTATCCTGGACGCCCCGGTTCGCAAGCGAACCGGGGCTGCTCGGCCATAGTCGGTCACCACGGCGCCATAGCCCTGGGTACAGAACCAACTGGTGGCATCGAGACTGCTCCACCAGCTCTTGGGCGACCAGTCCGCAGAGTCCTGCGCCATGTCCCAGACACCATATTCGGAAGCGACGGTGTAACCCCAGGAGGTTGCAAAAAAGTCTTCGCCAAGAGCGGTGCGAGCGTTGTCGTCAGAGCCGCTTGCACTGCTCAATGCCGAACGCTTGATTCGACTGTTGAAAAGTGTGTCGGTCTGGTGAAGATCACCCAGTTCTTCGTCGGTTGCCTTCCTATTTCCAACAAAGTATTCAACGCGCCCTGGATCTCGATAGACCTCAAACCCGCGAGCCCTGGCGTGATTTAGCAGCGGGTTGTCCGGAGAGGCGCGCATCCAATGCGCGTGCGTATCGAAAGGGACGTTGAAGACAGAGTGATTGGTATGCACCCTCCCACCGATACGATCATTGGCATCAATCATGATGAATGTGACGCCTTGGTTCGTCAGAGTCCGAGCAGCTTCAAGCCCGGCGATTCCAGCGCCAATGATGACGACATCAGGATCGCTTGGAAAGTCTGCAAAGGTGATCGAAGGCAGAAGTGATGATGCGGCTGCGGTCTTCAGGAATTGACGGCGGCCATGTCGAAGAGCGTTGGTCATCGGGTTCGGATACCAAGTCAGTGAGACGAGTCAGGATACTCCTATCTTCATCGGAGATCAGAAAAATTTTGCGGTTGCCTTGTACATTTGCTTCTGCGTAAGATCGGCTTTGTTAGAGGCCAACACCTGGGTTGTTCAGTGGAAATCGCGTCGCTACCAATAATTGATCTTAAAGTGTTCAAGGAGGGGAGCGCTGCAACAAAGCAGCAGATCTCCCAAGCTGCGGTTGATGCCTGCGAGAGTGCAGGATTTTTTTATGTCAGCGGTCATGGAATCGAAGAGCAGGTCTTTGAAAACGCCAAGAGGGCAGCATTGGAGTTCTTCCGGATGCCATCCGAAAATAAGGCGAAAGTGCATATCTCGCAGTTTCCGCATCACCGGGGCTATGTCGGGCATCACGATGTTTATCCTGATGTTTCCAAAGGCGGCGACATTCGGGAGGCGTATAAGGTGGCCTTGGACCTGTCCGAAGATGATCCCGATTACCAGGCGGGCATCACGCTGTACGGGCCTAACGTGTGGCCGGAGGAGATGCCGGAATTTAAGGAAGCCTTATCGTGCGTGTATGACCACTTCCAGGTGCTGTCGAACACCATATTTCGCTTGTTTGCGGTCGGACTTGGGCAGACAGAAGAGTTCTTCGCGCCTTTATTAGAAAAGCCCGCAAGCGTCATGAATGTCAATTACTACGCGCCAGTTCCGGAAGACGGGGTATCGGAGCCTAGCGGTATCGGCGCCCATAATGATTACGAGGCATTCGCCATGCTCTGGCAGGACGGCGTGAAGGGGCTGCAGATCCAGTCCTTATCTGGAGAGTGGCAGGCGGTTGAGCCGGTACCCCAGACCTTGGTGATCAACATCGGAGAGCTGATGCAGCATTGGACCAATGACCGTTTTCGGGCAACGCCGCATCGAGTGATTAATGTTTCCGGCCGCGAGAGAGTTTCTCTCGCGTGTTTTGGCAACACAAATTATCACGCACTTATTGAATGTATCGACTCCTGCTGTAGCGCGGATGAGCCGGCCCACTATCCTCCTGTGCTGGCTGGAGACTATCTCATGGCGGCGATCAAAAGGACCTACGCTTATGCGTAACTCCCAGCATGATGTTTTGTTCGAGCCGGTCGACATCGGTCCGGTGAGAGCCAAGAACCGCTTCTATCAGGTGCCCCACTGTACGGGACTCGGCTGGTTGCGGCCCAAAATGGCCGCAGCGCTGAGGGGCATGAAGGCCGAGGGGGGTTGGGGGGTAGTTTGCACCGAGTGGTGTTCGATTCATCCTGCTTCGGATGATTTGCCCCATCCGAATGCCGCTTTGTGGCACGACGATCACATCAAAGATCAGGCACTGATGACTCAAGCGGTACATGACCATGGCGCCCTGGCAGGGGTGGAGCTTTGGTTTGGGGGTGCTCGGTCAGCGAATCATTACACCCGTGAGACTGCCGTTGATGTGGCCAGCATTCCGAATCTTGCGGGTCATCCATATCAGCCAAGGTCAATGGACAAGTCGGATATCCGCGAGTTCCGGCGTTGGCACCGAGAAGCAGCGCTTCGGGCAAAGGAAGCGGACTTCGATATTGTGTATGTGTATGCCACCCACGGCTACCTCTTGTCTCACTTCCTGTCGGCCGAGACCAATACCCGGACCGATGAGTACGGCGGATCCCTGGAGAATCGGACCCGGTTGCTCCGGGAACTCATTGAAGATACCAAGGAGGCCGTGGGAGACCGCTGTGCTGTTGCCGTACGTTATTCGGTTGGCGGCGACGATGGTGAGGCGCCGGAACTGACCGCAGAGCGCCGTGATCGCCTTGAGATGCTGGCCGAACTGCCGGATTTGTGGGACATCAACATCAACAACTATTACCAGGAGATGGGTGTCTCCCGTTTCTTCAAGGAAGGATCACTTGAGGAATACATGTCGTTTGTGAAGTCTGTCACGACCAAGCCGGTGGTGACGGTCGGTCGGTTCACCTCGCCCGAGACCATGACATCCCAGGTGCGGCGTGGCATCGTGGACTTTATCGGCGCGGCGCGCCCCTCAATCGCTGATCCGTTTTTACCCAACAAGATCCTGGAAGGGCACGCCGACGACATTCGCGAATGTATCGGCTGCAATATCTGTTACACCGGAGACGGATTGGGCACACCGATCCGCTGCACCCAAAACCCGACGATGGGAGAAGAGTATCGGCGCAACTGGCACCCCGAAGTCGTTGCTACCCGGGGTTCGGATGCTGAGGTTCTGGTAGTGGGTGCGGGTCCTTCGGGTATGGAAGCTGCCCGGATGCTCGGACAACGCGGTTACCGGGTCATGCTGGCAGAAGCCACCCGTGAACTTGGGGGGCGGGTCGCGCGAGAAGCCGCGTTACCAGGCCTGGGCGAGTGGATTCGGGTACGTGACTATCGGCAGCAACAGATTCAGAAGATGACTCAGGTACAGGTTTTTCTTGAGAGTGAACTGACTGCCGATGATGCCCTTGCAACCGGCGCTGATCATGTCGTCATCGCAACAGGTGCGCACTGGCGGGCGGATGGTTTTGGTCGGTCGCACCCTTATCCTCTGGAGACCCTCAATCCCGCATCAAACATTCTTACGCCGGATGACATCATGGCGGGTCAACTCCCGTCAGGCCCCGTGGTAGTTTATGACGACGACAGTTTCTATATGGGAGGGTTGGTTGCAGAGAAAATCCGCCTGGCCGGTCAAGCGGTTACTCTGGTGACGCCTGAGGACGTCGTCTCTGACTGGTGTGACTACACCTCAGAGCGTTTTTATGTTCAGAAACGTATGCTCGAACTTGGTGTCACCCTTCAGACCGGCCATCAGTTGGTTTCCTATGATGGCCAGGAGGTTCGGATTGCGAGCGGTTACACTGATCAGGAGCAAACTCTTAGTGCCAATGCTCTGCTGCTTGTGACCGCTCGACAACCGAACGACGCTCTGTATCAGACCCTGAAAGAGCGTCTTCAGCAGGATTCGCCTGCTGGTGCCCCAACCTTGCACCGAATCGGTGACTGCGATGCGCCAGCCATCATTGCTGCGGCAGTCTATGCGGGGCATCGGTTTGCTCGGGAACTGGGTACAGATACCGAAAACAGCCAGCAGCCACGGTACGAGTAGACCGGTCGCGGGGTTAACGGGAAATCACATTGTGATCCGGACCGTGGGGAAATCCGGTGATATTTTCTGAGCCGTTTTCCGTGAGCACCAGAATGTCGTGCTCCCGGTAACCACCCGCGCCGGGCTGTCCTTCCGGAATGGTCAGCATGGGTTCCATCGAGACCACCATATTAGGCTCAAGAACGGTGTCGATGTCCTCGCGCAGTTCCAGCCCCGCTTCGCGGCCGTAGTAATGGGAAAGTACGCCGAAAGAATGTCCGTATCCAAATGTGCGGTACTGCAAAAGATCGAGCGCGGCCAAATGCGCATTGATCTCAGCACAGATGTCAGAGCACCGGGCACCGGGCTTGATGAGCGATAGGCCAAGTTCATGTGCCTCGACATTGGCCTGCCAGATCTTCAGCGAGGCCGGATCGACTTCCTCGAGAAACAGGGTGCGCTCAAGCGCTGTGTAGTACCCGGATATCATGGGAAAGGTATTGAGGCTCAGAATATCGCCGCTTTCCAACTGTCGAGTCGTCACCGGATTATGGGCACCATCCGTGTTGATGCCGGACTGAAACCATACCCAGGTGTCCCGGATTTCACTATCGGGATAGTCCCTGGCAATCGCGAGTTCCATTGCATCGCGCCCCGCCATGGCGACATCAATTTCTCTTGCACCTGTCTGAATCGCGTCCCGTACTGCGGCGCCGCCGATATCGGCAATCCGCGCGCCGCCTTTAATCAGAGCAATTTCTTCTGCAGATTTAATCATTCGCAGGGTCATGATGTCGTTGCTGATGTCTTCAACTTGAAGATTGCGATTGAGCGACTCCATCTTCTGCCGGGCAGCCAGGGTGAGATGATCACCTTCAATACCGACGAGATCAGTCTCGGGCAACACACGACTGACTGCGCGCCAGTAATTGTCCCGTTTCCAGTCGGTATAGATCAGGTTGTCACCATAACTGCGCCGCCAGGGTTGTCCGAGATCGATGTTCGCAGAGATGGTGGTACAACCGGTTGCGGTGACAATGCACGCATAGGGCCGGCCGAAGTTGCAATACAAGAATCCCGAGTAGTAGGCGACGTTGTGCATTGAGGTCAGCAGGACAGCACGAAGTCCTTTGTCTGACATCGGTTGCCTAAGCGTAGTTAGCCGTCTTTCGTATTCAGCAGCAGAAAACGGGAGTGGACTTTTCGACCCATTGTGAAGTTCAAAAAACTCGGGTCTTTGGGAAACGGTATTCATCTTGATCACCTCGTGTTGCCCGGGCGACGTTGAATACCTTTTGCCCGGGAATTCATCCGGGCGTACAGGATGACTCAATACTGTGTGCAGGGAATCCCGAACACAGTGCCAAGTGTGGACGTCCGCGACGCCATCGCGAACGAAGGCGCATTATAGGAAGGGGTAGGGGCGCTTTTCAATAGAGGGTTTGACGACACCGAGACCGCCTAAAAACCTATAATTTAGGGAACTTACTTCTTGCGGCGACGGGTGTCGCTAACATCGTCGGGTCGCAAAGTCATGATCTCAAAACCGATTGTCTGGATAGCGCTGCTGGCGCTCACGACGCCTTTGTTGGCGTCAGATTTGGAAAAAGAAGAGCGCTGGCGTGAGCAGGTAGAAGATTCGATCATGGATGGCGAATCGGTTGATCTTGTGGTCGAGGGCCGGAATGTTTTCGCGATCTATACGGAGGCGGAAGAGGGCTCAGACAAGGGACTAATTGTCGTCCATGGTACGGGCATCCATCCGAACTGGCAGCAGGTGGTGCAGCCTATTCGGGTCGAGATGGCGGGACATGGCTGGCATACCCTTGCCCTTCAGATGCCGATTCTGCATAACGAGGCCGAGTACGAGGAATATGTCGCGCTATATCCTGAGGTCCCGCCACGGCTGCGAGCCGCTGAAGCGTTTCTAAAGGAAAAAGGCATCCAGACCATCGTGATTGCCGCCCACAGTCAGGGCGCCACGATGGCCAGTTACTATCTTTCCCGGCATCCCAGCGATGCCAAAGGACTGATTGCCATCGGCATGGGAGCCACACAAAAGGACAGCCACGTTAACAGTGCCGAGTCATTAAGGAAGATCACCATTCCCGTGCTCGATCTTTATGGTGATGACGATCTCCCCGGTGTCCTCGAGACCGCTGAAGCACGAAAGGCCGGCGCCGCCTATAACACGCGCTATTCGCAACAGGTAATCGAGGGCGCAAATCATTTCTTTGATGGAGTGGATGACGAACTCATCAGTGCGGTAGTCGACTGGGTGCAGCGGTTCTAGTGGATCACCGCAGGAGCGGCGCAAATTGAGCCCGCGG
>MDSX01103261.1_pt1 | contig 13087 bp, 8 predicted proteins | sample 811141 | NCBI WGS metagenome assembly MDSX01 (sample SAMN05326642, study PRJNA326480) | marine metagenome | isolation source: seawater | place: Atlantic Ocean: South East | collected 2010
AAGGCCGGAACAATTACCTCATCTCCAGGGCTCAAATCAAGCGACATGAGAGCAATTTGAAGAGCATCGGTTCCATTGCCAACACCGATCACATGTTTAACATTCAAGTATTGAGCTAATTTTTGCTCAAAATTTTTCAATGCCGAACCTTTTATAAAATTTGATTGATCGATGACCCCAGCAATTGCTCTATCAATATCAGATTTAAGTCTAGTATATTGTGACTTTAAATCGACCATCGATATATCTCTATCCAATGTATCTTTCATTAGTATGCAATGAAGGCAGAATTATATAAATTTTCTTTGTTATAAATAAGTTGATTACCTACTTCAAAAGAATCTGAAATTGACCTTATTTGATATCCTAAAGATCGCAATATAGCGTCTGAAGCTGCTGTATCCCACTCCATGCAAGGTGAAAAGCGTGGATAAATATCGGCGTGCTGATTTACAATTGACATAAATTTCAATGAACTCCCCATTTTTTTTAAATGAATTGAATTAAATTTCTTTAGGAATACGTCCAGTTTTGAATTTTGGTGTGATTTTGAAACAACCACTCGCAGAGGTACAGATCTAGTAATATCATCAATTTTCCTTTTCTGACTCATTTTTAAAACTTTAACTTGATCATCATCAAACATCTTCGAATATCCAAGAGATTTTCCACCTATATATATCTTATTTTTTTCAGGAATAGAAACAGCTCCCATTGTTGGAATGTTATCTTCAATAAGTGCAATATTAACAGTAAACTCCCCATTTCGATTAATGAACTCCTTAGTTCCATCTAAAGGATCAACTAGCCAATATCTTTTCCAATTTTTTCGAATATGGAAATCTTGCATCTTACTTTCCTCACTTAATATTGGTATGCCTGTTTTAGAAAGTGCTTTGGTTATAACTTCGTTTGAAGCTAGGTCTGCATCTGTAACTGGTGAATCATCACTTTTTAACTGAACGTTCATCACACTACTATCATAATATTCCAAAATAGTTTTCCCAGCCTTTTCAACTGTTATAAATAACAGTTTAGCTAATTCAGTATAATTTAACGTCGACAAGATTTACTGATACATTTTAGAATAATACTTCTGATATTCCCCGGAAGTGACATTTTCTAACCATTCTTTATTGGATAAAAACCAATCTATAGTTTGGGATAGTCCTTCTTCAAATTGTAAGCTCGGAACCCAACCTAATTCATCTTTTAGTTTGCTTGCATCAATGGCATATCGCAAATCATGACCAGCTCTATCCTTTACAAAGGTGATTAATTCTTTAGACTGACCCTCCGGATTACCCATCTTTTCATCTATTAACTTACATAGTAATTTGACTAAATCGATGTTAGTCCATTCATTATGTCCACCAATATTATAGGTATCTCCTAATTTACCTTTAGAGAATATAGTTGCAATTGCTCTTGCATGATCTTTCACAAATAACCAATCTCGAACATTTAGCCCCTCACCATATACTGGAAGCGGTTTTTTATGTAGAATATTATTAATCATTAATGGAATTAGTTTCTCTGGAAAATGATTAGGTCCGTAATTATTAGAACAATTACTAATTACAATTGGCAGCCCATAGGTGTGATAATAAGCTCTTACAAAGTGATCACTACTTGCTTTAGATGCCGAATAAGGACTTCTCGGATCATAGGCAGTATCTTCATAAAAAAAACCAGTCTCATTTAACGACCCATATACTTCATCCGTACTCACATGATAGAATAACTTATCATCGAAATTATCCCCCCAATATTCTTTAGCAGCTTGCAATAGATTTACTGTTCCAATTACATTCGTTTGAACAAATGCTAAAGGCTCTTCTATGCTCCGATCCACATGACTCTCAGCTGCCAAGTGAACAATATGAGTAATTTCATACTCTTTGAATATTTTCCTTAAACTATTCAAATCTGTAATATCCTGATGAATAAACGTGTAATTAGGATGGTCTTCAATATCTCTCAGATTTTCTAAGTTACCAGCATAAGTAAGTGAATCTAAATTAAAAATTTTATCCTCATTAAATGTTTCTAAAAATAACCGAACTACATGAGAGCCTATGAATCCTGCTCCGCCTGTTATTAAAATATTTTTCATCATAATTTGATTGTCATTGATAGATACAGCTCCGCCACTTCAGTCACAAAAAATGTTTAATAAAAATTAATGAAAATCTTGATTATTTACTCCAAAGAAGTAAATAATCAGGATAATCTTTTGAGAATTTAGACTCAGTATATTCCGAGACAAGGTAACTCACAAACCTTATTTTTTTATCTAAATTAGCTTCAACTTTTTGAATAACACTGAATAAATAATTTTTATCAATATCACCAACAAAAACTAAGTCAATTACATCACTTGATAAGCCCTTTGCAAGCTGACCAACAAGAAAGACATGCTCTAGCTCTCCCAAATTTTCAATAATCTTCTCAATCACCTTATCAAGCCCCGTAAATTTTAGCAAAATATTGTGAATATCATTAAATAATGGGTGATTTGGATCTGCTTGAAAATATTTCTTATTTCCGTTTAACATAGTTGTAAGCAAACCAGCTTCTTCAAGTTTATTTAATTCTAATCGTATCCCATTCGTGGAATCACCAAACTCAGACTCTAAACCTCTCAGGTAAGATTTGTTACTGCTGTTTAAAAAAAACTTAAGCAATAGCTTGATCCTTGTTTTCGATGAGATTAATGCTTCAATCATAATATAATTGAGTAACAAAATTACTCATTATTTTGAACTATTCAATATAAGATTAAATAATGTTTTAATCGAATGACTAGATGATTACAAATGAACTAAGTAACTTAATTTAAAAATTTATTTTTCGATAAAATTATCTTAGTTATCTACTTATTAAAGATTTCAAATACATTAAAAGGTAATTCTACTTTGATACTCTGTCCTAATGTATCAAAACTTACCAAAAAATATTCCTCGCTATTTCTTCTGATGATATCTACAATAGAACCTTTTAATGGGCCCTCATTAACCATCACTTGACTTCCAACCTCGAAATCATCTGGCTTATTAATTGTTTCTAGAGAATAACCCGATTCAATTATTCTTTTTATGGTTTCAATTTCTTTATCTTGAATTACAGCATCATCTCCATTATATCTCACATATGCAACAACTCCGTGATCTTCTAAAACCTTATCCCGTTGCAATAAAGTAGGCTTTACAAAGAGATAGCCATTGAACAATGGGAATTCAACCCATTTTTTTCGATCACTCCACTGTCTTAATTTTTTGGCTAAAGGCAAAAAGCAAGCAATTCCTTGATTTTGAAGACGTTCAAAAACTTTCTTTTCTTGCCTACTGGCCACATAAACAACTTTCCACTTTTCCTTTTTATTCATTCTTATTGAGTAAAAAAGTCCATTCAAATTGAATGGACCTTTCTAAAACGTCATTTAAAATTGAATGTTATTCAACACCGTGCATTAATTTTTTAATTGGGTTATTCAAAACTGCAATTAATACAGCTATGCCAATTAAGACAAAACCGATCGTTGAAAAAACAGACAAATAGTTATCTAACCCTGCTTCAACAGATAAAGCTTCTCCTCCACCGTGACCTCCAGTAATTGCAGCAATTTTACCACCAACATAATTAGCAATAGCAAAACTTAAAAACCATGCTCCCATTGCTGTTCCCGCCATTTTCTTGGGAGAAAGTTTGGTAACCATCGATAAGCCAATCGGTGACAAGAATAACTCCCCAGTAGTATGAAGTAAATAAACAAAAACCAAGGTTAGTAGAGGCACTTGAAATGACTCGCTAACAAACTGAAAACCCACTTGAGTTACTAGAAATCCTAATGCTAATTGTATGATACCAAAAGAGAACTTCATCGGTATGCTAGGATTTTTACCAATCTTAGCCAACTTCACCCACATTACCGAGAATATAGAACCAAAAATTATGATGAAGAAAGGATTGAAAAACTGAGTCATACTAGCTGGCATTTCCCAACCAAATATCATACGATCAACATTTCTATCAGCAAATAGCGTTAAAGATGTTCCTGCTTGCTCAAAACAAGCCCAAAAAGCGATATTGATGACCATAAAAATAATCAGTGCAATCATTCTATCCTTCCATATTGCTGTACCTTCTTGCCTATCTTCTTTTATCCCAGCCATTATCATTGATATGGATATCCCAATAAATAAAGTTAATAAGATGTAATCCATCCACTGGTTATTTTGAATCAATAAATAACATAATGGTATTAAAGCTAAAGACCCAACTGTAATTACTTGAACCCAATTAAATGGTCCTAAAGCCTTCTGTCTTCCTTCTTCAGTTATTTCAAGTCCTGGTGCTGCAGAATAATTATCTCTGCCAAGCCAAAATATCAAAAGTCCAGCTAACATTCCTAGACCTGCTAAACCGAATCCATATTTAAATCCGTATGTTTCACCAACAAAAGCTACAACTGTAGTTGCTAGTAATGCTCCTATATTAATTCCAATGTAAAAAATGGTAAATCCTGAATCTCTTCTTGGGTCGTTATCTTTATATAATTTTCCAACAATAGTTGAAATGTTTGCCTTGAAATATCCATTTCCAATAATTAATGCTCCCATACCCACTAACATGAGATGTTCCGTTCCTCCTATGATAATAAATTCACCAATAGCCATTAAAATTGCTCCTAACAAAACTGCATAGCGGTAACCTAGAAAACGGTCGGCCATTTTACCACCTAATATAGGTGCAGCATAAACGAGTCCTGTATAAGCACCATAAATTAGAGACGCTTCTGAATCACCCATCATCAACGATTTGACTAAAAATAATGTCAATAAAGTTCTCATTCCATAATAACAAAATCTTTCCCACATTTCGGAGAAAAATAAGGTCATTAATCCTCTTGGTTGTCCTTCTGTTTGATTAGAGTTGTTGTCTAAAGTTGCTTCTTCTGTCATTTTTTTAGAATTAATTTCGGTAAAAATATATTTTAAAATTGAATTACAAGTTTTCTATTATAAAATTAGTCATCTTATTATACAAGTGATAACGAGTAGCTCCACCATATATTCCATGGTTCTTATTAGGGTAAAACTCCGAGTCAAATGGAATGTTATTTTTTATCAATTCATTCACCATCATCACACTGTTTTGAAAATGTACATTATCATCACCCGTTCCATGAATAATCAGGTATTTACCCTTGATATCTTTCACAAAGTTTATTGGTGAATTGTCGTCATACCCCGAACCATTATCCTGAGGCAGCCCCATATATCGCTCAGTATAAATGTTGTCATAATATCTCCAGTTGGTCACAGGAGCAACAGCGATTGCCATCTTAAACACATCATTTCCCTTGGCTAACGCAAGGCTACTCATATACCCACCATAACTCCAACCCCAAATACCCATTCTATTTTCGTCAATAAAGGATAAATTACCAAAAAACTTAGCTGCCGCAATTTGATCTTCTGTTTCATACTTACCCAATTGTCTGTAGGTCATCTTTTTAAATTCTGAACCTCTAGCTCCAGTGCCTCTGTTATCAATTGAAGCTATGACAACATTGTACTTATTTGCAAGCATTTGGTACCAATAGTAATTACTCCAGCCAAAACTGTTTTTAACCGTTTGTGATCCTGGTCCACCATATACATACATCAACAATGGATATTTTATAGAATCATTGAATGAAGCTGGCTTAATTAAGTAATAATTTAAATCGTGATTATTAACCCTTAATTGGTCAAATGAAATATCCCCCATTATGAATTTATCATTTCGAGATTTAAAATCGTTATTATCTTCCACAATTCTTTGTGTCACCCAATTTCTATCTTTTACACTAAATACATGTGGCTCAATAGCTGAATGATAATTATGCAATGAAAGCGTAAAATCAGTACTGAACTGTGCAGAATGCCAACCCGTTTCAGTTGTTAATTGTAGTTTTTTCTTACCCTGAAAATCAATGCTATAAATATGTCGCTCAGTTGGATTTACCTCTGTACTAGTAAAATAGACCAACTCATTTTTTTCGTCCACACCTAGCACCTGATCAACATCCCATTTACCGCTAGTAATCTGAAAGATTTGTGGACCATTTACTTTATGGAAGTACAAATGTTTATAACCATCTCTTTCACTACTAACAATCATATGTTGTTTGTCATTTAAGAAGAATAAATCATCCGTAATGTCTACGTAACACGAATTAGTCTCTTCTAATGACAACTGGACATTGGTGCCATCAACTAAAAGAAGTTCCCATTTGTTTTGCAACCTGTTCAAGCGTTGAACACTTAATACATTGGGATCTTTTGTCCATTTGATTCTGGGAATGTATTGATCTGCCTCTGAGTTTAAATCAATTAATTTACAACTTCCTTTTTGAGCATCAACAACGAATACTTGTACTATACTATTTGACTCCCCTGCCTTTGGATATTTAAACTTATACATATCCGGATAAAGTTTACCATAAGTAGTCATTTGCCATTGCTTTACTAAAGATTCATCAAATCGATAAAACGCCAGCTTTGATCCATCACTATTCCACTCAAATCCCTTACTCATTCCAAATTCTTCCTCATATACCCAGTCTACAGCTCCATTTATGATACGATTATACTCCCCATCATTTGTAATCCGTCTCACTTTTTTACGAATTATGTCCAAAATATATAGATCATTTTCTCTGACATATGCCAGCTTTGTTCCCATCGGATTAAGCGTAGGATATCGAACTTCTTTTCCTTCAGCAACAACCTCCTTATTGGATAAATCAATAACTTTAAAGTCTCCGCGTGTAGAATGACGATATATTTTTTTAGAATTGTAATAAATCAACATCATAGACTGGTCTTGACTAAATGCATAAGAGTTAATCCCGTATTTTTTGTCTCCAAAAACGTCTTTAGAATTTAATAACTCCTTGATTTTAGTTCCTGTTAGATAATCATATTGATTTATAGCATCATAGCCGTTCTTAGTTCTTTCTTGAACACAATAGCTTTTACCATCTTTCATATTTACAAATCCATTGACTGTCTTTGGGTAAAATGTTCCACTAGCCCATATATCGGACAATTCAATGTTTCGTTTTTGTCCAAAAGATAAAATTGAACAGGATAAGAAAATAAATATGAATGTGTGTTTCATGATGAAATTAAATTTTCTTCAATTATAATTGAATTCTTAAATGAATTGGATAGAAAGTCTTGAAAAAATAGTTGGGAAAGAAATTGTATTTACTGACCCTAAATTACTATCTAATTATTCCTCTGATTATACCGAAGATATCTCCTGTCCACCTGATGCAGTTGTTATCCCAAGAACTACCCAAGAAGTGTCTTTGGTTTTATCCTTTTGTAATGAGAATAAAATACCCGTTACCCCACGAGGTGCTGGAACAGGGCTTAGTGGAGGAAGTATTCCAGTAAGAGGAGGGGTTTCTCTTAGCATGGAAAAATTTAACAGAATAATAGAGATTGATGAGAAAAATTTTCAATCAACTGTTGAAAGCGGTGTGATCAATGATCACTTTCAAACTGCCGTAAAAGAGAAAGGATTATTCTATCCTCCAGATCCAGCTAGTAAAGGAAGTTGTTTTCTTGGCGGGAACATTGCACATAGCAGTGGCGGACCAAAAGCTTTGAAATATGGTACAACCAAAGACTATGTTTTGAATCTTGAAGTCGTCTTACCAAATGGTGATATCATCTGGACAGGATCCGACACACTAAAGAATAGTACCGGTTATAATTTTACACAACTATTCCTTGGAAGTGAAGGCACCTTGGGCATTGTGACTAAAATTGTTTTTAAGCTATTACCTCTTCCAAAGCACGACCTCTTGATGCTTGCAAAATTTGATAGTATTGAAGATGCATGCAAAACTGTTCCTCAAATTTTCACACAAGGTGTTCAGCCTAGTGCTCTCGAATTAATGGAAAGAAATGCTATTGAATTTGTTCACAAACACGGTTCTGAATCTCAGAAAAGTATAACACAAGATATCCTATCAAAAGATAGCACAGAGGCTTTCCTGCTAATAGAAGTTGATGGAAATGAAATGGATAATCTCTTCACTGATTGTGAAAAAATTAATGAAGTTTTAGAGTTAAACAACACAACTGAAGTTCAATTTGCTGATAGTAGTGATCAAAAAGAACGAATTTGGCAAATCAGACGGAACATTGGAGAAATGGTAAAACTTCACAGTATTTTCAAAGAGGAGGATACTGTTGTTAAACGTGCAAATCTTCCCAAACTAATGACTGGTGTAAAATCCATTGGTGAGGATTATAACTTTGAGAGCGTTTGTTATGGACATGCAGGTGATGGCAATCTTCACATCAACATCATCAAAGGTTCAATGTCTGATGAGCAATGGAATGGGAAACATTTGGAAGAAGGCATTCGTAAAATATTCCGATTATGCAAGGAATTAGGTGGTACTATCAGTGGTGAACATGGTATTGGTCTCGTTCAAAAAAAATACATCAATGAGGTTTTAACCGACACACACATAGATCTCATGAAAGGTATCAAGCATACTTTTGATCCAAATGGAATTCTAAATCCTGATAAAATTTGGGAGTAAGATTACTTCAAATTATCAAACATAAACTCCTTCTTTTTATTGACATCTAATTTAATTTTAGAATCAGTTGTAATCATTGAATCAAGGATTTTAATACTCAGTTTATTGAGAACCTCTCTTTGAATTGCCCGTTTTAGTGGCCTGGCTCCAAATTGCGGGTCATAGCCAATCTCACTTAACCAATCCAATGCCTCATCGGAAGCCGTGATTTCAACACCTTGATTTTCCAACATTCTCTTTAACACCTCAAACTGAACATCTACAATTCCTCTGATATCTGACCTTGACAATGGTTTAAACATCATAATCTCATCTATTCGATTCAAAAATTCAGGACGTATGGATTTTTTAAGCAGTTCGAATACCTCTATTTTTGTTTTTGCTTCAATTTCGGCTGCATTCTCATCCGTAACTCGACTAAATTTATCTTGGATCAGGTGGCTACCAATATTGCTTGTCATGATAATAATGGTATTTTTAAAGTTGGCTGTACGACCTTTATTGTCTGTCAATCTTCCATCATCTAGCACCTGAAGTAATATATTAAATACATCGGGATGGGCTTTTTCTATCTCATCCAATAAAATCACTGAATAAGGTTTTCTCCTAACTGCCTCAGTTAACTGACCACCTTCATCGTACCCTACATATCCTGGAGGTGCTCCCACCAATCGACTTACCGTATGCTTTTCTTGATATTCACTCATATCGATTCTAACCAAAGCATCTTCTTTGCTAAATAGATATTCCGCTAGAGCTTTGGCTAACTCTGTCTTTCCAACACCAGTTGTACCAAGAAATATGAAAGATCCAATTGGCTTCTTCGGATCAGACAACCCAGCCCTACTCCTTCTTATCGCATCTGAGATAGCAACAATGGCATCATCTTGCCCAATTACTCGTTTATGCAACTCCTGCTCAAGGTTAAGTAACTTTTCTCGTTCACTTCTTAACATACTCTGAACGGGTATCCCTGTCCATTTACTGACTACTTCTGCTATATCTTCACTTGTTACTTCCTCTTGAACCAGGCTACTATTGGTCTGTTTTTCGATAAGTTGTCCTTTAAGATTATCCAATTCCTCCTCTTTAGATTTAATTCGACCATATCGAATCTCAGCTACTTTACCGAAATCACCAGAACGCTCCGCCTGATCAGCTTGCAAACGCAGCGATTCTATTTCTTTTTTCTTATGCTGAATTCCATCCACTATGGATTTCTCTTCTTGCCATTTGGCTCTTAACTGATTTCTGTCCTCACTCAGATTTGCTATTTCCTCATTCAGTTGATTTAACTTCTTTTGATCTTTCTCACGCTTGATTGCCTCACGTTCAATTTCAAGCTGCATGATTTTTCGCTCGATTTCATCTAATTCTTCAGGAACAGAATCTATTTCTAGTCGAAGTTTAGCAGCAGATTCATCCATTAAATCAATGGCTTTATCAGGTAGAAATCGATCAGATATGTATCGTTGCGACAATTCAACTGCTGAAATAACTGCCTCGTCTTTTATCCTTACTTTATGGTGAACCTCATATTTTTCTTTGATTCCTCTTAAAATCGAAATAGCATCCTCGATTGAAGGTTCATCTACCAATACATTTTGAAACCGTCGTTCGAGTGCTTTATCCTTCTCAATATACTTTTGATATTCAGCTAGTGTGGTTGCACCAATTGCCTTTAGCTCACCTCGTGCTAAAGCAGGTTTTAAAATATTGGCTGCATCCATTGCTCCTTCTCCACTACCACCAGCTCCAACTAGCGTATGAATTTCATCAATGAACAAAACAATTTCACCAGCTGCAGATGTGACTTCTTTAATTACGGATTTTAATCGTTCTTCAAATTCTCCTTTGTATTTCGCACCAGCTATGAGACTTCCCATATCCAGGCTAAAAATCTGTTTTGTTTTTAGATTTTCAGGCACATCTCCACTTATAACACGGTGTGCTAACCCTTCTGCTATGGCTGTTTTACCTACACCAGGCTCTCCTACCAAAATTGGGTTATTCTTAGTCCGGCGACTTAAAATTTGAAGTACTCTACGAATTTCCTCATCTCGGCCAATTACTGGATCAAGCTTACCTTCTTTGGCTAGTTGATTTAAATTTCTTGCATACTTGTTCAATGAATCATATTGACTTTCAGCACTCGAACTAGTCGCCCTCGAACCTCCACGTAAATCTTTGAACGCCTTGATTATTTCACTAGACTTAACTCCTGCGTCTTTTAACAAATTAGCAACTTGGTCATTTCCGTTTAATATAGCAAGAAATAAATGCTCAATAGTTACAAATTCGTCCTTAAAATCCTTGAGATAGGTATTCGCTTTAACAATAGCCTGTTGACCTGAATTACTCAAATACTGATTTCCAGATCCAGATACTTTTGGATAGCCTTGAAGTATCCCATCTAAAACTTGGTTAATCCGTTTTAAGTTGGCATTTACCTTTTTTAAACCATACGAAATGACATCCTCATCTACAATTAATATCGCTCTCAAAAGATGCCCAGTTTCAATCGCTTGGTGTTGGTTATTTATGGCTAATTCTTGTGCCTTTTGGACAGACTCCTGTGTCTTAATTGTGAAATTCTTAGTATCCATATTTTTTCTTAATTATTCTAAATTAATCAAATTATGAACCAATTATTTATTTGGGTCAAAATGACACGAACAAAGAGTCAATTAGCTGATTTATAAGTCATTATGTCTGAAACTGTATCGTAAACTAATGAAATAATGAAATTTTGTCTCAAAGAAATGATAGAAATATACCAAGCATTCAATGGATAAATTAAATTCGCCCCATAAATAATGAACCCCTTTCTCTCAACATATAAAACACCTTTTGAGACCATACCTTTCTCAAAAATTAAGAATGAGCATTACCTACCAGCTCTGAAAAAAGGGATTGAAATTGCTCAATCAGAAATTCAACAAATCACTTCAAATCCAAAAAAACCAACATTTGAAAACACAATTGTGGCCTTGGAAGAAACTGGAGAAATTATCAATAAAGTTACATCAGCATTTTTTAATTTAAATTCTGCAAATACTAATGATGAAATGCAATCAATTGCTCAAGAAATTTCTCCTATATTGACTGCACATGGAAACGATATTATGATGAATCAAGTCTTGTTTGAGCGAATTAAAACGGTTTATGACTATGGCTTAAAGGGATTAACACAGGAACAAACTACATTGCTTGAAAAAAGTTATAAAAGTTTTGTAAGGAATGGTGCTAACCTGAATGATAATGATAAAAAACGACTTCGAGAGATTGACACTGAAAAAGCTCAATTATCTCTCACATTTGGGGAAAATGTCCTAAAAGAAAGCAATGAATTTAAACTGATTATAGATCAAGAAAAAGACCTAATTGGACTACCTGAAAGCGTTATTGAGGCGGCATCGATTGCTGCCAATAATGAAGGATACGAACATAAATGGATGTTTACCTTAGACTACCCGAGCTACATCCCATTTATGACTTATGCTGAAAATAGAACCTTAAGAGAACAGATGTATCAAGCATTCAATTCAAAAGGGTTTAAGGAGAATGAAAATAACAACACCGACATTGTTCGAAAAATAGTAACATTAAGAGCTGAACGTGCACAGTTATTGGGATATAAAAGTCATGCTCATTATGTTTTGGAGGAACGTATGGCTGAATCTCCATCTAAAGTAATGGACTTTCTAAACGATATCCAGTCCAAGGCTATATCGCATGCAAGAAAGGAATTTGACGAACTATCAGCCTATGCCAATAAGCTTGATCAAATTGAACAAGTCCAAAAATGGGATGCCACATACTACGCTGAGAAATTAAAAAAGGAAAAGTTTGCGATTGATGATGAACTGTTGAGACCTTTCTTTCAGTTGGAAAATGTCATTGAGGGTGTTTTTAAAACAGCTGAAAAGCTGTTTGGTATTCGCTTTAATCAAAGAAATGATATTGATATATATCACGAGGATATGATAACCTACGAAGTGTTATCTCCGGACAATCAACATTTAGCTGTTTTTTATGGTGACTTTTTTCCGAGACCTGGAAAACGTCAGGGTGCATGGATGACAAGCTTTCGATCTCAAAAGATTGAAAACGAGACGAATATCCGTCCCCACGTGAGTATAGTTTGCAATTTCACAAAACCTACAGAGGAACTACCGTCATTACTGTCATTTCAAGAAGTTACAACTCTTTTTCATGAATTTGGACACGCACTTCATGGAATTTTCGCAAATGGAAATTATGCAAGTCTATCTGGTACGAGTGTATTTTGGGATTTTGTAGAACTTCCCAGTCAGCTTTTAGAAAACTGGTGCTACGAAAAAGAATGCTTAAACCTCTTTGCGAAACATCACAAAAACAAAACCAATATTCCACCTGAATACATCCAAAAAATCAAAGACTCATCTAATTTCCATGCTGGACTGGCAACAATCAGACAAATTGGACTCGGCA
>MDSX01011353.1_pt1 | contig 13080 bp, 11 predicted proteins | sample 811141 | NCBI WGS metagenome assembly MDSX01 (sample SAMN05326642, study PRJNA326480) | marine metagenome | isolation source: seawater | place: Atlantic Ocean: South East | collected 2010
AGGTTTTGTTTTAAAATTATTTTTAGGTGAAAGAAGTCAGTTAATTATGGATAGTCATAAAGTTAGTTCTGATAAAATTATAAAATCTGGATTTAAGTTTAAATACAACCATTTTGAGGATGCTATAAAAAATCTCAAACTAAATTAAATGACATTTTGACATTTTTAATTAATTGGCAATACCTTTGCAATTGTAATATGTGTAAATGATATTATTATGTCTAAGACTAAAGATAAAAATGCTAAAAGTAATTCTAAAACTAAAAAGCCTCAATCTCCAAAGAAAAGAGTTGGTTCTAAGAAAAATGGAATTTCAGAAAATCTTAAAATAGATTTACAAAAAGAAAAAGAAAAATATTTACGTCTTTTTGCTGAATTTGAAAACTTTAAAAAAAGAACATCTAGAGAACGACTTGAATTGTTTAAATCGGCAAATAAAGAAGTAATGTCAGCTTTAATTCCTATTTTGGATGATTATGACAGGGCTAAATCTCAAATAGATACTGAAAACTCATCAGAAGAGATTAAGGGGCTGTTACTCATTTTTAATAAAATGAGTGAAATATTAAAAACTAATGGATTATTTGAAGTTGAAATTAAGGTTGGTGAAGTTTTTGATTCAGAATTTCATGAGGCTATAACTCAAATTCCTGCTTCCAAAGAAGATTTAAAAGGGAAAATCATTGATGTAGTTGAAAAAGGTTATCAATTAGGGGATAAGATAATCAGATTTCCTAAAGTAGTTGTTGGTAAATAGAATTTTATGAAGGAAGATTATTATGATATTTTAGGAATTTCAAAGGGAGCATCTGCTGCTGAAATAAAAAAAGCATACAGAAAAAAAGCAATTGAATTTCATCCCGATAAAAACCCAGGTGATAAAAATGCTGAAGCTAATTTTAAAAAAGCAGCTCAAGCATATGAAGTTTTAGGTGATCCTGAAAAAAAGTCTAAATATGATCAATTTGGTCATGCAGCTTTTGAAAATGGAGGTTTTGGTGGAGGAGGTATGAACATGGATGATATTTTTAGTCAATTTGGAGATATTTTTGGAGGTGCTTTTGGAGGCTTTGGAGGCGGGTTTGGTCAACAAGGATCAACTCAAAGAAGGGGTAGTAATCTTAGAATTAGAGTCTCACTGTCTCTTGAAGAAATAATTTCAGGTGTTGAAAAAAAAGTAAAAGTTAAAAGAAAGGTTCAAGCTCCTGGAATTGAATATTCTAGATGTAGTAATTGCAATGGATCTGGTCAGGTTACCAAAATAGCCAATACCATATTAGGAAGAATGCAAACTTCAACTACCTGTAATGTTTGCGGTGGATCTGGACAAATAATATCAAATAGACCTCCTGGCTCTGATTCCCAGGGAATGATTAATGAAGAAGAAACTGTATCTATTAAAATTCCAGCTGGTGTTGAAGAAGGCATGCAGTTAAAGGTTTCTGGAAAAGGGAATGCTGCTCTATCTAATGGTGTTTCTGGAGACTTATTAGTTCTAATTGAGGAAAAACCACATGAATTTTTTATAAGAGAGGGACAAAACCTTCATTTAGATGTATATATTAGTATTTCTGAAGCTGTACTTGGGATTTCTAAGGATATTCAATTATTAAATGGAAAAGTCAGAATAAAACTCGATGCTGGAATCCAGTCAGGTAAAACTTTAAGACTTCGAAGTAAGGGTATTCCAGATATTAATGGTTATGCAAGTGGAGATCTGCTTGTTCATATTAATGTATGGACTCCAAAAACTTTAAACAGGGATCAAAAAAAGTTTTTTCAGAACATGATGGATGATGATAATTTTGAGCCTAGGCCTGATAAATCTGACAAATCTTTTTTTGAAAAAGTTAAAGATATGTTTTCATAAATATTTTTTCAAAATACATCTGATTGATTTCTTAAATTTGATAACTTATATTTGTTAAAACTTTTAAGTTTTTTTTGTATTATATAAGAAATGAATTTTTTTCAAAATCCAGTAGTTAGATTTATAAATACCGAAATTCCTTTAGGAGAATCTATATTCATTACTCCAAGGTCTATTATAATTGTTTTAATAGTTTTTTTTATCACCTGGCTAATACTTAAGGCAATAAGAAAGATAGTTCATAAGGCATTAGCGGATGAAGCCAAAATTAAGTTTAAAAGTATTTTTTCTTTCTTTAATTATTTTGTCTACATAGTAGTTACTCTAGTAACAATTGATACGCTTGGAATTGACTTAACTGGATTTTATGCTGCTTCAGCAGCATTATTGGTTGGTGTTGGATTAGCTCTTCAAACATTTATTCAAGATATAATTTCTGGAGTTTTTATAATTGCTGATCAAGCCGTACATGTTGGTGATATAATTCAAATAGATGGACAAATTGGAAAAGTAGAAAATATTAAATTAAGAACTACTAGAGCTGTAACAAGAGACAATAAGGTTTTAATTATTCCCAATCATATGTTTTTAACTAAAATTTTATATAATTGGACTGAAAATGGCGCATTAATTAGAGAATCTGTATCAGTGGGTGTAGCCTACAATACTGATGTAGATTTTTTAAAAAAGAAACTTATAGCTTTGGCATCGCAGCATCCGCTGATTCATAAAGAAATTAAACCGTTTGTTTTATTCGAGGACTTTGGAGATAATGCCTTGAAATTTACATTGGTTTTTTCAATGTCTAATAGTTTTAATTTACACAAGGTTAAAAGTGATTTACGATTTTCAATGAATAAATTTTTTAAAGACAATAATATTGAAATTCCTTTTCCTCAGCGAACTGTAAGTATTGTTAATTCAAATAAAAATTAGACGATGGTTAAAATTCTAATTATTGAAGATGAAGAACCTATTAGAAGGGTTTTATACAAAATTTTAACCGATGAAGACTCGTCATATAAGGTTGATCAAGCAGTTGATGGGAAAGAAGGTCTTAAAAAAATAAATAATAATGCATATGATCTAGTTTTATGTGACATAAAAATGCCAAAATTAGATGGTATTGAAGTTCTCCAAAATGTAAAGAATTTAAAAATAAACCTACCATTTATAATGCTAACTGGTCATGGAAATGTTTCAACTGCTGTTGAAGCTATGAAGCTTGGAGCATATGATTTTATATCTAAACCTCCTGATTTAAATAGATTATTAAATTCTGTTAGACATGCATTAGAAAACAAAAATTTAGTTAATGAAAATATAATTCTAAAAAAACAGGTTGCAAAAAAATTTCAAATTATAGGTAATTCAAAAGCAATTAATAAAATTCATGATTTAATTAATAAAGTTGCTCCAACAGATGCTAGAGTTTTAATAACTGGAGAAAATGGAACAGGAAAAGAATTAGTTGCTCACAATCTTCATCAAAAAAGTAATAGATCAAAACTTCCATTCGTAGAAGTTAATTGTGCTGCTATTCCATCAGAATTGATTGAAAGTGAGTTGTTTGGTCATCTTAAAGGAGCTTTCACATCTGCAGTAAAAGATAGAGCAGGTAAATTTGAATCTGCAAACAACGGGACTTTATTTTTAGATGAAATTGCGGATATGAGTCTTGCAGCTCAAGCTAAAGTATTAAGAGCTTTAGAGGAAAACAAAGTTCAAAGAGTTGGAGGTAATAAAGACATTTTAGTTAATGTTAGAGTTATTGCGGCAACAAATAAAGATTTAAATGAAGAAATTAAATCGGGTCGTTTTAGAGAAGATTTATTTCACAGGCTTGCGGTTATTTTAATTGAAGTTCCTCCATTAAAAGATCGTAAAGAAGATATAGGTTTATTGGTTGATCATTTTGTTAAAGATCTTTCAAGAGAACAAGGTTTGGAAATAAAAATTTTTGATTCAAAAGCTATTGAATCCTTAAAAAATTATCCTTGGTCTGGCAATATAAGAGAATTAAGAAATGTTATAGAAAGACTCTTAATTTTAGGTAATAATCCAATTACAAAAGATGACATTGTTCAATTTGCATCTAAATAAACTTCTTTTCATGTTAAGATATATTTTTTGTCTGTTTTTAATTCCAATATGTTTTTATTCTCAAGATTCTAAAATTATTGAATCTCAAATTGCATCCTTTTATAATCATTCTCTTGTTAATGGTAAAAGTTATATGTGGCTGGAGCATTTGTCAAACCAAATTGGAGGGAGATTATCTGGCTCTCTTAATGCAGAGCGAGCAGTTATTTGGAGTAAGCAAGAGTTAGAAAGTATTGGATTAGATAAAGTTTGGCTTCAGCCAGTTATGGTTCCGAAATGGGTTAGAGGAAATTTTGAATATGCAAGTATAGAAAGTTCAGCGGGAAATTCAATTAATGTGGATATTTGTGCTCTTGGAGGATCGATTTCTACTCCAAATAGAGGAATAAGAGCTGAGGTTATTGAGGTCAAATCTTTTGATGAATTAAAATTATTAGGAAAAGAAAAAATTACTGGTAAAATAATTTTTTTTAATCGCAGGATGGATCCTAAAATAATTAATACATTTTCTTCATATTCTTTATCAGTAGATCAAAGAACTAGAGGGGCAGAGGAAGCTATAAAATATGGAGCTGTAGCTGTTGTTGTTAGATCTATGAATTTAATAAATGATGATTTTCCTCATGCTGGATCAATGTATTATGGATCAACTAAATTAAAAGATAGAATCCCAGGGGCAGCTATAAGCACAAACGGTGCTAATCTCTTAAGTTCAATGTTAAAGCTAGATCCCAAACTTAAATTCTTTATAAAACAAAATTGTCAAAATTATCCTGATGTAAAATCTTACAATGTTATTGGAGAAATAAAGGGCAGTATTTTTCCAAATAAAATTATTTTAATTGGTGCTCATCTTGATTCATGGGATTTAGGTGATGGATCTCATGACGATGGAGCTGGAGTTGTTCAATCTATGGAAGTTATGAATCAGTTTAAAACTTTAGGAATTAAACCAAGACATACATTAAGGGTAGTTCTTTTTATGAATGAAGAAAATGGTTTAAGGGGAGCAAAAAAATATGCAGCATCTTTGAGTAAAAATAATAACACCCATTTATTTGCTTTAGAATCAGATGCAGGTGGGTTTACTCCTCGAGGATTTTCTTTTGAATCTTCAGATTCAATTTTTAAAAAAATTAAGGCCTGGGAAAAATATTTTGAACCCTACCTAGTTAATCAATTTTCCCTAGGTGGAAGTGGAGCAGACATAAGTCTTCTAAAATCAAATGGTACTGTTTTAGCTGGTTTAAGACCAGATTCTCAAAGATATTTCGATTATCATCATTCTTCTAGAGATACTTTTGATGCAATAAATAAAAGAGAGTTAGAATTAGGGGCGGCTTCGATGACAAGTTTAATATATTTAGTTGATATTTTTGGTTTTTAAAGTGTTATTTTTGCCAAAAAAAAATGAAATTTCTTTCTTCCTATACAAAGGAATTTAGATACAATTTAAAGCTTTCTATACCTGTTATTACTGCACTTCTTGGACATACTTTTGTTCAGCTTGTAGACAATATAATGGTTGGTCAACTTGGTACAGCATCTTTAGCTGCAATATCTTTAGGTAATAGTTTTTTTTGGGTTGCAATGTCAATTGGAATAGGTTTTTCAACTTCAATAACACCTCTTGTTGCAGAGTCAGATGGTCAACAAAATATTTCAAAGGGTAGAAATGTTCTTTTTCATGGACTACTTTCATGCATACTTTTGGGTTTAGTTTTGTCTATTTCTGTATTCATGTTTCAACCATTTCTATATAAAATGGGTCAACCTCATGAAGTTGTAGATTTAGCTTTCAAGTATCTTTTTTGGGTTGGAATTTCATTGATACCACTTTTAATTTTTCAATCATTTAAACAATTTACTGATGGTTTGTCTTACACAAAACCTTCTATGTATGCCAGTTTATTAGCTAATTTATTTAATATAATTTTAAATTATATGTTAATTTTTGGGAATTGGGGAGCACCCGCATTGGGTATTGAAGGTGCAGCAATAGGAACACTTATTTCAAGGTTTTTAGCCTTAATTTTTATGATAATTTATTTATTTTTTGATAAAAGATTTTATCCATATGTGAAAAATATTACAAAAAGAGTAATAGATAAGATACTTTTTTATAAAATTTTTGAACTTGGTTTTCCAAGTGCTGCAATTATGTTTTTTGAAGTTACTTTTTTTACCTGTGCAGTATGGCTATCTGGTCTTTTAGGAAAAAACCCTCAGGCGGCAAATCAAATTGCATTAAATCTTTCTACAGTAACTTTTATGTTTGCAATGGGATTTGGTGTAGCAGCAATGATTAGAGTTGGCAATAAAAAAGGTAGAAAGAATTATTTAGAATTGAGACGTGTTGCAATTTCAATTTTTTTATTAATTTTTATACTTGATATAGTTTTTTGCATGCTGTTTTTAATATTTAATGATCAGTTGCCGTGGCTTTATTTGGATATTGATAATTCAAATAATATAAATGATATTTATGAAGTAGTTAAGTTAGCTTCAAATTTGTTAATAATATCTGCTTTTTTTCAAATTTCTGATGGCCTTCAAGCAGTAATTCTAGGGGCTCTCCGAGGACTTCAAGATGTTAATCTCCCCGCTTTTATAGCATTTTTTTCTTATGGTTTACTTGGATTACCAATTTCTTATATCTGTGGATTTAAACTTGGTTTTGGTGTTAGCGGAATTTGGATAGGGCTTTTATCAGGATTAACATCCTCATCAATTCTTTTATTTCTTCGATTTCAATATCTTACAAAAAAATTAATTACTAAAAATGTTTAATAACAAAAATGAATTTTTACCAAAATATTTAATTGCTGATAATTCGGGTAGACCAGAATCTATATATGTAGTTCATACTGAGTATCCCCGATTTATATTAAATATATCTAATGATAATATTTTTTGGCTTGAAAATTTTAATAAAGAAGATGAGAATGAAATTTCTACAATTTCTGAAAGATTAATAAAGAAAGCTTTAGATTTTTATGATTCAGAAATCAAGAATATGTAGTTATGATTGAGTATTTATTAGAAATAGACAGATCGTTATTCATTTTTTTAAATGGTTTAGGTCATTTTAAATATGATTTATTTTGGCTATTAATAACAGATAAATTATTAAACTTCACAATATATTCTATTTTAGCTTTTTATGTATTTAAAAAAACTAATTATAAATATTTTGCATATTTAATATTGATTGTTTCAATTTTAATTTTTTGTACGGATCAATTCACTAATCTTATTAAGTATTCTGTTTCAAGACCAAGACCTTGTCATGAAGAAAGTCTCTATGGTTTGATTAGATTGGTAAAGGATACTTGTGGTGGAGCTTTTGGTTATTTTTCTGCCCATGCTTCTAATTCTTTTGCGTTAGCAATTCTATTTTCTGGGATTCTTTCATCACAGATAAAATATATTTCAATTTATTTAATATTTTTCGCTTCTTTAGTTGGCTATAGCAGAATATATATTGGAGTTCATTACCCTCTAGATGTTGTTTCGGGAGCAATAATTGGATCTTTATTTGGTTATATCCTCTTATTGATGAGCTCAAGAATTGTTTTGTGGAAGTTAGTTTTCAATTCAAAAAAAAATATTAGGCATTAAATATAATTCTAATGCTTATTTTTTAAAATTTTTGGAAATTTTATCTTAAAATCATTAAGTCTTGGAATTGATACCCTTCTTACATAAGGATTATTAGGATTATTTTTTTCATAGTTTTGATGATATTCCTCAGCATAATAGAATTTACTTAGTTTTTTAATTTCCGTAACAATTTTTGAATTAAAAACTTTATTTTTTTCGAGCTCTTGAATTTTATTTAAAATGATATTTTTTTCATTATCATTTTCATAAAATATAATAGATCTATATTGAGTTCCTTTATCAGGACCTTGTTGATTTAGTGTTGTAGGATCATGGGATCCAAAAAAAACATCAACAAGAGTTATATATGAAATAATGCTTGGATCGTATATAACTTCTACTGTCTCTGCGTGACCTGTTTTTCCTGTTCCAATTTCATAATACGTTGGGTTTAGAGTATAACCTCCAGAGTATCCAGAATAGACCTCTTTAACACCTTTTACACTTTCATATATAGCCTCAACACACCAAAAACACCCCGATGCAAAATAAGCTCTTTTTGTATTTTTAAATTCAATTTTTGGAATTGAATCAATATTATTTGATATAGCTTTTGAATTTTTAGCATTACATGATTGAATAAGTACTAAAAGAAAAAGGGAATGTATGATTATTTTCATTCTAGTTAATTATTTTGTTCTAAAAAATTAATGATTTGTTTTGAATATTCATTCCAAGAATATTTTTTTGAAGAATTTTTAATGTTTTTTATAAAGAAATCTTTTCTTTCCAAAGTTAACATTTCCATTAGTTTTTTTGATATTTCATTAGGATCATTCGAACATACTAATCCAGATTTATCATTGATTATTGGAGTTTTAAGACCTACTAAATTTGTTGTTAAAATTGGGACTTCAAAGTTATATGCTAGGGGAAGAACTCCACTTTGTGTTGCAGATTTATATGTTAAAGCAATTACATCTGAAGATGAAAAAAAAAGTTGCGTAGAGTTTAAATCAGCAAATTTTGGAATTATATATATTTTTTCTTCAAGTTTGAGTTTTTTAATTAATAATTTATATTTTTTAATCGGTTCATAAAACTCACCTACAATTGCTAGTTTGGCATTAGATAAGCTTATAGGAGGTTTAGAAAAAGCAATTAACAAATTATCTAACCCTTTATAAGATCTTATTAAACCATAAAACAGTATTATCGGAACATTAATATCCCAGTTTAGTTTTTTTCTGGCTTTTGATTTAGAAATTTTTTTTGGAAGAAAACTGTTAATTGGATGAAATCCAGAAAACACATTAAAGTTTGATTCAAAAATTAATTCTTCATATATTTTGTTTGATAATGTTAAGTAGCTGTCTATTTTTTTTGTTAGTAATTTATTTAAAAAAATATCATAAAATTTTGGCTCGTGAGGAGTCCAATTATCAACTAGAGCAATTTTTTTAATTTCTTTTTTAAGTTTGAACATAATACTAAAATAGCATAAAGCTAATAGAGGAGTATAATATCTAAAAACAATAAATTTAGGATTGATTGCATTAATTTTTCTTGCAATTTTCAACCAATTTAATGGGTTATAACTATGTAAATTAGTTTCTATATCCAAGCCTTTAGGCTGAGATTCCGAGGTTAGCTGAGTAGATCCAGGAAATAGAAAATTGGGATAAAGTTTTTTAAAAGTGAATAGCTTAACTTTTTTATCAAGGCTAATCAAGCTTTTTGCTAATTCATTTTGTGTTTCTGCAATTCCTCCTCTAAAAGGAAATGAGGGGCCTATTAATAAATAATCAACCCTTTGCATATATTATTTTTTCTGGAAGGGATATAAAATAAATACTTATGAGGGTTAATGAGATATATATGACAATGAATATGTTAAAAATAGAAGAGAAATCATTAAAAATATTTATCTGACTTGGTGATAAGAAATAAATTAAAGTCAAAAAGCATCTAAACATTTCAAATGGTTTAGACCATTTGTGTCCATCCATCACTGAAGTAAAACCAAATATACTAATCATTATTATAATTCCAACTCCTAAATGATTGATTGAAGACATCTTTGAAAAAAATGCTAGAAATGAGTATAGAATAAAATTAATACCAATAAATTGAAAAATTGCCCAAATTTTTATTTGAAGACTTTCTGTAGTTGCATATTTGTTTTGTGAATAAACATCTGTTATAGTTTGAATAGGATATTTCTCAATAACATCTTTAGGTCTCCAGCCAGTTGGCTTAAACCATATATATAATTTAGATTTCCAGTCGTTTGTATAAAAAGCATCTTTGGTTAGCCTCCATAAGTGTTGAAAGTTTATCCAAAAAGGATTCCATGTTTGAACTGGTTTTAAAACTCCAAAAACAGGTTTAATATGGTCTAATTCTTCCTGGAAAGTACCAAACATTCTATCCCATATACAAAAGATTGCAGAAAGATTTTTATCAATATATTCTGGATTAATTGCATGATGAACTCTGTGTTGAGAGGGAGTGACAATTATATACTCTAATAAACCTAGCTTACCAATATGTCTGGTATGATACCAAAACTGTGCAAATAGATGAAGAGGAGTTAAAATTGAAATTATTTTATATGGAATACCAAATAAAGCGGCAGGAATTAAAAATATAGCCGTAAATCCAATTAAATTCGAGATGCTTTGTCTTAAAGCACAAGCTAAGTTAAATTCTTCACTACTATGATGAATTACGTGAATATTCCAAAAGATGTTTATTTTGTGTTTTAGTCTGTGAATCCAATATTGAGAAAAATCGATACAGATAAAAGCTAAAAACCAAAGCCAATAGGTTTCAGATAGACTTATAATAGATAGATTTTTTAGTAAAAAAGGATAAGAAATCAAGATAAAAACTAATCCAAGTGAATTTTTAATTGTTTGAGTAATGCCTGATGTTAGACTGGTTAATGTGTCACTAAAAGTGTAAGTTTGGAACCCCTTAAAATGACCATAAGCTATTTCTAAAAGAATTAGTGCTGAAAAGCTTGGAATTGCGATAAGAAGAGCGTTAACGTATGCTTCCATTTTTTATATATAAAATTAATTTTCAATTAAAACCCATTCACCTTTAGCTATTAAAGGTTCAGCCTGTTTAAATTTTATGGTTTTAGAATCTCCATTAGTGACATTTTTAATAGTAACCCTTTCATTTCTTCCTATTTTAGGGTTTTTTCTTACAATTGTTTCTATTGGCTGTCTTTGATTACTAACATTAGCTCCAACAGATCTATTTTGTGATGCGATTTCATCTGTATTTAAGACTTCATCTTTTTTTGTAGCATAATTTTCATTAGAAACCCTTTTTTTAGCTTCTTTTATCGATGATTCATTTTGTGATGGTAAACTACCCTTAATTAGGAATGAAAGGGTATCTCTATTTAAATTATTAATCATCTCTTTAAATAATTCAAAAGATTCAAATTTATAAATTAATAAAGGATCCTTTTGTTCGTGGACAGCAAGCTGAACAGATTGTTTTAATTCATCCATCTTTCTAAGATGATTTTTCCAGATTTCATCAATAAATGCAAGTGATATATTTCGCTCAAAATCATCAACTAATTTTTGACCTTGAGTTTCGTAGGCAGTTTTTAAATTTGTTACAACGTTAATTGATTTAATTCCATCTGAAAACGGAACAACAATTCTTTCAAATTTATTTCCAGGTCGTTCATATACATTTTTAATAACTTTATATGCTAATTCTGCGTTCGAACTTGTTTTATCATCGTAATATTTTATTAAAAATTGATACAATTCCTGAATTAAGTCCTCTTCAAGAGATTCTTCAAACTTATTTATTGTAATAGGAGCTGTAATTGAAAAACTACTAATTATCTCAAATTCAAAATTTTTATAATCATTTGATTCTTTATTTCTTAGAGTTATATCTTCACAGGTGTCATAAAGCATATTGGCAATATCTAATTTTAACCTATCTCCACTTAACGCATTTTTCCTTCTTTTATATATTACTTCTCTCTGAGCATTCATTACATCATCATACTCAAGTAATCTTTTTCTAATTCCAAAATTATTTTCTTCAACCTTTTTTTGAGCTCTTTCAATAGACTTGGTCATCATTGAATGTTGAATAACTTCGCCTTCTTCTAATCCCATTCTATCCATTACTTTAGCAACTCTTTCAGATCCAAATAATCTCATTAAATTATCTTCAAGTGAAACAAAAAATTGAGAACTCCCAGGATCACCTTGTCTTCCTGATCGACCCCTTAATTGTCTATCTACTCTTCTTGAGTCATGTCTCTCGGTTCCTACAATAGCTAACCCTCCCGAGTTTATAACATTGTCAGTTAGCTTAATATCAGTTCCCCTTCCTGCCATGTTAGTTGCAATTGTAACAATACCTGCATTTCCTGCTTCTGCTACTATTTCAGCTTCTTTCTTGTGTAATTTAGCATTTAGAACATTGTGTTTTATTTTTCTAATAGTTAATGTTTTACTTAATAATTCTGAAATTTCAACTGAGGTTGTTCCTATAAGAACAGGTCTTCCATTATTGGATAGATTTGTTACCTCTTCGATCACAGCATTATATTTTTCCCTTTTAGTTTTATATATTAAATCATTTTCATCATTTCTGGCTATAGGACGATTTGTAGGAATCTCAATAACATCTAATTTATAGATTTCCCAAAATTCACCAGCTTCAGTAATAGCAGTACCAGTCATTCCAGAAAGCTTTTGATACATTCTAAAATAATTTTGTAGAGTAACAGTAGCAAAAGTTTGGGTAGCAGCCTCAATTTTAACATTCTCTTTTGCTTCAATCGCTTGGTGAAGCCCGTCAGAATATCTTCTACCATCCATTATTCTTCCTGTTTGTTCATCAACTATCATAACTTTATTATCCATCACAACATATTCTATATCTTTTTCAAATAAAGTATAGGCTTTTAATAATTGATTCATTGAATGAATTCTTTCACTTTTTATATTGAAGTCTTTAAAAAGTAATTCTTTTTCTTTGGCTTCCTTCTCTGGTTTTAGACCTTTAGATTCAATCTCTGCAATTTCAGAACCAATGTCTGGAAGAATAAAAAGATTTGAATCATTGCTTTTATTTGATAATAATTCAGTTCCTTTTTCTGTAAGATCAATTTGATTGTTTTTTTCATCAATTACAAAAAACAATTCATTATCAATTATATGCATGTTTCTATTATTATCTTGCATATAAAAATTTTCATTTTTTTGAAGTAATTGTTTTATTCCCTCCTCGCTTAAAAACTTAATTAAAGCTTTATTTTTTGGAAGACCTCTAAAAACTCTATATAAGAGTTTTCCTCCTTCTTCCTCGTCTCCATTTGTAATTTTATTTTTTGCTTCCGCAAGAACATTATTTAGAAGAGATTTTTGTTTTAAAACCAAATCATATACTTGTGGTTTTAGTTCGTTGAATTCATGTCTATCACCCTCTGGAGTTGGACCAGAGATAATTAA
>MDSX01020864.1_pt1 | contig 13079 bp, 11 predicted proteins | sample 811141 | NCBI WGS metagenome assembly MDSX01 (sample SAMN05326642, study PRJNA326480) | marine metagenome | isolation source: seawater | place: Atlantic Ocean: South East | collected 2010
CATACTTCATTAGAATTTTGTGCAGTGTACAAAATTATGTACAATTAAAATGAGAACCAAATTAATGTCCACTAAAATAAACAATAGGGGAGAATAAAAAGCAGGTCTGTAAGCCGGGTTCTGTATCCGCCATATGGCGAATGCTCATTATTTATCTCGCTCCTCCATTACTGAAGAAATCTAGCTGCCTACCCACGGAAATCGGACTAGCTATCCTCAGGCTCCCGCTTATTTGGCATTGCAACGCTATGGGTTTACTCACACAACTTGTCACCAAACTGCGTCGTGAGCTCTTACCTCACGTTTTCACCTTTGTCCACCGGCTGGTGGATAGTTATTTTCTGTAGCACTTTCCTCCTAGATTTTAGGACTGGCCGTTAACCAGATAGCTGCTATACGTTGCCCGGACTTTCCTCTATCTTGTTCCGAATTTTCGAAATCAAAGTAGCAATGAGCCGACCTGCAAAGCAAAGTTAGCTTTATTAATCTACTTTCTGTTAAATCTATTCGTCATTAAATTGCTAGCTTTGCTTTTATGCGTAAATTAAGGTGGCAGTTAGCGCAGTTTTTTGAGCGAATATGGTGGTATAATTATTTGAGAAATAAAACTCCACAAGAATATTTACTCTGGAAGACTGCATACTGGAAAAGTTTTTTAAATAAATTGAATATTAATCAAGCATCAATAAAACCACCCACAATGGATGTTGGCTGCGGACCAGCTGGAATATTTACAATTCTTCAAAATAAAAATGTAACTGCTTTAGATCCATTAATAAATGATTACCAAAACCTAAGTATTTTTAATCAAAGTGATTATCCTCAGGTAAATTTTATTGATAAAAGTTTCGAAGATTATAATGGCCAAGAATCCTACCAAATTGTATTTTGCTTGAACGCAATTAATCATTTTATCGATTTAAAAGAAAGCTTTAAAAAGCTGAATCATTTTACAGCAAAAAATGGTAAGCTAGTTGTCTCTATTGATGCGCATAATCATAGCTTGTTCAGGCATTTATTTGCTTGGATTCCTTTTGACATTTTACACCCCCATCAATATACTTTAGAGGAATACATGGATTTCATGAGCGATAATGGATTTAAAATAGACCAGAAAGTATGTATTAAAAAGGCCTTTTTCTTCGATTATTGGGTGCTTGTTGGCGAGAAAATTTAGTGCTTTTAGCCGCATTAATACAATCGAAAATTTCTCGGTCTAGGGCTTAGCTGCTTTATATTCAAGAGCTTGAGATGCAAGAAAAGTGAATCTAAGCTTTCAGTCTTAGTCCTCTAAAAAATTTTTCAACTCATTCAATTTTATCAAGGCTTGTACAGGGGTCAATGTATTGACGTCAATGTATTCGATAAGTTCTTTTAACCCAGTAGCTTTTTGATCTACAGCATCAAAAATACTCAACTGTGTATGCGCAGATATTTGCTTTACATTTTCCTGTAAGTCGCTATCGATGTGTTTCTTTTCTAGCTGTTTTAGAATTTCATTAGCCCGATTCACAATTTCTTTTGGCATACCTGCCATCTTAGCGACATGAATACCAAAGCTGTGTTTAGAACCCCCAGGAACTAATTTTCTTAAGAATAAAACTTTATTTTTTAACTCTTTTGTAGAGATATTAAAGTTTTTAATTCTTGCGTATTTTTCTGCCAATTCATTCAATTCGTGGTAATGTGTAGCGAATAATGTTTTAGCAGCAAACTTAGGGTGATTATGAAGATATTCAGCAATACTCCATGCTATTGATATTCCGTCATAAGTACTTGTTCCTCGTCCAATTTCATCTAACAAGATCAAACTTCTGTTGCTTATATTGTTTACGATATTTGCAGTTTCATTCATTTCAACCATAAAGGTGCTTTCCCCACTGCTAATATTATCGCTCGCGCCAACACGGGTGAATATTTTATCAACTAAACCAATCGTAGCACTTTTGGCAGGCACAAAGCACCCCATTTGAGCCATTAGAACAATTAAGGCTGTTTGTCTTAATACAGCAGATTTACCGGACATATTTGGTCCAGTAATCATGATGATTTGCTGTTCTTCATTGTTTAAATAAATGTCATTAGCTACATAGCTTTCTTCTGCAGGCAACTGAGCTTCAATAACTGGGTGCCTTCCTTCTTTAATATCAATGACGAGTGAATCATTAATTTGAGGTCGACAATAATTATATTTTTCTGAAATTTTGGAAAATGAGAGTAAACAATCCGCTTGTGCTAAAAGAAAAGCATTTAACTGAATCGGTTGTATATAGCTTCGAAGATAATTTACAAGGTCTGCGTATAACTTTGCTTCTAATGTTTGAATTTTATCTTGCGCACCTAATATTTTGTCTTCATACTCTTTAAGCTCTTCGGTGATATATCGCTCTGCAGCGGTTAAAGTTTGTTTTCGAATCCAACCTTCAGGTACCCTATCTTTGTGCGTGTTTCTTACTTCAAGATAATATCCAAAAACATTATTAAAGCCAATTTTGAGAGAGTTAATACCTGTTTTTTCAGCTTCTCTTTGTTGAATTTCAATAAGAAAATCCTTTCCTTTTGTAGATATTTCGCGCAATTCATCCAACTCTTGGCTTACACCGGATTTAATGCTGTTGCTCTTGTGCAATTGAGCGGGCGCATCCTCTTCTAACTCTTTATCTAATTTCTCGATTAAAATAGGACAGGGATTAAGTTGCTTCGAAAGCTTATCCAGGGCTCCAATTTTACTTGAAGCCATTAGTACTTTTATAGGTGCTATGGCTTGCATGGCTCGTTTGAGTTGGGCAAGCTCCCTTGGACTTATTTTTCCCGAAGGAACTTTTGCAATCATCCTTTCTATATCACCAAGTTTTTTGAGGGCAGCGATAAGGGTGGCTTGTTTTGCTGTATTGGCTAAAAAATAGTCTACAATATCCTGCCTTTCGGCTATTTTAGTTTGATCTACCAATGGCATTAGGATCCATTTTTTCATCAGTCGAGCCCCCATGGGGCTTACAGTAAAGTCAAGAACATCCGATAATGTTTTGGCGTCATTATGATGACTGTAAATCAATTCTAAATTTTTGATACTAAACTTATCCATCCAAACATGGCTATCCTCAGTTAATCGAGAAAGCGTATTTAGTTGTTGAATGTTGGTTAAATGATTGTCTGCAAAATAATGGAGTGCTGCTCCTGAGGCCAATATTATTTCTGGAGATTGCTCAATTCCAAATCCTTTGAGGGATTTCACTTCAAAATGCTTTTCAATGGTTTCAGTACCGTATTCATTGGTGTACAACCAATCCTCTAATCTATAATGGTAATATTGAGTCCCAATTTTCTCGAGATATAAAGCCTCTTGTTTTTTAGAAACCAAGACTTCCGAAGGATTAAAGCTTTGCAATAGCTTTTCCAGATAGGAAAGGCTCCCTTCTGCTACATAAAATTCACCGGTTGAAATATCAATAAATGATACTCCATGTGTGCTTGCACCAAAATAAACAGAAGCTAAAAAATTATTATTGCCCGTTTCTAGAATGTTGTCGTTTAAAGCAACACCCGGTGTAATCAACTCTGTAACACCTCGTTTTACTATTTTCTTTTCCTTAGATGGTTTTTCTAACTGATCGCAAATAGCAACACGGTAACCAGCCCTTACTAGTTTAGGCAAGTAGGTATCCAAACTATGGTATGGAAAGCCCGCCAATTCAATCTCTGATGCAGATCCATTATGTCTTTTTGTTAGAATAATACCTAAAACTTTTGCTGCAATAATCGCATCTTCACCAAAGGTTTCATAGAAATCACCAACACGAAAAAGCAATATAGCATCATGATGCTTGGCTTTAATCGCATAGTACTGCTTCATTAATGGGGTAGGTGCTTTTTTCTTGGTAGCCATTATTTCTTATATCCAATTTTGGATTAACAAAATTAACAATATCACTATGTTTGCAGAATTATTACTAACAAAATATATTCACTATATATCAACATGAGAAGAAAAATCCCCAATGAAGAACTCCGTAGGCTGAGTCCAGTGGAATTTAAGGTCGCTGAAAAGACTCCAATTATAGTTGTTTTAGACAATATTCGAAGTCTTAATAATATTGGTGCAGTTTTTAGAACTAGTGATGCATTTTTGATTGAAAAGATTTATTTGTGTGGGATTACCGCAAAGCCTCCTCATCGGGATATCAGAAAAACTGCTTTGGGGGCCACTGATACGGTTGTTTGGGAGCATGTAAACGATACACTTGAACTGGTGAAGGAGTTGCGTAAGCAAGGCGGGAAAGTCTATGCTATCGAACAAGTGGAGGGAAGCGAATTGTTGCAGAACTTTCAACCTGCAAAGAATAGTAAAATTATCTTGATTTTTGGTAATGAGGTAGAGGGTGTTCAACAAGATGTGGTTAATCATTGTGATGGAGCCATAGAAATACCTCAATTAGGAACAAAACACAGCCTAAACATATCGGTAAGTGCTGGAATTGTTTTGTGGGATATATTTGGAAAAATAAAAAATTGGAAGAATTAATTAATGATTTAGAATCGATTTAATTAGGAACATGGCCATGCTTTATTCTTAATTTTTTGAGTTGATTAATTCCCTTATAGATTGCCTCTTGTGTTGCGTTTCGAATCTCATTTAGATTTTTTTCGGCATAATCACTGTTGAGATGGTCGGTTGGGATTGCCTTACCAAATTTATAATAGATTTTTTTACGTTTGGGAAGAATGGACCCTTTGAGTCCTTTAATAATTGGAGGTATGATTTCTCCACCTTTAAAATACTTATCTAAGATACCTTCTTTTTTCAACCAAATACCTAGCTTGGATTGTTTAAGATCCTCCTTATCCGCTACAATGTCGTATAACTCATCACCGCCTAATGAGGCGATTGGAATAATGGGATAGCCATGAGTAATTGCCATTTTCACAAAGCCGAATCGGTTCTTCCAATCCAAGGTATAAGCATTGTCCTTTGTTTTACAAACTTCGTTTGCTCCTCCTGGGAAAACCAAAATGTGCTGTTTACTTTCAATTAAGGATTGAGCATGCGATTTACTGGCGGTTACCGCACCTAAGTCGCTAAGAATACTTCTCCATACCGGCAATGATTGATGCATATTATCAACCAAAACTCTTAGGTAGATGCCTTTAGTTTCATAAAGTTTGGGGATATACAAGGGGCCATCGGTAATCCCGAGCAAAGTATGGTTTGAGACATAAATCGCAGGTTTTTTAGCCGAAACATTTCGTAAACCGATAAATTCTGGCTGAAAGTACCAGTTGCCTAATTTTGCCAAGAAATTAATAATTTCTTTTGATGGTGGTTTGAAATTTTCGTTGAGCTCAAGATAATCCGACATGTCAAAGGATTTGATTTAAACAAATCTAATAAATATTAAGTACAAAATTCAAACAGCCGTTTGGGTTAATTTGCAAGGATTTTGTAGTAGAATGGCATTCCGGTGATTGTTCTGTCTGCATTTAAAGTAATAGATTGGTTTCGATATATCTAGATGATAATTACATCGGTGTTGCTGGCTATTACTGAAGGATGTGGATAATTGACAACTCTCTATATTTAGATTAACTACTTTTGCAATTATAAAAATCAATTAACTTATTATTTATGAGAAATTTTAAAGAACCCAATGCGCTTAGCGATGTATCTGCATTTCATGAGACTTTTAATGCGCCTATACTGGATGCACCTGCGATACCATCTAAGGAACGTTGCGAATTGAGAGTTTCTTTGCTCCAGGAGGAGCTAGATGAACTTAAGGAAGCTATCAAAGATAATGATATAATAGAGATTGCGGATGCACTGGCAGATATTCAATATGTTCTTTCCGGCGCGGTATTGGAGTTTGGCTTGGGTGATAAATTTAAATCATTATTTGATGAGGTTCAACGAAGTAATATGAGTAAAGCTTGTGCAAGCTTTAACGAGGCTGAATCAACTCAGAAAGTTTATGAAAAGAAGGATGGTACAACATCCTATATTCAACAAAAAGAAGATAAATACTTAGTCTATCGAAAAGGAGACAACAAAGTGTTGAAGTCCGTCAATTATTCTCCTGCAGATTTGAAATCGATTTTGGACACCTAAAGAATACTACTTTTCCCAGTCTTACCAATCCAATAAAATTTGCTTGATGTCAAATTTTTGTGACAAGCATTCACACCTTCTTGCAGACGCATATTTTAAACTCTTCTTATTATTGTTAATTTTTCGAAATTGCTATAACTTTCTCTATTTTCGTGTCAAATTATTTACTGTTGAATGTTGAAGCCCAAAAGAAAGCCCAAAATTAAAGGACATCTACTGTACAATTCTTTGCCGCATGTTTGGCAAGAATTAAAAAAGGACAATGTAATTAAGGGAGTCTACAAAAAAAAAGCTGCATTAATTTCATGGATGGTGTTCTGTGTGATGCGGCCCTTGGTCGTTTTGCAAAATCTAATTTTTGGTAAGCGAATTAAAGCGGAAGATCTAACTAATAAACCTCCAGTTTTTATTTTAGGGCATTGGCGAAGCGGAACTACTCATGTTCATTATCTTTTTCATAAAGATCCTCAGTTTGGTACTTTAAGTAATTACCAGAGCTTTTTGTTTAACATAGCCATGCTAAGTAAGTCTTGGTTGAAGTTTTTACTTTCTCCACTTATGCCGGAAACTAGGCCACAAGATAATGTGCGCGTAGATACAGATCTCCCTGCTGAGGAAGAACAGCCACTTAGTATTATGAGCACTAAGACAGGGTTTCATACCTGGAGTTTTCCTAGTAATCGCTCATATTTTGATAAATACAATACCTTCAAAGGGATAAATGAGGATGAAAAAAAGGCTTGGCAAGATGATTATCTTTTGGTGTTAAAGAATATAAGCTACTATAATGATGGGAAACGTTTAGTGTTGAAAAATCCGCACAACACCTCACGAGTAAAGGAATTGTTGGAGTTGTTTCCAGATGCAAAGTTTGTTTTTATACACCGAAACCCTTATGATGTGTTTGCTTCAACCAGGCATCTTATTTTTCGGGCGGTTAGAATACAGTTCCTTGAGTTTGTATCGCATGAACAAATTGAGGATATGATTATGTATTTTTTTGAGCAGACTATGAAAAAGTACATCGCGGAAAAAAGTCTTATACCAAAAGGCAACTTGGTTGAAGTGAGTTTTGATGAAATGGAAACGGATTCTTCGAGTCAAATATCACGTATGTACCAGGAGTTATCCTTACCTAATTTTGATAAAGCTCAACCTTTTATTCAAGAATACATCAACTCGGTTAAAAATTACAAGAAAAACAATTTTCGAAATATAAGTCCTGAAACCCACCGGCGTATAAATAAAGATTGGGCATTCGCCTTTGAAGAATGGGGATACCCTGTCGAGGAAGTGTAGTTGCTCCTCTTTAAAACTTAAGTATAATATGGCTCGGCAAAAATTGTTTATGGCAAAGCTAAATTAATATGATATAAATGTAAAGTTACGCTTCAATTCGTTTATATTTGCTGTTCATGAGCCCCCGAATCATCCTAGATACCGCTCGTTTTCAATTAGTCATCGATAGACTCTGTCATCAATTAATTGAAAATCATGGTGATTTCAAAGAAACCGCTATCATTGGTGTTCAGCCTAGAGGTATTTATCTAGCAGAGAGGATTGCAAAACAAATTACCACGATTAGTAAGAACAAGAATATTCCAATAGGGAAATTGGACATTACTTTTTATCGGGATGATTTTCGCACCAATAAATCACCACTAAAAGCAAATAAAACAGATATTGAGTTTTCATTGGAAGGGAAACAAATAATTTTAGTCGATGATGTCTTGTACACTGGCAGAACAATCCGTTCGGCTTTAGATGCCTTACTTGATTTTGGTAGGCCATCAGATGTGGAATTACTCGTATTAATTGATCGACGCTTGCACAGGCATTTGCCTATACAGGCAAAGTATGCGGGTAAAACTATTGATTCTATTATTAATGAAAAGGTTTTAGTGGAGTGGCAAGAGCAAGGTGAGGAGGACAAAGTTTGGTTAATTGATAAAACAAATCTGGATAAGTAATGAGTTTGCTGAGCCAAAAACACCTATTAGGGATTCAAGATATTAGCAAAGCGGATATTCGTTTGATATTCGAAACGGCAAAACAATTTAAAGAAGTTTTAAATCGACCAATTAAGAAGGTGCCTTCCTTGAGGGATATTACTGTAGCAAATCTGTTTTTTGAAAATTCAACGCGAACTAGGGTTTCATTTGAGTTAGCAGAAAAACGTCTATCTGCTGATGTGGTTAATTTTTCTGCTTCTTCATCTTCGACTAAGAAGGGAGAAACTCTCATTGACACAGTAAATAATATCTTGGCTATGAAGGTCGATATGATTGTTATGCGGCATCCAAGTCCTGGAGCGCATGCAATGCTCTCCAAGCACGTTGATGCTCAAATAATTAATGCAGGTGACGGAACGCATGAGCATCCAACTCAAGCATTGCTAGATGCTTTTAGTATGGAGGAGAAGGTAGGCGATTTGAAGGGGAAAAATGTCTTGATATGCGGAGATGTAAAACATAGCCGTGTTGCTTTATCGAATATCCTATGTTTGAAAAAACTTGGTGCAAAAGTCCGAGTTTGTGGTCCCCCAACACTGATCCCTAAGTACATAGAAAGTATGGGTGTGCAGGTGTCTTATGATATAAAAGATAGCCTGGCTTGGTGCGATATTGCAAACGTATTAAGAATCCAATTGGAGCGGCAGGATATTAAATACATACCTAGTCTGCGCGAATATAGTATTGCTTTCGGCATCAATAAACCCCTTTTAAATAGTCTAAAGAAAGAAATTGTCATTATGCATCCCGGCCCTATGAATAGAGGGGTTGAAATAGACAGTGATGTAGCTGATTCTGAGCATTCCATTATACTTCAACAAGTTGAAAATGGAGTTGCAATTCGAATGGCTGTATTGTATTTACTTGCAGGCAAAAAAGAGTAGTGTTTTCTAGATTCAAGTACTATACATTTGGTGTATTCATTATAAATTAGCTAAATTGAGAATATTACAACTTTGTAAAAAATCACCAACTCCGCAAATTGATGGAGAATCTATTGCTATTCATCAAATTTCTAAATCAATAGTTGCCAAAGGTCACCAACTAGATATTTTGGCAATGCTGACGGAGAAACATGCTCAATACGATAGGCAGGGGGAGTTGGATGACGCGAGTTACAGCTATGTGCGAGTGCCTGCGAAAATTGGCGCGCTTGGCGCATTTAAGTGTATTTTTTCTAAGATTCCTTATATTGTAAATCGATTTTATAGCCAAGACTTCTTGTTTGCCTTAAATCAGCTGTTGAATAAGCATAAGTATGACATCATCATCTGCGAAGGGTTGTTTTTGGGCACTTATTTAGAATCGATTCGAAAATATAGCACTGCTAGGGTTGTTTTGAGAGCACATAATGTTGAACATGTCATTTGGAAGAGACTTGCCGCCTCGTATAAACGTGGTTTGAAGCGATTTTATCTAAGCCGAATCATGGTTCCTCAATTTACACGCTATGAAGCGCAAGTCATACAAGACATGGATGCGCTGATTCCTATTTCTCCAATAGATGAGGCTTATTTTCAAGGTTTAACCGAGATTCCAATACAATGTATACCCGTGGCGTTGGATAAATATGAAAAGGCTGATTTACCTCGTAAATTTTCAGTTGGTTTTCTCGGAGGTTTGGATTGGCAGCCAAATATTGATGGAGTGAAATGGTTTCTAAATGAGGTTTGGAAACCCTTCGTGGCAGATGGGAAAGATGTACAGTTGCAGATAGCAGGCCGGAATACTCCAAAGGAGATGTTTAGTTGGAATTATAATAAGGTGAGTGTTTTGGGTGAAGTTGCCAGCGCTCAAGCATTCCTAAAGAATCAAAGTGTTATCGTTGTGCCTATATTTAGTGGAAGTGGGATGCGTGTAAAAATTATAGAGGCAATGGCTTTTGGTAAATGTATCTTAAGTACTAAGATTGGAGCGGAAGGAATTCGCTGTGTGGATGACGAACAAATTATATTAAGAGAGCATTCTCAGGACTGGATAAAGGCATTGGAGGATTTGATGAATTCTTCAGAGCGTGTCCATAGAATTGGAGTTGCTGCAAAAAATCTTGCCGAACAGGAATATAGTTTAAGGCGCTACACTGGAGATTTAGATGTATTTTTGAAGAGATTATGATTGAGTTTTTGACAATTATTTTAATATTTTCTATTGCTTTGGTTGTTTATAACTATCTTATTTATCCTGCAATATTATCTTTTTTTGCACGAGGTAAATCACTGAAAGGGGCGTGTTATTCGCAGGAGGAATTACCCAAAATTGCCTTGGTGTTTGCAGCTTATAATGAAGAGAAAGTAATTGTCCATAAACTGCAGAATATCGATCAGTTGAACTACCCATCTACCTTATTGGATATTCACTTAGGTTTGGATCATCCGGATGACCAAACGGCCAAGTTGATCCAGCAAAATATCCCATCTAATTTCTCTTTAAATGTCCACCATTTTAAAGAAAGGAGTGGAAAAGCTAATGTATTAAACAAAATGTTTAATTACTCTTTGCAATTAACTGATTATGATATTGTTGTAATGATGGATGCTAATATTATTAGCAAGGAAAACTGCCTGATTGAGCTGGTTAAATACTTTAAAAATCCGAAGGTTGGATTGGTTGGTGCGGTTGTAGAAAATACAATTCTAGTAGGATCTGAAATTGCCGAACAAGAACAATTTTACATGGCAAAAGAAAGTAAAATAAAGGTCAATGAGGGCCTTCTTTTTGGTGCAACAATTGGTGCCTTTGGAGCATGTTATGCGATTCGAACAAAGCATATAGTTTCAATCCCATCCAACTTCTTAATGGAGGATTTTTATTTAAGTTTAAATGTCTTGAAAGAGGACGCATGGTGTATTACCAATCCAGCTGCTATTGTTTACGAGGATTTAAATGGTAGTATGCGCGAAGAGTTTAAACGTAAACGCCGAATCTCAACAGGTAATTTTCAAAACTTGAAAGCATATATTCACTTAGTTTGGTCAAAAAACTGGCGAATAGGTTTTCCTTTTGTCTCGCATAAAATACTGCGCTGGTTTAGTCCATTTTTAATACTTTTGTCGATGGCTACCTGCGTCGCCTTGTTAATACTAGATGGGGGTAACGTTTTTATTCGTTTTACCTTCTTATTAATGCTACTTAATTTATTGTTACCTGGGTTAGATATTGTTTTGAAGATAGCAAATATTAACTTAAATTTGCTTCGAATACATCGATACTTTTTATACATGAACATTGCGGTGTTATTAGGGTTTATTGATTGGATAAAGGGGGTTAAAACAAACATTTGGAAACCTACAGAGAGAATATGAGTAAGATAAAATTAAATAGTATAGAAGAAGCACTTGTCGATATACGGGCAGGAAAGGTAATCATTGTTGTGGATGATGAGGATCGGGAGAATGAGGGTGATTTTATTACTGCAGCAAGAAATGTTACTCCAGAGATAATCAATTTTATGGCTAAGGAGGGGCGCGGTTTAATTTGTACACCACTAACAGAGGAGCGGTGTGATGAATTGGAATTAGACTTAATGGTCGGAAAAAATACAGTTTTGCACCAAACGCAGTTTACAGTTAGTGTAGATCTAATTGGTAAGGGCTGTACGACAGGTATCTCGGTGCAAGATCGTTCGAAAACTATTCAAGCATTAATCGATCCTAATACCAAGCCGGAAGAGTTGGGGAAGCCTGGTCACATATTTCCTTTAAAGGCACGTAAGGGCGGAGTTTTAAGACGTGCTGGACACACTGAAGCAGCTATTGATCTTGCGCGTCTGGCCGGTTTTGAGCCAGCAGGTGTGTTGGTCGAAATCTTGAACGAAGATGGAAGCATGGCGCGGTTGCCGGATCTAATGAACGTTGCCAAAAAACATAATTTAAAAATTATATCCATAGAAGATTTAATTGAGTATCGTTTAGACCACGAAAGTCTTATTAAGGAAGAGGTGAAAATTGATATGCCAACAAAGCATGGTGAGATGAAGTTGACCGCCTTTACCCAGGTGAATACCGGAGACTTACATTTCGCTCTCTCAAAAGGAGTTTGGAATCCAGGTGATCCTGTCTTAACACGCGTGCACTCTTCATGTTTAACAGGTGATTTGTTGGACTCTCTGAGATGTGATTGTGGTGATCAACTTTCAACAGCTTTAGATATGATAGAGAAGGAGGGTCATGGTTTATTACTTTACATGCAGCAAGAAGGACGTGGTATTGGCTTATTAAATAAGTTAAAAGCATACAAATTGCAAGAAGAAGGACTGGACACTTACGAAGCCAATGAGAGACTGGGATTTGATATGGATGAACGAGATTATGGTGTTGGTGCACAAATTTTGAGACATTTAGGTGCAACAAAGCTGAAGCTTATGTCCAATAACCCAAAGAAAAGAGTGGGATTAATTGGTTATGGTATTGAAATAGTTGAAAATGTTTCTATTGAGGCTTGTTCTAATTCAAATAATGAAAAGTATCTCCACACTAAAAAGGAGAAGGGTGGCCATGAAATCCTCAGAAACGATTAAGCATCCCACTATTGTTATTGGTGCTGGCATAGCTGGCTTAGCATCAGCGTGTCGTTTGGCGAGTCAAGGAGAAAAAGTCATTCTGTATGAAGCGGCATCTACCTTTGGCGGCAAAGTAGGTGAAATCAAAAATAATGGATTCCGATTTGACAAAGGGCCTTCACTGTTTACCCTTCCTGAGCTATTAGATGAATTGTTCGTAGATTGCGGGAGAAATCCTCGTGATTTTTACAGTTACTATCAACTTCCTGTGGTTACCAAGTATATCTATCCAGATGGTTTACAACTTAATGCATATGCCAAACTAGAAGATTTTAAGCAAGAGCTTATTGTTAGATTGGGTGAAAAAAAACAGAACTTAGATCGTTTCTTTAAGCATATCGAGCAGGTTTATGATTTCGTATTCCCCATTTTCCTTGAAAATCCTATTCGAGAATTTAAGAAGCAC